>Ga0256407_10007120_pt1 | contig 16999 bp, 9 predicted proteins | sample RumenRJG_04DNA_FD_193489 | JGI IMG/M metagenome (GOLD analysis project Ga0256407, IMG submission 193489) | Bovine rumen microbial communities from Lethbridge, Alberta, Canada - RJG_04 | ecosystem: Host-associated > Mammals > Digestive system > Stomach > Rumen | place: Canada: Alberta | collected...
TGGTTTGCCTAATATTAGACTTACCGGAATAACAATTGCAAAGGTATAAATATTCTGGTAGACTCTTCTCGGAAGAAGTATGTTCTTAACATTATTTAGTATCACAATACATACTGACAATGCCCGTAGAACTACGGCTTCCCCATCAAGACCATGACCGAAAGCCAGTGCGTCAAAGATGAAGAGGGGTGGGATTAAAGAAGGGGCGCGCATCACTGCGGACCCCTACCAATCTACCATTAAATTAAACCTATTATTACTTATCTGAGAGACCCATCTCCCCAGTGCAAAATAACTGGGCTATTTTGTTTCTAACGGTATATAGAATATTGTCTCATCAATGCCATGGTTTCCAATATTCTTTTTGCACATTTTACTGTTGTTACCTTGGAGAAATACTTATTGTATAATTCCCAACCATCAATTGTGGGATTAATGATGTCTTTCCACAAACTATCATAAAACTGATTATAATCCTCTTGGGTCTTATCAGGCCATTTTCCATCATGATAGAAGTTGGAAAATTGTGCAATTACACTCATAGAAATCCACATCGATCCAAAGCTATGAAAAGGAATGATACAAGTTGACTGATTGAAATATTTTTTAGAGTAGAAGTCGTCTAATTTCTGTGCTTCCTTGCTCCAATATTTTTTCTCAAGTTTTTTATCATGTGTCATAATACGAATCATTTTAATATTATTATCATTGTGTCCCGTTAAAATGGGGCACTAATGAAGTTGCATAATTAGTTTAAATAAATAAAACAATAAAGGATGTTTTCACTTCACAAATGATTATGAAGTGATGGACAAAAAGCTTTGCCCAATGAGGGAAAGATATTTATGATGGAGAATTCTCAAGGCGGGCACCCATCTTCAGGAAGGCTGCCCAGCATTTTGAGTCAATATTCGGTTTTCTCATCAAATTTAAGAATCTGGTTTGTTATTTTTGCGTTGCAAAGGTACAAATAATATTTTAATCTTGCAAGAAAACGTTGCAAAAAACAAGGCGTGGAGGCAAAAAAAATGGGCTCCGCTGAGCCCTAATAATAACTTTAATCTTAAACTATGATAATCATCCGTCATCACGACGGGTAACAACAAAAACATAATTAAAATGTCATCGCTATAGCAGAGATTCTCTTGCTTAGATCCTGAAGGGCTTCACGGAATTGCCGGCGTTCACTTTCTGTAAAGGCTGCCGTTTTGCCGTTTACGGTATTGCCATTCACTTTCTGCATGAGCCACGCACGCGACTTACCAAAGTATTTCTGGGCAATGTAACTGAGAGAGAGAGCCTTTGCCATGCCATTGATAATTTAGGTAATGGATAAATAGGTCAGAATGCCAGAACTGCACGGACGAAGTAATAGAGACTATTGGATTTATAGCCAGATCTCGTATTACTCAACTCGCCATTAAAACTCAGGCAGTAAGCCAAGGGGGGATTATTTTGAGTTTCCGTTTTAGTCCAATAAGAGCCACGATCGATGACGCCATTACCGAGAGCTTGTTTCAGTGTACAAAATACAGGCACCATTTTGTCGTAGTCAGCCTTGGTCGGCCAGCGCCATGTACCTCCAGCAATAGCAGCACGAGAAGGATTTGATGACCATCCTGGACTCGTTGCAAAATTATTCCAGCTTACATTGGTACCATCATGATTCAAGGAAGTGGCAAGACTCTCACCAGCTTTGTCACTCTTATAGGCGATCCATGCCTCGGGAGTAGTACCAGAAGCGGTGGCTTCGTCCCTGCTTTTATAAGCCCAACCATCAGCACCAATGAACATACCAACGGTGGCTTTGCTCAGGGCTACACCATAACCAACAGATAACTCACAAGTGGCGGTTTTACCACCTGCCGTAGCAGTAATTGTGGCAGTGCCATTGCCTACTGGGGTCACCTTGCCGTTGGCATCGACGGTAGCCACCTTCTCATTGCTGCTCCGCCAGGTGACGGTCTTGTCGGTAGCTTCGTCTGGTGTCACCTTGGCAACCAGCGTCACAGGGTTGTCTCCCACCCTCATTGAAAGCTCGGACTTGTCGAGGGTGATGCCAGTGACGAGCACTGTCACCTTCACGGTGCAGGAAGCATACTTACCGCCTGCCGTGGCGGTGATCTTTGCCTCACCGCTGCCTACAGCCTTCACCTTGCCGTTATTATCGACGGTAGCCACCTTCTCATTGCTTGTCAGCCAGAACACGGTCTTGTCGGAGGCATATTCCGGCGCTACGGTAGCCGTCAGGGTGGCAGTGCCTGTCTCTGCAGAGCCTGCAATCATCTCCAAGGATGTCTTGTTGAGTGTCACACTCTTCACGGAATAAATCAGCTCGTTCGTCCAGCCTGCGGGCACACCGTCGTTGCTGTTGGCCGGAAATTTGAATGTCGTTACCAACGTCTTCCCATCGGTTACCTCGCTACCGGCACCGGCGAGCCAGTCCTTTGTACAGTCATCGGCGGATATATCTTCAGCATAGCACTTGACATAGCTCAGCTTCGAGCAGCCTGCGAACATCTCCTTATAGCAGTAGTCCATCAGCTCGTCAGCAACCAAATCGGGTGCGCGCTGAAGCCCCTTACAGCCGTAGAACATGGCCTGAAAGCAGCCGTCGGTCAGCTCGTAGGCCGGCAATTCTATATGGCGGAAGGGATTATTTACCAGTTTCTCCGCTCCGGCAAACAGGCCATACAGGGCAAAGTCAGCATCAATCACACAGTCGTCATCAAAGAAGTCGCCCTCAAGCATACTCATGACGTTTCCGTAGATTTCGGTCTTCATAGCGGGCTTGATGTTGATGTACTTCGCACCGTCGGCTACGGCTCGTGTGGTGCCGCGGGCTCCTGCCGTGATCCCACTGCTCAGGGCATCGTTATAGCTGAAAAGCTGCACGAAGTCGTTCTTTTTCACGACGATGTCGTAAGCCCCCTTCGTATCCTTGGAGATGATCTTCTCATCGCCGTCGTTGATCGTATAGACGATGTCGTCCGACAGCGTGATGCCGCCACAGAAGGTTATGGTGATCTTACCGTCCTCCAGGGCCACGAAGGTCAGCGGGGTGTCTCTGTCATACTGGCGCAGTATCTCTGCAGAAGGGGCCTTCACAACTACCCGGTAGCTGCGGTCTGTCGCCGCATACCAGTCGGTGCGGTTCTCATCCATGTGTACGGTGATGGTAGCCTCACCGATTGAACGGGCCGTTACCTCACCATCCTCATCCACCGTCGCCACAGAGGGGTTATCCGTGCGGTAGGTGAAATGACTGTCGGCAGCCTTGGAGCTGCCCATACGGGTGGATGTCTCACCGATGGTCAGCACCAGGTCGGAGGCATCGATGTCAAGTGACACGCGCACGGGGTCTGCATCGCCCATACAGCCTACCATCATCAGGACAGTCAGCATCGCCAATATTCCTGCTAACAGGAAGTTTCCTTTCTTCATTCTGCGAATTTTAGTGAATAATACAAAATATGCGCCCTCTAAATTTAGGTAATGGATAAATAGATCAGAAAGCGAGGACAGCACGGACATAGTAGTCGTTATACTTATATAAGCCGCTCACTTTGCCGAGGTTGAAGTTCATGCCCCAAACACCGATATTATCGTCTTCAGTACTAGAGCAGTAGGTGAAGTTCTGTACGCCAGTGCCACCAGCGGCAGTAACCTTCGTATTGAACTTATCATACTTGTAGTCGTCTTTTTCTGTTGTGGTCAAGTCGCCGTGATTACCGCACATGCCTTTCACGATGCGATTCCACTGATAGATTGTGGGCAAGAACCATTGGCTGGTACCTGTCGGGTGGGCACCTGCAGCAACGCTCGCATCATATTTGTAATCCTTCGCAGCCCGAGCAGCAGCATGGACGTGACTGGCTCCGCAACCACCTGCCAGCGTATTGGTAAATTCAATACCCTTGCCGAAATTCGACTCGAGGGCATAACTATAATAACGAGTCTGGGGCAAACAAGCACCTTCCTTCTTATTGTACCACGGACATTTGTTACCGTCATTAGCATCTTTCAACGCGATGGCGAGGCCCACGTAACCAGATGCGCCTGTACTCGTATCAGCCGTACCGGCAGCGCCCTTATAGGCAACGACAGCCACCTTCTTACCACCACAGGCGAGATTGCCCGTTGTAGCCTCATACGCCTTACCATGCTCACAGATCACCATACCGACGGTAGCCTTGCTGAGGGCCACACCACCCGTGGCGACAGTGACCTTGCAGGTGGCAGACTTGTTATACGCCGTGGCGGTAATCGTGGTTGTGCCACTGCCTACAGCCGTCACCTTGCCGTTGGCATCGACAGTTGCCACCTTCTTATCACCCGAAGACCAGCTGACGCCCTTGACATAAGACGGATCAGATTTAACGGTGGCGGTGAGCGTGGCTGTCGGTAAGCAGCTTGCATTCAGCGACAGCTCTGTCTTGTCGAGGGTGATGCTGCTGACGAGCTCTATCACCTTCACGGTGCAGGTGGCGGTATAGCCGTTTGCCTCGGCGGTGATCGTTGCCTCGCCCAAGCCTACAGGCGTTATCTTGCCGTTGGAGTCAACGGTAGCCACCTTCTCATTGCTGCTGCGCCAGGTGACGGTCTTGTCGGAAGTGCTGGCAGGTGTCACCTTGGCAACCAGCGTCACAGGGCTGTCCTCAATCTTCAGTGTCAGCTCGGTCTTGTCGAGGGTGACGCCACTGGCGAGAGTTGAGACTAACACCTTGCAGGTGGCGGTCTTATCGCCTGCCTTGGCAGTGATCTTCGCCTCGCCATTGCCTACCGCCTTCACCTTACCGTTGGCATCGACGGTAGCCACTCTATCGTTGCTGCTGCTCCAGGTGACGGTCTTGTCGGTAGCTCCTTCTGGTGTCACCTTGGCAACCAGTGTCACAGGGTCGTCATCGACGGTCAGATCCAACTCGGTCTCGTCGAGGGTGATGCCAGTGACGAGCACTGTCACCTTCACGGTGCAGGTGGCGGTCTTACCGCCTGCCGTGGCAGTGATCTTTGCCTCTCCGCTGCCTACAGCCGTCACCTTGCCGTCATCATCGACAGTAGCCACCTTCTCATTGCTCGTCAGCCAGAACAGGGTCTTGTCGGAGGCGTATTCTGGACCGACATCTGCCGTCAGGGTGGCAGTGCCTGTCTCTGCAGAGCCTGCAATCATCTCCAGGGATGTCTTGTTGAGTGTCACACTCTTCACGGGATAAAGCTGCTCGTTTGTCCAGCCCGCGGGCACACCGTCGTTGCTGTTTTCCGGGAAGGGGAATGTCGTCGCCAACGTCTTCCCATCGGTTGCCTCGGTACCGGCTCCGGTGAGCCAGTCCTTCGTACAGTCATCGGCTGAGATGTCGTCGGCCAGGCACTTGAGATAGCTCAGCTTCGAACAGCCTGCGAACATCTCCTTGTAACAGAAGCCTGTCACTGCTCCCGCAGGCAGGTCGGGTGCCCGCTGAAGCCCCTTACAGCCGTAGAACATGGCCTGATAGCAGCCGTCTCTCAGCTCGTAGGCCGGCAGCTCTATATGGCGGAAGGGATTGTTTACCAGCTTCTCTGCTCCGGCAAACAGGCCATACAGGGCAAAGTCGGCATCGATCTCACAGTCGTCGTCAAAGAATTCGCCCTCAAGCATACTCATGACGTTACCGTAGATCTCGGTCTTCATGGCAGGCTTGATGTTGATGTACTTCGCACCGTCGGCTACGGCACGCGTGGTGCCGCGGGCCCCTGCCGTGATCCCACTGCTCAGGGCATCGTTCTCGCTGAAAAGCTGCACGAAATCGTTCTTCTTCACGACGATGTCATAAGACCCCTGCGTATTCTTGGGGATGATCTTATCATAGCCGGCGTTGATCGTATAGGTGATGTCGTCATCCAGTGTGATGCCATTGTTGAAGGTAATGGTGATCTTACCGTCCTCCAGGGCCACAAAGGTCAGCGGGGTGTCTCTGTCGTACCTGCGCAGTATCTCTGCAGAAGGCGACTTCACAACTACCCGGTAGCTGCGGTCTGTCGCCGCATACCAGTCGGTGCGGTTCTCATCCATGTGTACGGTGATGGTAGCCTCGCCGATGGAACGGGCTGTCACCTCACCGTCCTCATCCACCGTCGCCACAGAGGGGTTATCCGTGCGGTAGGTGAAATGACTGTCGGCAGCCTTGGAGCTGCCCACACGGGTGGATGTCTCACCGATGTTCATCACGAGGTCGGAGGCATCGATGTCAAGTGACACGCGCACGGGGTCTGCATCGCCCATACAGCCGGCCATCATCAGGACGGTCAGCATAGCTAACATTCCGGATAAAAGTTGTTTCATATTCTTCATTGTTTTATCCTAATTTATAATTTATCATACTCAGTAGTATTGTTCGCCTGCAAAGATACAACTATTATTTCAAACTTACAAGTAAATGTTACAAAAAACAAGGCGATCATATTATATTTTAACGCCGACAGAGGCGAGGAACCAGCGGCCCTGCTGGGGGATGAGGTTCGTGTTCATGCCACTGCGGTTATATCTAGTGTTCAGGAGGTTGTAGATGTTCAGACCGAAGGTGACTGGACCCAACGTATATTCGCCACCAAGATTGACGATGGCACGGGGTGACATATCCTTATGCATGATGGTGTAAGGGGCGAGTGCCAATGCTGCTTCTCTTGCGGCCATTTCCCCCTTCTTATCATCTGCCGCCGCGCACTTAGCGGCTTTTTTCACTTCTTTATTATATAAAAGAACATTTCTAAGGTCGGTGTTGTGGCTGGTCTGTTTACCCTCGAAAAGGATGTGGGTGTGGAGTTTCAGTTGGGGCAACACCTGCCATCCCAGCACTAGGTTCGCCATGATGGCAGGGGTATTGTTATTGGAATCAATATTGGTGCCAAAGGTTTCTGTGGACAAATCCATGAGGTTCGACTTAAAGGTATTCGTCCAGGTGAGGTTGAAGTCGGCTGTAAACTTCGGCTGCTTATAGCTGGCCATCAGTTCCACACCGCAGGTCTGATTCCTACCGGCATTCTGGTATTCCAAAAGATGCGTCATGATGAGATCATAGGCACGATTATAGAAGCCGTTGATCTCGAAATTAAAGCCTTTGATCCAGTTATTACCACCAAAGGTGAATTGAAAGGAATAGACACGCTCAGGTGAGATGGTCTCAACATGTTGGGGGTTAATGCCGAGCTCCGCCATCGATATAATATTGACCTTACGGTAGATATAGGGGGCGTCGACAAACGACTTGGAGTAACTGAGTTTCAGGTTCCACTTGGGTTGCAACAGGATCAGTGCGATTCGAGGTGACAACTCATAGGCTTTGGTATCATCATAACGCGACTTATAGTCGTAGCGCAGTCCGGCATTCAGGATCAGCGACCGCCACTGGTGCTTCAGTTGCAGATAGATATCGGCATTATCCTCACTGCCCTGCCCCAATTGAAGTATGTTAGGATCATCAACAGATGGTTTACCGAATTCATAGTTTATCATATAGCGGAAATCATCGGAGCGGAAGTAACCATAATCCGCACCGAAGCTGATGTTACCCTTATGACCGTTGCCCATGTCGTAAGCATAGTTACCCTTCACCTGGAAGCCATAATTCTGCTCCTGGCCATTCATATAACTCGAGACACCACCGTCTTTTAGGAATAACGAGTCATGGATTTCTTCTAAGTCGAGCGCATAGGCCAAATCAGATATCGGGTCGTCGGTGATGACCTGATAACGCGTATAATCCGACTTATCGTAAGTCAGGACATACCTGAGATTCAGGTTTCCCAACTGGTGGCTGTAACTCAGATCGAAATGGTGGGAGTTGGTGCTGAAACTCGGTTTTATTCCATTGTAGGAAAGGTAACGCTCACGATCATAACTATTGGTCATCGATGTCATGGTGTAAGGTGCCACCTTCTGTGAGAAGTGCGTGTCGTACATCAACTGGAACCCTTTCCAGCCAAGCTGTAGTCCGAAGTCGTAGTTGGGATGATTGCCGATGCGACCCAGGCGTACGAATTGGTCGCCATACCGTTCGCCGCTGTTACGATAGCCACTACCCCACACCAGCAGATCGATGTCGAAATAGCGTTTGCCGAAGATGGCATCAACTTTGACCTGGCCATAGTTTCCTGCCGACACCTTCGCCTGCAGACCATCCACGTCGGCTCCCTGTTTGGTGATGATATTCACCACACCCGTCAGTGCCACACCGCCATAGAGCGACGAGGCAGGTCCGCGCAGCACTTCTATCTGTTTCACTTTCTCCAGCGAGATACTGAAATCGGGGGCAGCGGTATTCGTGGCATAACTGTTCAGGCGGTGGCCGTTGAGCATGATCAGGATCTTCTCCTGCGTATTATTGTAGATGCCGCGCATGGCGATGTTGATATCATCGTTACAGTCGATGAGGTTCATGCCAGGCACGTAGGCTGCCAGCACTTCCTGCAGGTTACGGGCACCGCTGGTCTGGATCATCTCGGCTGTGATGAGCGTGGTAGGTACAGGCACCTCTGACAGGCTCTCGGCCTGATTGGAGGCGGTGGTGATGGTGGGTGTCATACCCGCCTTGATGTTGTTGACGATTTCCACAAAGGTCGCCGGATCTTGTGACGACGGACTGTAGTATGGGTTCTGCTGCAGCAGGAGTTTCACATATTGTTCGGCCTTCGGGATATCATAATCATCCATGTAAGTCAGGGCGATGAGACGGAGTGCACTCTGGCGTGAATTGCCCTGAAGGGTGCTGAGGTTCTGTAACAACAGTTCCCGAGCTTGTTCAATGCGCCCTATCCTGTAAGCATTCTCTGCCTGTGCATACACCTCGCGCATCTGGGTATCGTCCTGCGCGGAAGCGCATAAAGGTAAAAGGGTAAAAAGGTAAAAGGGTAAAACCCATTTCAATATACCTATGCCCCATTGATATCTTTTCTGCTTCATATTTTTTTACCTTTTTACTTTTTTACCTTTGGTAAAGTGATGATAAACTCAGTATATTCGTCCTGAACCGATGCCACGCTGATATCGCCGCCGTGGTTCTGGATGATCTCACGAGTCAGGTAAAGACCTACGCCCGCAGCTTCGCCCGTGGTCTTGGTGGTAAAGAAGGGGTCGTAAATCTGTCCGAGGTTCTTCTCCTCGATGCCTGTACCGTTATCGCGGACCTTCAGGCTATACTTTCCTTCGGCAATGGAAACAGCCAGTGATATCTCGGGGACGAACTGCGGATCCTTCTGAATCTTTTTCATCACGGCATAGACGGCATTGTCCAAGAGGTTCGTGACGGCCTTACAGAGCATGTCAGGGTTGCCATACAGCGGCATCGGGTCGGCAGGCAGGTCAAAGACGGGCCGGATGCCATACTGTTCCTGCTCCTGGGCGTGGTGTTTCGCAAATTGTTTCTCGACCTGTTGCAGGACGGGGAGCAAAGTGATATCGCCGTAGCCGCCGGTACGGTCTCTCAACACCTCCTCCATCGCCTTGAGGATACGGGTGGTGTTCTGACCGAACTGATGGACCGACGTAAGATTCTTCGTCAGCATGTCGAGTACATCCAAGGTATCCTCATAATCATTCTTGTCGATCTGCTCCTTATTATGGTCGATGTTCTCCTTGAGATCACCCAAGAGGTCGTTCGACATCTTGGAGTAGTTGATAATATAGTTCATGGGGTTGAGGATGCGGTCAACGAGGCCTTTGGTCAGTTTACCCACCGTCGCCATCTTCTCCTGACGGACCAGCTCATGCTGGGCGTTACGGAGGTCGGCGGTACGTTCCTCGACGATACGCTCCAACTTCACCTTTTCTTTCTCCAACCGCTTCAGGCGATAGCGGAACAGGAGATAGATCATAAAAGCGAAGGCAAGGAAGTAGAGCACCACCATATACCAGCGCATCAGCAACGGATAGGCGATGCTGAAATCAACGGTGGCGACCTCTGACAGTTCCCCGTTGGCCAACTGTGCCTGTACGGAGAGCGTGAACGAGCCGTAGGGCAGGTTCAGGAACTCCACATCCTGCTTGTCGGTCCACTCACTCCACTGGCCAGCCAAGCCCATGATGCCTTTATTATCCAGACGGTAGCGATAAAGCGTCTTTCCTGTCAGCGGTGCATAGTCGAGGGCATAGAAGAAATGCAAGTGACGCTCATCACTGCCTAACCGCTGCAATTTCCGGGGCCTGTCGCCGTATCCGCCCCACAGCACACTGTCATTACCCATCACAATGGAACAGAAGCGCACATGATGTCTGTCTGTGAGTTTGGTCAAGTCTTTCCGTCCCATATCGATGACGGCGAGTATCTCGTCGCCTCCGATCCAGAGATGGTCATCATGCAAATACCGGACCTTGATCTTCACGTCCTTGAAGGGTGTCAACAGCGGAGAAGAGATTTGCGACGTGTCTGCAGGTGCCTTGTAGTCGCCGATATGAGCGGTTTCGCCATGTACATTCCTGAACCAGAGATTGCCACGTGCATCCTTGCTGATCTCTGTTACCAGAGGAAGTCCGTTGATTTTTGAGTTTTTGCCTGTATGATAGAGGTGGACACCGTCGGGCTCACCGGCATAGACCTTATCGCCATCGACCAACAGGGCGGTCGTGGCATTAGAAGTCAGTCGGCTGACCCTGCCATCCGCAGCGATCCTGTAGATACCGCTGGAGGTGGCTGCCATCAGTCCATCGCGCCCCCGGCACAGCGTCCAACAGATATTATCGATCTCAGCAACAGGTTTATATTGCCAATCTTCAACCACAAAAAGCCCATTGGTGTCGCCGACATATATCTTTCCGTTAAAGGCTGTAATGGTCAGAGCCCTACCCGTCATGCCGTCCTTCGGCAGAAAATAGCTATATATCGACGGGAGTTCAATAGCGAAGATGCCATTCGCCGTAGCCCCCCATAACACACCGTGACCGTCATAAGCCACATACGACACATGATTGGAGCAGAGCCCGTTGGCTTCGTTGATGGTATAGAGTTTACGCCCTTTGCCATCGCACACAATCAGTCCGCTGCCTTTTTTCACTTTTACTTGAAGATCACTGTCCAGGTTCACCGTCAGAGTGGTATCTCTCAGAAAGGCATCCTCAGCTGATGTCTTCAGAGCCTCCAGTGATATAATGCCAGACTCAACACCGGTAAGGAGTTTGGCATTGAGATGTTTCTTGAACTTCACGGTGGGGATTGCGGCTTTCTCTATCTCATAGATATTATTATCGCTAACCACGAACTGTAACGACGCTTCCTCTTCGAAGATCTCGATCACCTCGCCTTTGAATGTGTCTTTCCCGCTGATCTGCTGTAAGTACAGTTCACCGTTGGGGCGTTTCTGCAGCCGTGCGATGAAGTTGAAACCACCCACCCAGATGGTGTTCTTCTTGTCGCGATAGACCACCGTGACCCGTCTGAGTTCGGGCGCATGGATCATACGCCACTGGGCACGGTCGAAGTAGAGCAGTCCCTCGAAGTTTGCTACGAACACCGTCCCGTCCTCGCCAATCTCGATATCGTAGTTCCTGTTGTGTCCGCCATATTCCGCCGCCATGTAGTTCCGGATCAGGGGCAGGCCTTGTGAAGCAACGGGTAAAGGTATAAAGGTAAAAAGGTATAAAGGTATAAAGGTAAAAAGGTAAAAGGGTAAAACGATTTTTACCCAACTTTTAATCCTATATCTCTTGTATAGCTTCATTTATACCTTTTTACTTTTTTATTCTTTTACCTTTCTATACGGAATCCCCTTCCCCACATAATAGTTCCACTCTTCCTGGGTGAAGTTACGCTTCACATTCTGACGGAGACGCTGGGCAATCTTCGGCAGTGAGATCAGGCATCGGGTGACAGTGCCGTTATGCTCCCCCACCATGATATAGTCCTTGTTGTTGATGAAAGTGAAGTCGTTCAGCCAATGGGCTGACTGATACAATGTCACAGCGTTCTTCTGGCTGTTGTTTTCGATGGACCAGAACAACAGTTTACCATCATAGGCAGACGAATAGAGCCGTCTGCCATTAAACATCAGTCTTGTCACACGCGAGAGATGTTCGACCAACTTATGGTTTTTCCCGCTGCCGTCGATCAGCCAGATGGTACCGTCGGCCATACCGTAAGCCGTCAGATGCTCTTCCCGGTTATTGGCATACGCTGTGACCTTGCCTCTCACCGGCACCTGCTCGTTGGTCATCTTGTCCAGACTGTTAACGAGGTGCATATGTCCGCGATTGTCGAAAAGCAAGGGCTTGTTATCACGTCTGCCAGTACAGGTGACCTGGAAGTCAAGGCGGCGCGTGGTCATAATCTTCTCGGTGGGGATATCGAACAGGGCGATGCTATTCTCACCGACGATCAGCAGCGATTTGCCGTCGTTCAGCGTTTGCAGGCAGAAGGGCTTATTGACATTTTCAACAACTATGATACGCGTCTGCTGGCCGTCGGTAATGACCAGTTGACCGGTATAACTGATGGCATAGACCTTCCCGTCGGGGGCTGCATACAGATCGTTGAACCAATACGCCTTATCGCTCATCAGCCGACTGGTCTGCATCTGTTCCCCCTTGATCTGATGACTGAAGATCTCACCAAAGGTGCTCACCGTCAGCAAACGATGATCACGAGGGGAGACAGCCAGGCGTGAAATGCTACCGTTGTGGCTATTCCAACTATGGCGCCCCCCTGCCGACTGTATCAGGGTCTGGAACACTGCCGGGGTGTAGAGGTCGCCGCCATAATTGTTCGTGTAGAGATAGGAGGCATAAGCCAACATATTACCTAATTCTGTGTTACCAGTCTGATAGATGGAATAAGACTGAGATCCAAGTGTTCGGCCCAATGAGATATAGTTCAGCGTGTCGGCCACCAGTTTGGCATGCTCAGCCTGTTGGCGCTGGTTGTCGGCCTCCTTACGTTGCTGTTCTGCCACCTGATAGGAGTGCATCGCCTCTTTCGCTGAGGTTTCTGCCGCTGCCTGTGACCGCAGCGCATGCTGGCGCTCGGTCTGTGCGATCTCCGACTGTCGGATCGCTTCCCGACTGCGCTCCTCAGAGAGTGCCTGCTGACCGTGGGCGATATCCTCCATCTGCTCGCTCACACTACGGTCTAATTCCGAGGTCTCTCCTTGCTTTTGGAGTACGACAACCTTCGCCTCCAACTCATGGATGCGCGCTTTGTCGTTTTGGCGTGAATGCATATACAACACGCCCAATGCCAGCAACAAGGCTCCCAGACATCCTATGATGATATTCTTTTTCACTTCCTTTTCAGTACCAGCATCGTGATATCATCGCTCTGCTCTCCATCGCCTATGAATTCTGCCAGGTGGGCCTTGACGGTCTCGACCACTTCCTGACTACGTTTGCCAACCAGGCTGCTCAGGGTATCACTGAAGCGCTTCGTACCGAACACCTCTCTTGGCTGTCTCATCGCCTCTGTCACCCCGTCGGTATACATCACCAACGTGTCGCCGTGGTCCAACTGCAGGGTGTTTTCTTTGAACTTGATACCTTTTAAAGCACCGACAATCAGATTATCAGACACCGGCAATGCTTCGGTCGAGCCGTTGGCATGCAACAGGTAGGGCGGGTTATGGCCACAGTTACAATACGTGAGGAGACCTGTCCTGATGTCGTAGATGGCATAGAACACAGTCACGAACATATATTCCACAGAGGATGACGCCAACAACCGATTGACATTCGTCATACACTCACCGACATGCTCATATTGCATCCCAACCGAGCGTATGAAGGTGCGACTCACGGCCATAAACAGGGCTGCGGGGATACCCTTGCCGCAGACATCGCCAATGACCAGCGCAATGTGGTCATCGTCGATGCGGAAGAAGTCGTAGAAATCGCCACCGATGTCCTTTGCCGCCTCCATCGAGGCATAGATGTCCAGCAGATCGCTGTCCTCAGGGAATGGCGGGAAGACGCTCGGCAGGATAAACTGCTGGATCTGGTTGGCAGCAGCCAGGTCTTTCTCCAGTCCCTCCAACTTCTTCTGTGCCTTCTGCGATGCATGTACGAAGTCAATCTGCTTGATGGCCTTCTCGATGGTACGGGCCAGGTCATCCATGTCGATCGGTTTCGTGGCGAAATCGAAGGCACCGCCGTTCATGGCCAGACGGATGTTCTCCAAGTCACCGTAGGCACTCACCATGATGACGCGCAGGGCGGGGTTCTGCATCTCGTTGACTTTGGCCAACATCTCCAGACCGTCCATCACAGGCATGTTGATGTCGCAGAGGATAATCTCGATGTCAGGATGCTCCTGCAATACTTTGAGACCCTCCACACCGTTATGGGCAAAGAAGAACTCATATTCGCCACTACGAATCTTCCTTCTGAAGAATTGCTTCATCAGAAATTCGATCTGTTCCTCGTCATCGACACTTAATAACTTGACTGTGGCCATTATGCTACGAATTGATTGATTACTGACCGACGCCCTTCAGACGGGTGATCTTTTCCTTCTTCTGGTCACTCTGCCACTTCAAATGAGCATCCTCAATCTGCTTGAGTTTGTCGTTGTAAATCGCATCGCGCTGATCATACCAGGTTTTTGTCTGCTTGTCACGAGCCGCCTTGAGTTTCTTCACATCCTCATCGCTCTCACCAGCAGAGAGTTCGGCAAGCTTCGCGTCATACTTGGCAGAAACAGCTTCCATCTGAGCCTTGTTCTCATCATAGGCCCCTTTCACACCGTTCTTCAGTACGTCGTAGCGGTTGTCGTCCACCTCGGGCATGGTCACATTGATATAATGTACGTCCTGCATATCAGACTTGCCCTCTTCGGTAGAGACATCCACCTGCATCGTCTTGAACTCCTGCTTGAACTCGGGATGATCCTTGAATATGGCCTGAGCCAGTGCAGGGATATCACCGTCGTAATTTGGGTACACCTGGAAGCTGTAATCATCTTCCTGTCCTATCTGTGAACACTCTTCCAGCTTCTGGGGCTCACCCTCTATCATGGCCTCTATCGACAACAGCGATACGGGCTCTGCCTTCACGCACAGATTCATCAGGCGATAGGCAAACTGGGCATTCAGCGTACTCAGCGCATCGCCCAGCATATCAAACTCTTTAATGATTTCTCTTTTCATATCTTACCTTTTTACTTTTTTACCTTTTACTCCTTCGGCGCGTCCTCCGTCTTCAGTTTGGTACTCAGCTTGCCGCCGCCACCGCCGGAGCCGGCGCCCATGCCGTCCTTGATGTTAGGCGACTTGAAGGCACTCTTGGCCTCAATGTTGTCACCAACCACCTTAGGTGCCTTGAGCTCGTCCTTCACCTCGGTCTTACCGTTGATAGTGGTTTCGCCATAGACCTGTGTCTTGTCACCACCCACAGCGGCATTGCCACCGTCGAGCTGAACCGCAGCCTTGCCATCGCCCTGCTGCATCTCCAGTGTCTTGTCGGCAAAGGAGCCGATCTCTTCCGACATCGTCTGAACCTTCTTGCTCTTGATGTCCTTCGACTTCGAGCCCACGTACATCTTTTCCGAGACGAGGGTCATCGTGCTGCCTGCTGCAAGCTTATCGTCGGTGAGCTTCTCCTTATCGACATCCATCGACTTCACACTGACAGCCTTGGCGTTGAGGTTGATGCTGCCCGTGGCCTTGCCTTCGGCATCGGCTGCGATGACCGTCGTCTTCTCTGTGCGGATACCCAGTTTGCTATCCTTGGTCAGCGCCTTGGTCGTCAGCTTGCCGTCTTTCACCTCATAATCGAGGCTCTCAACGGTGACACCCTTCGAGCGGATGATCACATCGCCTTCTCCAAGATATTCACCCTTGGTCAGCTTGCCCTTCTCGTCGCGCTCGATGCCCTTGGGATTGGCGGTGGTTACCTCAACGGTCTTGGCACTCATGGTGATCTTACCCTCCTTGGTAAGTTCTTTCTCCCAGAGCTGTCCCTTGTCGTTCATCGTATAGTCGATGGCCTCCAAGTTGATATCCTTCGAGTGGATCTTCACATGACCCTCCACTGGCCATTCCTTACCTTTATCCTTCGGATTCACCGTGTTGAGCAAGATATCCTGCGCGCTGACGGCGAAGGAGCCGTCCTTGATGAGGGCACCCGTATCGTCGTGCATGCTCATTCCCATATACGGGGTCCTGACGCTGATGCCGACACCAGAGTTCGAATGCAGGTTGCCGTCGCCATCGACTGTATCGACATTGATACTCTCGGCGACTATCGACATCTCGGCACCTGTGCTATTCTTCTTGAAGTCATCGCCGGTCTTGATGGCGCCTTTCTCCTTCTCCAGCGCCTTCTTACGGCGGTTCACCTCTGCCAGCTCAGACACCAAGTCGATGAAGGTCTGGGTGAAGCGATAGACCGACGGCAACAGGGCTTCCATCTGCTCATGGACATCAGTAATGTCCGTGAGGTTGGTGAAGGTGCTGTGATCTTTCGTGTTGTTCAGCTTTTCCTCTTTCTCTGCCAGCTTGATCATGTCCTTCAGGACACCGTCCACCGCCTTCTTCTGGGCTGCCACGCTCTGCTTCAGTTCCTTGCTCTGAGACTCCAAATCTTTGATGGTGGCTTCAATCTGCTTCTTGCGCCGCTCGGCAGAGACGGCCGCCTCGATATTGAACCGCTTGTCGGCATGCAGGCTGATACCGCCACGACCGGCATGCAAAGGCACCTGAGAGAACTCGTCCTTGGCATCGCTGCTGTGAAGCACGATATCGCAAGCCTGCGACACGATCTCCGACATGCCGCAGACCACGTTCTCGCGCCCGTCGATACCCGGATTCACCGCTTTCTGGTGGATGATGGGCGCACGGCTCACAATACGACCGGTATCACCGACACCCTCTAAGGCCACATCGCTGCCTTTGATGATGACGGTTCCCGTCTCACCACCGTTCAGGGCACCACTCTTATCCACGTTGCCTATCACAATCTCCGGGGCAGAGATTACGATACGCTCATCGTTACGATAATAAGCACCTCGGTCCAGACGGTTGAAGATATCCGTCTTGATCTGCTGCACTT
>Ga0256407_10007121_pt1 | contig 16999 bp, 12 predicted proteins | sample RumenRJG_04DNA_FD_193489 | JGI IMG/M metagenome (GOLD analysis project Ga0256407, IMG submission 193489) | Bovine rumen microbial communities from Lethbridge, Alberta, Canada - RJG_04 | ecosystem: Host-associated > Mammals > Digestive system > Stomach > Rumen | place: Canada: Alberta...
GAACGGAGCGCACATCAATGTGCTGCATGTGGATCTCGTCACAAGCCCATCCTAGTAGTTGAAACACCAGTGCAAGTCTGGCCACGTTGGAGTCTGCTTTCATCACCCGGCTTTCAATGAGCCTTTCGTCCTCTATCATATTGACTTGCTCAATAAGGGTGTTTTTCCATTGGGCAAAGCATTGATAGGCTTCGGCGCTCATGTCAAGGACTTTCGGCATGATGATTCCTTTCTCGTCAAAATCAGGCTCAATGGATAGCAGCTTATCTATCACATGTTTCCACTTCCGATATACACTATTAACCCGATCTTCTTCATGTAATCCTGCATCTTGAACCAGTTGCATCTTGGGAATATCACGACTCTTCGGATGAAGGAAAAGGATTCGGTCAATCAATCCGCTCGACACATTCTCCTTGGTGAAGAGTTCCCCGATGCGCTGCGTCTGGGTGGTACCGACAATATTGATACATGGATGGGGGATGATGATTGGAATGGGATTGCTGCAACGGGACACCTTCAACGGCTTTCCGCTATATGCGGTGAGCAGCTGAGTAAGCAAGGGACTGTCATTGTATCGACAGAAACTCTTGAAAAACCCCATGATTTCATCCACTAGGATGACGATGCCACGCTGGTTGTCGTTATGGATTCGCATCATGGCCTCCTGCGTAAGGTCAGAGAGGATGGTTTGGACGAGAACAGGTTTGTTCTTATCAAAGGCGTCGCCATCCCTGGCTCCAGCATTCTGCTCTGCATAGCGTTTGTTCTCTTCAATGAACCTACTGACCTGAAGGAAGTCATGTTCTTGAAGCGGACGATACGCATAGTCAAGTGGCGGGGTCTTGCCCTGCCCTGGTCTTCCTATCAAGATAACATAAAGGGCAGGGCTGCTTCTCCATGATCCTCGGATACGTATCTGGCAACTGTTTCCGATGGCCGTAGCTGCTGCCGACAGCATACTCATTGCCAGGTATTCAATATTAAACTGCTCAATATTGGTGACATCGAAGATGATGCCCTGCAATTTCTGAGGAAAGGCATCAAGGGGAAGGCCAATGTCTTTCAGACCTATAGCCTCCCGTCGGATTCTGTTTGATAGCGCCAAAACACTTGGACACCCTTGATTAATCCCTACCATCATCGCCAAACGGTTTGTTCTGGACTCCGAGAATCTTGTTCACATCAGATTCACGATACTTGACCTTGGAGCCTACCTTGACAGGTTTCAAGTAGCCCTTCTTGTCCCAATGCCATAGGGTGGCATCACAGACACCAAGGCGTTTCTTGGTTTCCTCTTTCGTCAGCAGACAGTCCTCCTTGTTGTCTTGCATGGCCGTTGCAACCTCATTGACCGCACGACTTATCAGTTCTTCTGAGAAGTTGCGCAAGTCCTCACCGGTAATTTCCAACTTGATGTTTGCATTGCCTGCTGAAAGAATTGACATGATATCAGTCATAGCTATACTTGAGCCACCAGATTTTTGACCCTCTCATCTTGGTGGCATTATAGATGAAAAAGCCACCGCTCCATTTGGAACGATGGCGCAAAAGTATAGCTAAAAATAACTGAATTTCAATGATTTGCGTTTCTCATATTTCGGCGAAATGAAAAACGAAATAAAAGAAATAGAATATAGCCTAATATCGTTTAATCTTCATCTATACTCGTGTTGGAATCCTCACTTTGGATGTTTGACTGGAGCATCGATTTGATGTTGTCAATGGTCTTTCTCTCGATATTGGAAGTCAATGTCAGATTACCAGACTTATCGAAAATCTTGCGAAGGGCGATCTGGAAGTTCCGGGTGCCTTTCAGGTCTATTGTCGGCACAAGTTCCTGCAGGCGTTTATGGAATGTTGTGGCATCGCACTTGTCCAGGTATTCCAGCTCTTGCAGAGCCGCATACAGATATGTCAGATCTGGAGCGGAATGCTTTAATGCGAGAATACGCTTGATGTTCTGAAGAACCTCAGCTTTGTCTTGGCACAGCAAATAATCCTCAAATTGCACTTTGGCCAGAGGGGTTATTTGGCTTTCTTCTGGAACTAGAGACGGGGCATTTTCATCTTGATAGATGCCTTCAATCACGTTATCTGTGAATTTCCCATGATCAATCAGCGCCTTTTCCTTTCGGTATTGTTCCCAATCCTCCTTTGTCCGCATCTTGTTTCTGATGCTTCCGTTAATGACATACTTTATCAGGAACTTGTAAACCCATTTCATCGCTCTGCCACAATTGGGATCATTAATGTCGGCTTCCAATCGCTCGACCATCGTTTCATAGCATTTGCCGTAATAAAGCCACGAAAGTAGGCAAGGAACAACTGACGAGCTTTCAACATTGTGGAACTCATCTACCAATTGGGCTGCAAGCCCGTCATCTGCGATGAAAGAGTCAAGTTCTTTTTCTCCTGGCACAACATCTCCATGTATTTCGGTTCTTGATTTCGCCATCAACTTAGGCGTCATTTTAATACCCAAGGTATAAATGCGCTGAATGCTTTGATACGATTTGCTATTGATGTCTGCGACAAAAGCATCGTACTCATCTTGATGGGTATCAAGCCAAGCCTTGATCTCTTGCTTGAATTTCTCAAAGTCCTGTTTTGCCATACTCTAATCCAACGAGAGTTCGATTATAGTTAATTGAAATTTATGTGCATAGAGATTGATTCTGCAAAGGCAAGAATCAACCACTATGTTTTACCGAAGACAAAAATAGAGAAATAATTTCAATGTAAGAGGATTTCAGCAAAAGTTTTGGCAATCTTGCCAAATTTGACCCATTTGGGTATTGTGTATGTGGGAGCAAAGCTGTAATTTTGCAGAAACTTAAATCTACATTATTCATACTATATTTTTTACAATAACGGCACTTCGTTGCGAAGCGGAGTGCTGTTTTTCAATTCATCTGAGGCCACATGCTTGTTAAGCGGTTTCAAAAGTAGAAAGAATAATGCAAATAGCCAAAAGAATAGTAATAATTGTTTCTCAGTGTTTCTATTAAGCTTCTTGAAAACCACTTGCGATAGTTCAAAAACACGAAACAAGAGAATTTCATATGTCACTGAAATACAATTAATTAATAGTGACTTATGTGAGAGACAACTCAGTTTATCAATATTGAGAAACATAATGAAACAACAAATATTTCCGAGTTCTGAAAACCAAATGTAATTTTGCAGATACTCTGAACACTTTTTTGTGTTCATACTATATTTTAATAAAACTTAAATGGCACTTCGTTGTGAAACGGAGTGCTGTTTTCATCAATGCAATTGTGGATGTTGTGAGTAATTATTCTGAAAAAAACTTTTTGGATATTGTGTATGTCGTGGGATTGATGTAATTTTGCACCAATCTGAAGTACATACTATTCAGAATAATCTTTTTTAATTCATACTATATTTTTTTAAAAATTATGAATAGGCACTTCGTTGTGAAACGGAGTGCTGTTTTAATCAAAGCCATTAGAAATAATTGATACACATAATCTATAGCTACGCCTCTTTGGTTTTAATCTGTTTTTCAATAAAATTTGCATTAATACCTCAAATAAGGTTGTAGTTTTATAACCATTTCAAAAACATTTTGTATCTTTGCGACGTCAATCAATTTACTTATTCTATATGAAGTATCTTAATATAAAGAAGGCTCTGGCAGCATGGCAGGCGATACAGCCTTTGTCAGAGAAGGACCGGGAGAGGCTCAGCCGCCGCTTCACCGTGGACTTCAACTACAACAGCAACCACCTTGAAGGCAACACGCTGACCTATGGGCAAACAGAAATCCTTTTATTGTTCGGCAAGGTGATTGGCGAAGCCGACGTGAGAGATGTGCAGGAGATGACGGCTAGCAATGTTGGTTTGAAGATGATGGCAGAAGAGGCCCGCGTAAAAGAGATGCCACTGACACAGAACTTCATCCGTACACTGCATAAGACGCTTCTGAGGGAGGACTATACGGTGTATCGAGATTTACCTGGCGGTGTGCAGACCAGTTATGTAATCCATGCGGGGCAGTATAAGACACGACCTAATAGTGTGATCACACGATACGGAGACCGATTCGAGTACGCCTCACCCGAGGAGACACTAGGCTTGATGACTGACTTGGTGGACTGGTATAACGCAGCGGAACAGAAAGGAAAACTCTCACCTGTGGAACTGGCTGCATTGTTCCACTATAGATACATACGTATCCACCCCTTTGAGGATGGCAATGGACGCATCGCCCGGCTGATGGTGAACTTCATCCTGGCTCGTCACTACTATCCGATGATTGTTGTCCGTAGCCGCCAAAAAAGTGAGTATCTGGAAGCTCTACATCAAGCAGACCTCGAAGTAGGCCCTATTCCCAGTGATGGTGCCCATGCAGAGCTGAAAGACATCAAACCATTTCTCAAGTATTTTAATGGACTGGTGGCCAGGGAAGTGTATAATGATGTGCTGTTTGTGAGTGAGAGGGATGAGAATGTGTGGTGGTATGATGGTGAACGGATTTCATTCCGAACACCCAACTATACGAAGATACTAAATGCCATGCGCACAGAGCCCACACTGACTTTGGCTGACATGAAAGAAGTGACAGGTATCAGCATTACCGCCATCCAAAAACTTCTTGACCAGTTGATTGACAAGAAATATGTGGAACGCGGCGAGAAGGATGGCAGCTGGAGAGTGTATGTTACACAGTAAAAAAGATGTTATTCATTGATATAGGGAATTATGGAAGTAAATCTTTTTGGAGCTTATTTTGAAGGGGCATTTCTGGCAGCAATAGCGTCTTGTTTTATAAATGGAAGAATCTCTGAGCAACAAATAGATGCTGCGAAAGAGATTATTTCGAGGTTCAAAGAATATGAAATTGAACATGCAGCTATCATGCCTGAGAAGAAAGAAGAGCTAAAACGTCAATTGAAACAATTTCTTGATGCGAAGATTCAAGGACTCAAAGATAAACTAAGGGCTCAAGGAAAATTGTGGTAAGTGGAACTTAGTTGATCTAGTGAAAATTATTATGCCAGATAGTTTGGCTTACCGAAAAAACCTCGGTAGGCTTTTTGTTCACTGCAAATGGGTGTGTGTTGAATTAATTCAATAGCTTAACCAAATCCTTTTTTATAATTTTGCATCATTTTAATAGGCATTAAATCGATGCAAACCGATTAAATTAGGGAACGATACAACTATGTTTTGATAGGAATTATCCGAAGAGATTTCACTTTGGATGTAAAAATCAATGATCTGAGATAAAAAATGTGAAAATATTGCGAGAATTCGGGTTTTATAAATTTTGTTTTATAGAAAATGCATAACTTTATAAACCAAACTTAATAAAATCATACGATTCTTATTTAGTATAATTTATTTGAGTATCAGTAAAGATGTCATCAAACAATGCTTGATTAGTAAGCAACGCGAGGTGGACCATTGCAATTGAGGGTGTGTTGAACTAATCTAATAACTTGACCAGGTCTTTCTTCATTTCCTCATCAATGTCTCTATAGCGCTGAAATGCCTTGCTGCCTTCCTTGTGGCCAGATAGGGCTGAGACAAGGTTTGGGTCTTTGACTTTTCTGTAAATGTTACCGATAAACGTCCTTCGAGCCATGTGGCTACTGGCGACCTCATAGATGGGACGCTTAACCTCCTCACGGGTTAAGGGGTCTAATGTGGTAACAATCCGATCAATGCCAGCGAGCTTGAAAAACTCCTTGATGGCCTTGTTGTATTTCTGCTCAGAAATAAACGGAAGAAGGCCAGGACCTTCAAAATCCTCGTATCGTTTGAGAATCTCTTTAGCTCTCTCATTCAGTGGGACACGTACCGTTAAAGGTCGTCCTTCTTTCGTTTTCTTAGGTATATATTCAATCGCTCCATTGACGATACTTTGCTTTGTCATTCTGTAGAGGTCACTCACACGGCATCCAATGACAGACTGGAAGATAAAGATGTCACGCTGAATGGCGAGTTGAGGCCTTGCAGACAAATCCGCATTCCAGATCTGTTCCCTCTCGTCTAATGATATATAGACTGGTGTACCATATAGGCATTCTTCAATGGGGAATTTATCGAATGGGCGATTGGTGGTCTTGCCATTATCATAGCACCACAAGAAAAACGTCCTGATGCGTGAGAAACAATCTATCAGAGTGTTCTTTCCTCTGGGTTGAGGTGTGCGCTTTTCAGGTATGTTCTCATAGATTTGAGGGTATTTCTCGAAGTACTTATACTCGTTCTCAAAGAAATCCCACATGTCAGCAAGCGTTTCCCTGGTCACATCGTTCACGTCAAGAACAAAGTCTTTCCTGTTCCGTTTGGTTTTCTTGACATAAAGCTCATATCGAAGCATGGATCGTTTCACCACCCTGAAATTCTTCTTGCGAACTTCAGAAAGGCGGTGTTTCTCCAAAAACTCATCAAACATCTGCTCAAAGGTTTGTTTCTTTTCTCCCTCAGGGGTGAACTTTTCGGGGTGATAATATTTGACAAGGACAGCTTTTAGCCAGTCTTTATCCAAATTGTCCTTGTCTCGTTCGTATTCCCTCTCGATGAAGCCTTTAAGGTTCCGGAGTTCTTCATTGGTCTGTGTACGAAGCCTTGGGTCACAAATAGCCTTCGACTTGACACACTCATTCTTCTCATCCCAAAGATTAGGATTGATGGTGAGTTCTGTCTGGGCAACTGAATCCAATCTCCTACCATCCCTCAGACGCAAATATATGGTGGCCGTCGATTCCGTGTCATACCTTTTTGCCGATTTTTTGATGATAAATGTAACTTTCATGTCTTTTTTATGGTTGATAGGATAGTGTGTAAATTGCTTTATACAAAGGTAATACTTATCCTTTGAATAACCAAAATTTTTTCCCCACATTTTCCCCACATCTGCTAAAAACCTTGCAAAACGCTTAAATGCACTTAAATCCGCAAGTTTTTGTAATAAGCTGAAAATCAATAGATAATAAGCAAAATTAAAGGATTTTCAATTGAATGCCATTTAAGCGGATTTAATATTTTCAATTGCGGCTCTGGGTACCAAGCAAATAAGCAATGCGCTGTGTCTCAAATAGATACAGCGCATTTTGCTTGAACATCACTAAAATATTTGGTGAGTTGTTACTCAGGCATCATCATGCGGCGAGTTCACAGTCGTCGGTGGAGCCGATCAGCTTGTGGACTTTGTTCTCGGCCTGTTGCTGGATTCCCGGGGTGATTTGGGCACGGGCTGAATGTATAGCGAAGGCGACCGCGGCCAGGTCGTCGGTGAATCCCGCAACAGGGATGAAGTCGGGAATCAAGTCCAACGGAACCAAGACATATCCCAATGCCCCTAAAATCTCGGCTTTGACCTTGACAGGCACATCGCGGGACTTGAGCACATAATAGAGCACATACACATTGTAGAGCAGCTTGCCACCCATCTTCTTGCCAAGGCGTTTCACCTTGCTCATGAGACCTTCATCCGAATACTTGTCCACATAGGCAGCAGTGTCAATTTCTTTCTTTGCCATAATCAAAACATGTTTTAAATGGTTAGTAATCAACGATATTGACACACGAATGACCATGAAGAGCCATCAACTTTTACATCAATGGCTCATTCATGATCATTCCATGTTCCAGGACCTTTACCCCTGGAACTCTATGTCATTGTCACGGATAAGGATTCCAAGGGATTTCAAACGGATACTGTTGTCAGATAGTAAGTGTTTTATCTCGCACAGTTACTGATATCTCTCCTTAAGGACTACTGATCAGTCATGAAAAGAATTGTGTCATAATGCACGCTAAAATACAAAGCGAGAATTATGACACAGGGCCTTAATGCGACTACGATTGCTGTAGTTCATTAATTAATCCGCGGGTTCGCTTTAGTAAGCTATGATATAGTTGATACTCTTGTTGTTGGTTCATAATTGCAGATTGAATCTCATTAGTTTGAGCATCAATTAATTCAATTTTAGGAGATATTGTATCTTCGATCCATGTTTTTGTATTCTCATCGAAACGCATTTCTATAATATTCGCTGCCTCACCAAAAGTGTTGCGAATATCACTACGATAAGCAAGCATTTGTTTTTCTAATTTTTCTTCTTGGCGGTCATCCCAGATTTGTAGTCCAACACCTAAAAGGGCGCCTCCGACACCTAGTATCTTTCCGAATTTGCCAATTTTACCAGCCATCTTAACAGCTTCCCATGGCTTGAATTTATGGCCGAAAAAATGCCCTACTTCTAAAACCATTTGATGAGCATTTGAACCAGAATAATTACCAAGTTTGAAGATTGCATTCCACCCTGACTTCGCATTCTTTCCTGTTGCAAATTTGGCAAGCCATACTCCTGCGTCTTTCATTGCATTGGCGCCTTTGTTAAGACCGCCTGCGGTCTTTTCCGACATCTTAATTTTGCCAATCTTCTGCTCAATTGCAGAACGAAGCTGTCTCGCAAATTCTGACGACTCTAATGAATTAATGGCCTGACCTATTGAGCCAGCCTCCACATTAATTATCTTTTCTAATTCTTTGGTAGCCTTGGAGTAAACAGTTTCAGATGCATCATATTTTTCTTTCAGTTTTTGATTGACTTCCTCTTCTTTATCAGTGGAGGATAAATCGTTTGCAATTTCGTACCCCCAGTTGCGAACTTCTTGAGTATGTTGACGAATAATATTATACGCTTGTGATTTAATGTTCTCTCTTGCATCAACGAGAATCCTACGCTGCTGATTTAATAATTCAAGCGCCCCATCATCGCAGAAATCTCCCGTTTTACATTCGCTCAATGCATCGCAAAGCATTTGCTCTAATTGATAAAGAGATGTGGTGCATTTGCCCAACATTTTCTTATCTTGAATAAAACGATTCATATTTTGGTAGAACTCCTCAAATCCGCTCATTTCCATTAATGCGGACCGATCATCTCCTTCTGCTTCTTGGGCATCGTCATAAGCATACACGTCAAGATAACTAATATATAAATCTTCAGCACTATATTCAGGTGAGATAACAGGTAGCACGTCAGCATCGAAAAATGCTTTTCGGCCTTCGGGTGTATTACCATATTTTGAACTCTCCATTTTATTGAAGACAAGCATCATTTCATTGCCCTTACCTTTTTCTACTAGCAATTTTCTGAAGTGTTTTCCCAAACCTTTACTGAAGCCCTCCGCTGTGCAGACAAATACAATTAAATCCGCTTCAGCCATCGCTTGGTAAGTAATTTCATCATGATCTGGTCGTTTCTGAGTGTGAATACCCGGTGTGTCCACTACTTCAATGCCATTCCAGTCGAGGAAATTGCATTGTGATGTTGTCACACCTTGCCCAACCTCTAGTTGTTGGCCAGTCATAATGGAAAGGATTGACGATTTTCCTGCGCTGTACTGACCAGCAAAAACTATTCGAATTTTCTTGTCATTATCAACAAATTGTTTGGGAACAAAGTCTACTTTCCCATTTAATTTACTGTGCGAAGATTTTCTAAAGGCATCTTTGGTATCATTAAATAATGAGAGAGCCTCACGATTGATTCGATCTAATAGAATATTGTTCATGTTTTAATATTAATTGAGATTTATGTGAATATTAAGTAACTGTTGAATAATATCAATTGAATCCAATTGCTCCTGATTGAATCCTTCATTTCGCAAGTATGCAATAGTCTGTTTCCCATCATCAACTTTAACTACTGTTGGTTCTGGTTGTTTACAGACATTTAAGCGTGTTAACAAATAGCGAAGTTGACTCCAGATTGGTCTTGATCTATCTAATTTTATTATATGAACATACTCATGCCCCATCCGATTATACAATTCCGTTGTAGTAAACGGAAGGTTCTCATATCCTTCGAGTACAAGAGTTAATCGTCGCCCTGGCACTCGAGCCGCAAATGCTATACGTTTGATTTCTTTTTCAGGCACGTTCATAGCATTTAAGACATTTGAAACAATCTTTTTAGTAATATCAATATGATTGTTGCTATAACCTAGTGCCAACTCCCTTTCTCCATTAGCTAGTGAAAGCATACTTTTGGTAATAAGCCACAATTTGTTAATGACTTCACGTTGCTGAGGTACGACATTTTTATCAAACCACTTAATGGCATTCCTTATTGACTTTCTTTCACTGTTGTCAATACTCTTATTGAGTTTCTCACTTAATTCTTTACGGCGCTCTCTCAATTTTTTCTCACGAGAATCACTAAACCACGAAAAAAGGCCAAAAATCGCTCCTATACCTAAAGCAATCCAACCTAAAGGATTAGAGCTTAAGACGATTGCGGCAATACCAAATCCCGCACTGCCAACGGCCCCAGTCCAACCCCATACTCTCCTCCAATTTGTGAATTGATAATTCCCCAATGTCGACTTTTCATTGAAAGTAACAGTGAAATTCATTTCATTTTTCAATTCAGAGAATACTTCATTCACCTTTGCCTGTAATTTAGATTTAATAGAATCTATGATTTGCTGGATTCCTTTTTCAGTGTGTTGTCTTTCACAATGCATAGACCAAGACTGGGTTAAATCACTATCCTCCAAATGTTCTTCAATAAAGCCAGGAACAGAATTCCTCAATTTATCAAACTCTAGTGTGATTCGAGATTGAATAAGTGATTTTTGGTTTTGATTGAAATGATTACACCAATCTTCAAATGACTTAATCTTATCCCTAATAATGCGATATTGGCTATAAGCTTCACTACTAAACTTAAATAACATGTTCATCTGCGTATAGATTGAAGAATCAATGATTGAAAGGTAACATTTCTTTCTGTGAAGTACACCATTGGTTAAGACTTCATTAATGATAGCTTTTTCCACATTAGCAAATTTACTTACGCTATCTAATTTATTTTGATATTCTTGATAATCAGGTTGTTGCGAGTAGAATTTTGCCAGCAAGTGTGTAACAATGAAATCAACATGCTCATCTGGTAAATGTTCTTTTAAAAACAAATTGAACTGCTCATTAAGCTCGCTGATGTTCATCCTTTCTTCGACTTTTTCTGGATTATTTAGTAATCTTTTAAAACGAATGTCTTCGGGATTTGTGCCTAAACTCTGTTTGAAATTACAAATACAAACCATTGGCTTGTCCATACGTTTTAATTTGACCATCCAATCGGCTTCAGTACTTTCGGGTTGGCCCGCAGTAATCATGAAAAGGATTAAGTCCGCAAATGTTGCTGCTTTTTCTGCAAGTTCATCGTCTTCTTGACCGCCATAGGCATCAATACCAGGAACATCAGTAACATTCATTCCCTTCCATTCATAACTCCTCACATCTCTTGTGGTTCGTTGCCCTCCATTTCCCATGTGCGAACCATCGCCATGCGTTAGAATTTCCATCAGAGTGCTCTTGCCTGATTTCGTTCTTCCAAAAAGAGTAATATTGAAATTTGAGGACATTTTGCTTTTTGTCAGCAAATCGGATTGTGTATGGAAGAAGGATTGCTCAAATTCAGAATGAACAACTTCAAGCTGCTTTTTTACGCTATCTATAATTGAAGAATCATTAATTTGATGTTTTTTCATACTATCAACACATTCCTCAATTATTTGAGCAGCTTTTTCTACTGATGTTCTAACACCTTCAATGTACACTTCAGCGTCTTTGTAACCTTGAGTATTTGCTTTTTTACATTCAACTAAGGCATTCTCAAGATCGTTTTGTTGTTTTTTTCTAAATGGCCAACGCATAACTACTATTGTTTAACCACTGGCTCCCAGAGTGGCAAAGTGATGTTTATAAGGTTCATTCATGGGCATAAAAAGAAGCGCGGGAGTCTGTACTTGCATATAATGCTGTCAAGTAGCCCCTTTCTGATGTCATGTGTTCCCTGCCACCATCCTCTATCATTCGGAGTGAACTTCTGCCAAAGAACAACCGCAAATATAAACATTATTTTGCAAATTGGGTCAAATTGCTTGCAGTTTTTTAGATAAAAATTTGAGATAAGAGAATTATGTAGCTGATTGTGCGTTTTTTATAAAGATTACTCGGATGCTCCATTTTACTTGAACATTACTTGAACATTTGGACGGTTGTATTTCCATGGTAATCAGTGATAATCACAGATGGTGGTGGGTAATGGGTTGGTTATATGTGAGGCTAGGTGATTTTCGGTGAGCGTTGATGATGCTGTGGGATGGCCGGCTCTAGGTACTAAGGTACTAAGCGAATAGGTAATGCGCTGTGTCTTGAATGGATGCGGCGCATTTTGTTTGCAGTTTTTGTCATTGTTATCACTGTGTTTGCATTTTTATTTGTTGGGGGTGTCCGGGGGAAGGGTAAAAAGTTTTGGGTTTTTGGTTGGGGTGCGGTAATTTTGAGTAACTTTGCGACATGGGTACGTGGAACTGATTAATGATGAAAAGAAGATGACGGTTATAGTGAATGATTCCAAAATCAGGATTTTCAATGGGGCGAGAGTCGGTGATGCGGTTCTGCGTTGGGCTGTGCGCAACAGGCTGGACATTAACGCGGTATCGTCGTTGCAAGTGACTGATAAATGGGGGCACAAACTTGGCTTTGAGGCTCCACTGAGTGAAAACCAAATGATAAAAATTATAAACCTGTGATACGATGAAAAAGTTTCTTTTGACGATTGTGACTTTGGTGTTGGTCTCGGTTTTTGGGGCCAATGGTGAGACTGTGAGGATTTTGTCGACCAATGACATGCACTCGGCGATAGAGAAAATGCCTCAACTCGCCGCTATTGTGGATAGCTTGAGGGCTATTGACCCGTTTTTGCTGGTCTTCTCGGCTGGAGACAATCGCACGGGGAACCCTTACAACGACCTGTACGAGCCTGTGTCCTATCCGATGATCTCGATGATGAACCTTATCGGGTTTGATGCGTCGGGCTTGGGCAACCATGAGTATGACTCGGGCGTGACAGGTCTTGCCAAGGTGATTTCCTTGTCAAATTTCCCGTATCTTGCCGCCAATATCACTTGTCCTCCCGAGACCGGGATTCAAGTGGCTCCCTATAAGGTTTTTGATGTCAAGGGCATTAAAGTGGGCGTGCTTGGTATTACTCAGGTGGGGACTCTGGGCATCCCCGACACCAGCCCTGACAATGTGAAAGGGCTGTCGTTTCAGCTCCCCGAGGAAGTGATTCCTCAATATAAATGGCTCACCGAGCAATGCGATGTGAATGTGTTGCTCACCCATGTGGGCTTTGAGGTGGATGTGGAGTTGGCCAAGCAGTTTCCGTACTATGATCTCATCATCAGCAGCCATACGCACACCCAACTCGAGGGCGGCGAATTGCACAGTGGCGTCCTGATTACCCAAAACGGCTACCAGTTGCCCCGTGTCACCCTCACGACGCTGGAGGTTGAAGGCGGCAAAGTGGTGAGCAAGAAGGCCGAGAACATCTTTCTGGATAAGTTCAGCCGCCGCGGCGAGGCTGCCGAAGCCTTGCTCAAGCATTTCAAGAGCAGTCCTGAGTTGGAGCGCGTGGTGGCTCAATCGCTGACCGACATCAAGGGTTATCAGCCGCTGGGAGTGATGATGTGCGACGCCTGGAAGGAGGAGTGCGATTGTGACATTGCCTTCGAGAACTATGGTGGCGTGCGTTATGACTTCTTCCCTGCAGGCCCCATCACCGTGAAAGACATCCTTAACCTTGATCCATTCTTGAACAGCCCGGTGGTGATGACCTTGAGCGGCAAGGAACTCCATGACATGCTTATCGCGTGCTATAATGCTGACCGCAACCGTTTCCCCATCACCAGCGGGTGCACTGCCGTAGTGACCTATAACGACTCCAGCAAGTTGTCCATCAAGAAGTTGGAGCTGTTTGACACCAATGGCAAGAAACTCAACATGAAAAAGAAATACCGCGTGGTGACCAACAACTATGTGGCATCGATAGCCGACACTCCGCGTGACGACCAGGGTGAGCGTGGCGCCGAGACCACCAGCGACCTCATCATGCATTGGCTCGAGAAAAAGGGAACGATTGACTATCAAGGCCGCTCCAGTTTCACCGAGAAGTGGTAAACGCGTTGGTGCCAAGCACCAGCGGCAGGCATGACGGCACCGCGTCTTCACATCGAGGATGCGGTGCCTTTTCCCTGTCGGACGTTTGGGCAGGCTTGTAATGGATTTCAGCGGGGTATTCCTTAAATATTATGCGTGAAATTTTGATATGTTTTAGATTTTTATCAATTTTGCACCCCGAAAGAGATTTTATAGCCATCACGTTAGTTATGAAGTGCATTTTGGGGTAAAATGTTGATAAAAAATGCGAAAATATTATCAATTTGCTTTTACTATATTACTGATTTTTGGCCTTTTGGCCTCATGCTCGCAGGGCGAGAAGAAATACCGCATCGGGGTGTCGCAGTGTTCTGACGACATCTGGCGCAACAAACAGAACTCTGAATTGCAGATCGGAGCTTACTTCCATGACAATGTGGAGCTTCGGTTTGCCGCGGCGTACGATAGCGATGAGCGACAAATCCAGCAGATTGACAGCCTTGTCAAGACAGGCATCGACCTGCTGATTGTGGCCCCCAACCAGGTGTCGACGATTTCCCCGGCCATCGACAGGGCCTATGACAAGGGCATCCCGGTGATTGTGTTTGAGCGCAAGACCAACACCAAGAAGTACACGGCCTATATGGGTGCCGACAATTATGAGATGGGGCACCTGATGGGCGAATATGTCGCCACACGGCTAAGTGAACGTGGCCGCATCATCGAGGTGATGGGCCTGAAAGGCTCTTCGCCCGCGATTGAGCGCCACAACGGCTTCAGGAAGGCGATTGCCCGGCATCCAGGCATCCAGGTGGTTGCCACCCTGCAGGGCGACTGGACCGAGCCTACGGCCTATAACACGGTTAAGCAATGGCTCAAGCAGAATAAGGATGCCGGGAGGATCGACCTGGTGTTCGGCATGAACGACCGCACCGCGATGGGTGCCCGCAAAGCCTTTGAGGAAGCCGGAGGCGTGTTGCCGCTGTTCTGCGGCATCGATGGCCTGCCGGGCGAGAACGGTGGCATCAAGCTCGTGCAGGACTCACTGCTGGATGCGTCCTACATCTATCCCACTCATGGCGACCAGTTGGTGCAGCTGGCAGTGGATATCCTTGAGGGAAGGCCCTACCCAAAGGAAACTAAGCTGATGTCGGCTCTTGTCACCCAAGAGAATGCCCGCGTGCTGCTGATGGAGAGCGACGAAATCATGCGCCAGTCACACAACCTGGAGCAGCTGCATGAGAAGGCCAGCCAATATCTGGACCAGTTGGGCAACCAGCGTACGCTCATCTTTGTGGCCCTGGCGGCAATATTCCTGCTGCTTGCCTTGCTCGTCGGCATCTACATGTACTACCTGCAGCGGGCCCGCATTCAGGACGAACGAACCCAAATGGAGCATGAGCAACTCGATTTCTACACTCAAGTGAGCCACGACCTGCGCACGCCGCTGACCCTCATCCAGGGTCCTCTTGACCAACTGTTGAGAACCGACGACTTCAGCCATGCAAGCGACCAGGCGTGTGAACTCTTTTTCATTGTTCGCCGCAACACTCACCGTCTTACTGCTCTCATCAACAAGATGCTTGACGCCCAGGTAGGGACCATCGACCCCAAGATGACGAGTGAGCAGGTGGACGCCATCACTGTGTCACAGCCTATCGCAGCCCCTGGCGCAGTCACCGAGCAGGACGAGGATGCCCCCACGGTACTCATCGTCGATGACAATGCCGACATCCGGGCCTATCTGCATGCCATCCTGCAAGACAAATACCGAGTGCTGGAAGCCGAGGACGGCAAGCGTGGTCTGGACTTGGCGCGCGAGCATGTTCCCGACTTGATTGTGAGTGACGTGATGATGCCCGTGATGAACGGTCTGGAGTTCTGCCAACAGGTGAAAAAAGACATCATTTCGAGCCATATTCCCGTCATCCTGCTCACTGCCAGGGCTTTGGATGAACACCAAATCGAAGGCTATGCAAGTGGAGCCGACGCCTATATCACCAAACCCTTCTCCCCGGAGTTGCTGCTGGCCCGCATCCACAACCTGTTGCTCAGCCGTCATCAGCTCAAGGACCTGTGGGGCACGAAACCCGCCACCGAGTTGGCGGCCGCACCACCCACCCCGACCGTCGAGGACACCCCGGCACCCATCGAGGACGCCTTCATTGCCCGTTTCAAGAAGATGGTGGAGGAGCGCCTGGCAGAGAGCAAACTGAGCATTGAGGACTTGGCAGCCGACATGGGGCTGAGTCGAGTGCAGCTTTACCGCAAGGTCAAAGCCTTGACAGGCTGCACGCCCGTCGATTTGTTGCGCAAGGCCAGGCTGTCTCAGGCCCAAAAGCTGTTGCAAGAGACAACGCTATCGGTCAGCGAGGTCGCCTATCAGGTAGGCTTTGCCTCGCCGTCCTACTTCACCAAGTGTTACAAGGACGAATTCGGCACCGTGCCAGGTGAGACCCGCAAGGGTTGATTCCCTACGCACAAAAACAACTGCTTGCCCACGCTGAGACGCTAAGGTTTTAAACTGGCATACTCATCTCTGGTACTATCAGCGGATTATACGGATTAAACTGATTGGCATCCGTATCGCTTAATTAAAGACAACTTATACAACTCAAACAACTTTTATGACTGTCATATTTGTTGTTTGAGTTGTTGTTTTGTTGTCCTTATTGTTTGAAAAAACTTAGTGACTTTGCGCCTTAGCGTGGAGCCGTACTGGTGCTGATGCTTGTAAAAATCGTTCATTGGCTAACAGAAATGTTACATTGAAACATATTTACAAGCGGAAGAACGAAAACTGATAGTCCCCTATGTATTAATAGGTTAACTTTGCAAACAATCGATATAAACTAACAATTTTTTATTAACCCTTAATTCCGCAAAACCATTATAAACTAAACTTTTTAAGCACCTGAGCAACAAAAAGTTGCTCAGGATTTTGTCATGTCAGAAATTTCACCTATCTTAGTGTTGGAAATCAAAAACAAGCAAAAC
>Ga0256407_10007122_pt1 | contig 16998 bp, 14 predicted proteins | sample RumenRJG_04DNA_FD_193489 | JGI IMG/M metagenome (GOLD analysis project Ga0256407, IMG submission 193489) | Bovine rumen microbial communities from Lethbridge, Alberta, Canada - RJG_04 | ecosystem: Host-associated > Mammals > Digestive system > Stomach > Rumen | place: Canada: Alberta...
GCCCTTCTCCCGACTCTCGGCCTGGATCTCTTCAATTTGTTCTCGTGTAATCATATCACTTTGCGATTTTCCGCAAAGTTACATCCCACTTATGCAAACTGATAGTCGTACTTTGTCGTATGCTTACAAAGCACATACCGTACTTAAACAAACTATTTCAGTCGTATTATAATAGAATAGGCTTAAAACAAGGTCAACTTGTAGAAGTCACGACCTATAGAACAGGTCTTGAATTATGGCGGCAGATTTTCGCAATACCTGTCGAAGAATTCATCAACGATGTTGAGGAATCGGACGCGGAATTACTTCTTTTCAAAGTAATTCTCTCCATAAACGAGAAGATGGTATTTTTCTCACATGAAAAAGACATGTACAAACTTGATGAACTCATTTTTCTCAATGGTTTCTTGACGAATGACAGCAATAACTATGAATTACAGACAGTTCTTCTGCCACAACTGTTTTATTTCTTCCAATTGATCAGCTTTATACCTTCGAATGAAGTGCTCAATAAGGCGACAGAAGTATTATTCAACAAATGGGGCATAGTTAGTTGGCATCAGTATTACACTACACTTTTTATCATTGCGAATCAAACAGATTCATATATAAAAAAGCAAAACAACGGTGTCCCTATTATTTCAAAAGAGTGGATAGAGCACAATAAACAGTTCCTTTCATTATCTCTTTTTGAACATCTGTATATCGACGAGGATGAATATATACCCTACAACGATGATGAAGCTTCTAAGAGCGAATTGAACATAGATTATCGAAGATTTCGTTCTAACCCTCTCGTAAAATTAAAGGATGGCTCCGGTTATGTTGTAATCAACAATCAGCTGATCTGTGAACGATTATTCAATAGCCTTTACTTTGACTTTAGCCCTTTGATTAACGGGGAAAAGAATAGTATTGGTTCCTTTGATTACAATAAAGGTTTTATCGAGAAGGTCCTTTTCCGCAACACTTTCTATAATTGCTTACCCTCAAAATGCTATACTTTTCCGGTAAAAGGTGATCGCGATACACAAGAAAAGCCCAAAGAGCCAGACTTTTATGCTCGCACGAAAAAAGGGGAGTTAATAATTGTGGAGTGTAAAGCCGTTAAAATGAATGGTGAATGTAGAGATGATGGAGATTACGGTCGTCTTCTTGATGAATTACATGAGAAGATTGTTCGAAAGACACGTAATCTTGACCCAACCAGGAAAAAGCACAAAGGAGATCCGGAACCTATTGGCGTTGGGCAGTTGATCAGGCATATTGATGCTATAGAGGATGATTCTTTTGAGTGGGATAAGAATATTCCTGACGATGTCATCTATTACCCTCTTCTGGTCTTTGAGGATATTAAATTAGTCCAAAAGGGAATTCTGTCTATGGTAAACCGCTGGTTTTATGAAGAGGTAAAAAAAGAGAAAGTGCTTTCTATAACTGATATAACCTGCATGCCTATTATGGTTACTTCAATCTATACACTGTTCCTGCAAGATAAGCTCTTGAAATCGAGAGGACTGACGAATGTAATTGATTCATTTGTGGCTGAGAATGCAAAAAAGAATCATAAAACAGGACAATACTTATTTTCCGAATTGGCCGATTTTGATGACTATCTTCGGAGCAATCCATTCAACAAAAGAAGCGACATGATGAGATGGCATAAACAATTGATGAATGGATTCGAGGAATAATCCTTTTCAAGTAAACAATCGCCTAATTCGTCGAGAAGAATGGGCGGAAGAAGCGTTCCGAACGAGTGTTAATATACAAATAAACAATTATAGTTAGTCAGGCACAAGATTATGAGCGAATTTGTACCAAATAAAAACGCGACAGAATCAAGTAAACTTGATCAAAGGTCGATCCGCTTCATCAAGAATCTTCTTCCTGATGATGATGTTGATTGCAGCCAGCTTCACGAGGGAGGTACGCTGCCGAATATCGACGGATATCTAGACTTTCTCTGTAAGGATGGTACTGCAAATGAACGCATATTTGTTCAAGTAAAACATCTTACTTATGCACCAGTTAACGGTAATGCGTTTTATGATATCCCTAAATCAATTTACGCATATTCGGAGCGACACAAGGGCGAAGTCATTGTTTTTATTGCTTGTTATCCCGAAAGTGAAGTCTTCTATTGGAGATATATAGATGGTAAAGCAATAGAAGAGTTCAAGAGTCTTTCCGAAACTATACAAGAGACAGCACGGTACCACTTCAAGCCAGACGAGTCTTGTACAAAAGAAAATGTCGACACTATAGTTGCAACTTGGAAAAGGCTGTATAAAGAGCGCATGGAGGCTATAAAGGACGAGAAGCAATTGGCAGAAGCATTTGCGTCAACTCAAAGAGTAGCCTTCAACCGGATTCCTTTTGAACTACACGGCTTGAGTAATTCCCATATACGAAGGCCGGAGACCGGCCTATTGTACAATTGGGTTATAAAAGGTCTACCATCCGGGAAAAAGAATCTGTGTCTTCTTGTCGGCGACGCCGGGATGGGCAAATCTGTTGTTATCAAAGATTTAATTGGCCATCTTGAAAATGATGGTGTACGGTGTCTCTGCCTAAAAGCTGACACCTTAGATGATGCCAGCAATCCCGTTTCACTGGAGACCATTTACGATACCCTTGCTTATTATGCATCTAACCAGCAACCGACAGTCTTCATTATAGACCAAATTGACGCATTGTCCCAGAGCCTTTCTACTGATAGGAACCGATTAAATACGTTAATAAGCGTATTGTCATCCATAGAAGATTGGCCAAATCTTCGGGCTGTTGTTTCGTGCAGGAAATATGATTTGGAGTATGATGCGGTCCTAAATGGCTTAAAGGACAAATCTGAAATCGTCGAATTAGGCCTGTTATCTGAGAATGAAGTGAAGGATGCTCTGGAGAAACTGGAGCAAGGGCTTGTTGGTAAAATAAGTCCCACTACGTTTTCCATCCTAAGAAATGTTCAATACCTCAACTCGTTCTGTTATCTATTTCAGAGAAACAAACGAAGATTGAATTTCAACAGTCCAATTGAATTGTATGATGCACTGTGGGATTCTGTTTTGGATGGTCTTCCTACTCAAATTGTTTATAACGATGCAGAAAAGGTTTTATACGGCATTGCAGAATGCATCAAGAAGTCTGGGACTCTGAAACCGGTCTGGCAGCCGATATCTAATCTGCGTGCTGCTTATACTTATTTGGCAAGCAATGGTATTGTGCTACCTGACGGAAACGCCGTTTCCTTCTTTCACCAGACGTTCTTTGATTATGCGCTTGCCAAATCTTATCTTTCCCAGAATAAGTCATACATATCCGATCTCGAGAATGAATTTCAGGGCCTTGAGATAAGGTCCACCGTAAAGGCTGTTTTAGAATATGTTCGGGGACATAACGATGTAGGATACGCCTCAGAGATTCAGCAACTACTTACTTCTAAGAAGATTCGTCTTCATATTAAACTGCTCGCCATCTCAATATTTGCAACAGCGAACGATCCTAGACCCGTAGAAAAAAGGATTGTAAAGACGGTCTGTCAGAAAGATGAAAGACTCCTTAGTTATTATTTCCGGGGTGTACAAGGCGAAACTTGGTTTAGTACTGCTTCGTTAATGCTTAAAGCTTATCTGCCCGATTCTGATAAGAACAGCGTTCTTCTCATACCCATGCTGAGCGTGCTTTCCCGTTATTCATTCGGCCATCCTGACGAGGTGTACTCGCTGATTGATTCAATCAAGGATGAAAAGACAAAATTATATGCTCGCTCCTTCGTATTGCGAGGACATAATGACTATCGTAACAATAAGGTGATTGACGCATTTCGTAGTGTCTGCAGTCCCGGAAATGTATTTGCTGTCAATTGGATTCAAGATGCGATGCAAAGCAACGAAGTGTTTGGATTAGAAGAGACAGGCAAACTGCTCCAACAATTCCTGGAATCCGATAACCACTCTCACAATCACGATGGCTATGAGTTGGTCGATGTGCTTTCAAAGAATCTTGCCAATACCCATCCCAGTCAGTTCCTTTTCATTTTGCATTCTTGTTTGGTTCAGTTCATTAGGAATAACGCCTTCAAGGGTTATTATAGCTTCACAACTACGAAAGTCTTTAACGGCTTTTCTACTGATGAGTATTTGGATAAGCTTCTTGACATCTATGAGCAGCTACTTTTAAGATTCTCATCAAATTTGGCGGTAATTGCCCCTATGGTGGACGAATTATTATCGCTAAATAATGAGACTTCTTTGGCGATGGCGTTTTCTGCGATGGCTGAACACCCGGAATTGTATAGCCATATAATTGAATCGCTGGTGGCCTATTCATCAACGATTGAGAAGTATCTGCAGGGGTCGGTTGAGTATTATTTCTTGAAGATGCTGAAATCCTGGTATCTGACGCTTGATAGGATGAAGGCAGAAGAATACCAGAGGAGAGTCCTTTCTTATGTCTCCTCATCAGATTTCTTGGCGAATAAGGAGAAAAGGTACAGCATGATGCCATTCCCTCATCTATGGCATGAAAAATGGGAGTTGATATGCAACACATTGCCTGATAATGGATTACTTCCAGAGATGAAGAAATGTGCTGGAGAACTGCAACGGCGATTCGGAAGGAAGTTTATCGTTGAAAGAGACCGTCACGGAATAACGTCAGCGGTTTATTGTGGAGGGCTCACTGACGATGCCACATACGCAACTTTCTCTACGGCTGTTTGGCTCAGTTCGTTTATGAAACTTAACGAGACAAAATCCTGGCATTTCAACAGGACGCCGATAGATTTACGAGCCCATGCCGACGCATTTAAGAAGTGTGTCGCAGCAGCTCCTGTCAAGTTCAAAGACTTCGTGTTTGAAATCTCACAGATGAAAGATATTAATTCGGATTACTTAATATCTGGAATTGAAGGGTTACTTGATGGAGGAGTGGACATTGGCGAAATGTGGCCACTGGCAAGCAGATTTATCTGTATCGAATATGCTTCTGCAAATTCTTTCTCTTTCGGGCAAATAGCCGGTCATTACTTTAAAACGGACAACAAATACATCGACATGATTTTGCCGGTGGTTGTAGATGTTATGGCTTTACCGCCAGGCGAGCGACTGATTGCCTATAGCGACGATAAAACTGAATCAAAACTTGAGGATATCGTTAATAATATGCTTACCCGTGCCATCAACTCAGAGCAGGGGAGAGCTTTAGAGCTTTTGATCCAACTGGCGTCGATACCTAAGAGAAGAAAGCAAGCATATGAGATTATAACAAACGCAATCCCTTCTCTTAATCAATGCTTGAGAACGTTGCCCATTCACTATCTTTATGTGAAAGATCATTTTGATGAGAACATGTATTTCCCTCTCTTGAAAGAGAGCTTGTCATATCTAGGGCCGGAAGCCCTTGTGCTACGAGGAGATGCTGTTCAATGGTGCTTTTATCATAAGCCAGATGTGGTAGGCGATTATTTCGAAAGGATTGAGAAGGATACTAAGAGCCACGTCATTCTATCGCAGATTTGTTTCTATGGGTTATGTGTGGACAATCAAAGAGACAAGTGCTGCGAGCTGCTGGAGTGGATTCTCTCGCAAAATGATGAGCGAGTAATTGCTACAATAGTCAAAGTGTCAATGAAAATGTTCGCTGATTCCGACTATGCCCAGTATTCGCGAAAATATCTAGAAAGATTTGCATCAGACGGAAGAGAAGAAGTAGTAGATTCCTATTGTTTGTACTGCAATGAGCTCCCTATCGAGGCCTTCAATTTCTACAGAGGATTAGCCAAGTCCTGGAAGAGCCAAAAGCATCGTGATATTCATTCACAACTTGAATATGTAACAAAATGCATAGCATCCTATCCCGTGGAGTGTTATAAGTTTGTGCAAGATCAGGATTATGCGAGCATTGAAGATCAATGGATTGCAGATGAGGAAGTAGTAAAAGTGCTATTAAAGATCTATGGCAAGCTGAAAGAGGATGAAGATGAGGAATCCCTCAATGAGATTATGGCTTTGTTTGATGAGTATATTTATAGGGGAAATCGTGTAATATATTCTGCCATCGGTAAACTCACATAAATTACTTCCATTAATTGCAGGAACTGATGGAAGCGAGGGAACGATGCAGCGGGAGAGATGCCCGATCAGGTCGGGCATGACGGGGCTGTCGGCCGGGAATGACGGAGGGGTCAGTATCTTTTCAGCACATAATTCACAATTCCCTCAACGTGCATGGCGACGATGGCCCGGCGGCCTTCGTCGGACTCCAAGAAGAGGCAGTCTTCGGAGTTGTCGTGGAAGATATTCTCAGTGAGGGCTAGGTAAGCGTTCCATCCAGTGTATCTGGAGTAAGATCTGCAATTCAAAGAACGGTCAAATATACATCATTTTTCTTGTTATCCAAGGAGACTGGCCCCTTCCATGGGTAGTTCAGTCTCCATTTGTTTAGCGAGATTTCCTTTATTTCTTTTTGACTTTTCACGGTTTTTGCGTCTATATCTGTAAGGTATGGATAAAACGCTTGAAATAGAACTCACAGAGATAAGGCCCAAAGTCATGGCGACGGCACTGAAATTCTTCCGTGCATCCCGGCTGGACGGAGATCCGGAGGATGTGGTGCAGGATGTGCTGCTGCGGCTTTGGGTTGCTAGACGTGATGTCGTACAGATCCGAAGTGCCGAGGCTTGGGCTGTATCTACTACAAAGAATAGTTGCATTTCGCTTTGGCGCTAGAAAGGCCATGTGAGCAGCGGGGTGTGTCCGGAATGGCTTTCGGATGGCAGGGATGCTTCCGCGCTGATTGAACAATCGGAGGCTGAAAGGATAGCTGACAAGGCGCTGGTGCGCATCCTCGGGGAGGTGTTCCGGAGAACCAGGTATCAGTCCGGGTACTGGATAAAAACGTTTTCCGGCTGGAGGAGACGAAGGCAGGCGCCGTTGTGAAAGGCGGAAAAGCGATCGGCGTGAGGGTGTACGGACTCCCTCGCCGAGTTTATTCCGATATCAACTTGTAGCCGTTTCCACGGACGTTGACGATGCGGATGCGTGGGTCTTTGGAGAGGGAGCGGCGGAGACGGGTGATGAAGACCTGGAAACTGCGGGCGTTGAAGAAGTCGTCGTCGCCCCACAGGTCGAGGAGAAGGTTCTGCATGGGTACGACTTCTCCGTGGGCACGGCAGAGGCGGCGGAGGATTTCGGCTTCCCGATGGGACAGGCTCGTGGTCTCGCCTTTCGGGAGATATTCAAGTGTTTGGGATGAGGGCGTAAAGCGGTAATCGCCCAGGGTGTATTCGTTCTGCTCCGGTTCTTGTCTTTCAGTCATGTAGGCTTTCCCCATCAGGGCCTTGATGCGGACGATGAGTTCCTGAATGGCGAAGGGTTTCTTGAGATAGTCGTTGGCGCCGAGTTCGAAGCCGGTGACCACATCGTCCGGGGTGGATTTGGCCGTGAGAAAGAGGACAGGGGTATGGTCGTCGGTCTTGCGGATGCGGCGGACCATCTCGAAGCCGTCCAGCCGGGGCATCATCACATCGGCAATGAGAACGTCCGGGCGGACTTCGAAGAAGCGTTTGAGGCCTTCGGCACCGTCGTATGCGGTCTCCACCGTGAAGCCCTTGCTGCGAAGGGTTTCACTGACGATCTGGACGAGGGTCTTTTCGTCTTCGACGAGGAGTATCTTGATTGTCGGCATAGATTCAGAGTGTCAGGATGAATTCGCTGCCCTTGCCGGGAGTGCTGGAGACTTCTATGGTACCACCGTGCTTCTCGACCATTGTTTTGGCGTAATAGAGGCCAAGGCCATAGCCCTTGACATTGTGGACATTTCCGGTGGGAACGCGATAGAATTTGTCAAAGATGTGCTTCTGCTTGTCCGGCGCTATTCCGATACCGTTGTCTCGGACACGGATTTCGGTTCCTTCATCGGTGGCTTTCGCCGTGATGTCGATGCGGACTGATTCTCCAGAGTATTTAATGGCGTTGTCGATGAGGTTGCTAATGATGTTTGAAAGGTGGAAGCGGTCCGCGTCGAGCACCAGGCCGTTATCTACATTGACATTGATGTCGCAGGGCTTTCCGGCTGAAAGAGTGTGCTGGTCGGCCAGCTTCTGCAGCAAAGGCTCCAACTCAATGGTCTCGCGTTTGAGTTCGAAGGTTTTACGGCTTTCCATGCTCATTGAGAGAATCTGCTCAATCATTCCTTCCAACTTCTCCAGCTGGCCCTGAGTGATTTCCAGGTATTCGCGACGCTTTGCCGGATCATTGCCCGCATCGAAGTTAAGAAGAGCATCGTTTGCTGCATAAGCCACGGCTATAGGGGTCTTGAGTTCGTGGGTAATGTTATTGGTGAAATCGCTCTTCATCTCTTCCAGGCTCTTCTGTTTGAACATAGTATGAATCAGGAACCAGAAAGAGAAGGCCAGGATTAAAAAGAGAATGAATGAAGCGGTAATGATGCCTGCCATTTCGCGAAGAGTCGGGATGGTAAGAGGCTTCAGGGAAAGTTGGTATTTGTCGGCCAACGATTGTCCGTAAGGAAGGTCGTAATCCTTCGCTTTTGCCGAGGGTGTGTAATCGGCTGATGAAATCGTGGCTATCACCGTGCTGCCGGAAAGCATCTGCAGACGGTGCGGGACTTTAAGGCCGGACTCCTCCAGCATGGTCATAAGAAGAGAGTCCAGTTTGGGGAAGTTTACTTCGGCCAGGGTATCAACAGTGGAGTGAATGCCACGTCGCAAATAGTAGTCGGTCATTTCCTGTGAGATGTCGGCAGGAAATGGGAAGGAAGTTTTCTCATTGTCACCTCCAGAGATGTTGTATATTGGGATGGTTGTGCCTGAAATGGACTTGGAGACATTCTTGTCGATAGGGATGGAATCGGTCCGGTCGGAGACTTGCGTGAGGGTCCGGACCTGCGACCAGACTGTATCCCGATCAAGCGTTCTGTGTCTATCGCTGGCCCTGAAACTTCTTAGACGATCTATCATTTCGGCGTCGTCCGATTTCTGGAACGCCATCTCAATCTGCTCCTCTTTGGTTTTAATGGTGGATCTGTAGAGACCGTACAACCAGTATATCTGATATCCCAAGAGGGCTGTCAGCGATATGATCAACAATATGATGATATGTCTGGACGGAAGATTCATAGTGCAAAGTTAGCCGATTTCCTTCATCAGCAGGTAGTTTTAACACTATTTAACACTACTTAACATTGCATTAACATGGTTCCTCGCGAATTCACAGCAATTTTGCAACGTGAAATAATGGCCGAAAGGACAGCCGAGAATAGTGAATATGAAGAGATACATGTTGTGGGTTTTATTGACATTGATTGCAGTGAATGCTGCCGCCCAGGAACCGGATTCGCTCGCTTCTTACGCTGCAGCAGATAGTTTGTATCTTGAGCTGTCCGAGGCGGTTGTTGTGGGAGAAATCCCTATAGTAAAGGTGGACAAAGGGGCGCTGGTGTATGACCTGCCGCGTATTCTGGAGAAGACGCCTGCCGATAATGCTTTCGAGGCTCTCAGCAAACTTCCAGGTGTGATTCCGCAAGGAGATGGGTTCTCCGTGGCGGGCCGTGGTGCGACAGTGATCCTGGACGGGAAGGTCTCAACGCTGACTGCTGAACAGGTAAAAGCGCTGCTGCGCTCGACTCCGGTGAGCCGGATTGCAAAAGCAGAGGTGATTCCCAATGCTACGGCGAAGTATAAGGTCCGCGGGGCTCTAATAAACATTGTCTTGAATCATGATGCCGAAGATAGGGGGAAACTGTTAGGTGAGATTTACGGGACATACGCCAAAGATTATTACGGAAATTATCTGGGGCGAGGTTCCCTGCTGTATACCAAGGGTAAATTCTCGACGGATTTGATTTATAGTTATGGTTTTAACCAGACTCACAATGAAATAAATACGGAGACACGTCATCGGCTCAATGATGGCAGTGTTCATAATATTTCGGAAAACCGGTTGGAAGACACTCGCGAAAAGTCGCATCAGATTCGCTGGGGTGCGGACTATTTCTTAGACGACAACCATAGCGTCAGTCTGGTCTACAACGGAGGCCTAGGAGAGTCAGGAACTGATTTCGGCGCTACAGGGACGCAGGTGTCGACCACCCGCATTGATGAGACCAAGCAACTGCATAATGCCCGAGCGGATTATACATCGCCATTCGGTCTTTCACTAGGTATGGAATATACTCATTACAACAAGCCCTCCAATCAATTTCTCAAGAGTACTTTCGAGGCCGAGAACTGGAATATCAGGACGGAAGAGCGGCAGACGATCGACCGATGGAAAGCTTTTGTCGGTCAGGAGCATAGCTTGGGCAAAGGTTGGGGACTCAATTATGGAGTCGATTTGGAGTGGGCCCGCGATGAGAGTTACCAATGGTACTTTGACCCGGTTACAGGGCAGAGAATCAATGTCGCAGGTGATGACGGCTTTAGCTCCCAGTTGGACGAACAGTCGCAGAATGTATATGCCGGATTCAGCAAGGCTTTTTCTAAAAAGTGGCTCATGGACGGCTCGTTGGCGGTGGAGCATTTCAAGAATGCGGCCTGGAATGACTTTTCTGTGTATCCGACGCTGAATGTTACCTGGCTTCCAGCTGGAGGCCATATCGTCCTGCTTGGGCTTTCTTCTAACAAAGGCTACCCGAATTACTGGACACTGAGGAGCACAACGACCCATTCAAGCGTCTACACGGAAACTGTGGGCAACCCATCTCTTCGACCGAAAAAGGAATATCAGGTGGCGCTTTCGTATATCTTGAAGAGTAAATATATGTTCACGGCATTTTTCAGCCATACGAAAGATAATTTCATCTCACAGCTCTATCAGAACCCCGACCGCCTTGTTCAGACCTATCGCACAATAAACGAAGACTTTAGGCAACAGGCTGTCATACAGACGACTATTCCCATCAGCGTGGGCAACTGGTGGAATGCCAACATAGGAATCATCGGCTTCTGGCAGAGGGATAAGGATAGCGATTTTTATGATATCCCATTCGATCGGGATATCTTCTACGGGATTGCGTTGATGGACAATACCTTCACCCTGTCAACAAGATACAATCTCAAAATTCTGGTGAATGGGCTGATAGGCTCCAAGACCATCCAGGGCATCTATGATCTGCCCGCTAACGGGAAACTAGACGCATCCATACGCTGGGGATTCGCCGATGGAAGGGGACTACTGAATATCTTTTGCTCCGACATCTTCCAGACCAGCAAAATTTCCCCGGAAATTGATTATGGTGGTATGTATCTGAAAGCCGGAGTGAAGAACTACCGCCGGTTTGGTGTCGCACTGACCTGGAAGTTCGGCGGTTATAGTGAGAAGAAGCGTGAGGCGGTGGATACGGAACGGTTCAAGTAGTTTGGCTTCATAAGCACGATTAAACATAAATACTATTCTAATCTGCCGCCATCTCGGAGGAGGTGGCGGCAGTCCTTTATATAGTGATTTGAATCACGAATATGGTATTATCTCTCCAGTTTCGCAATGACCTCTTCAAGATGCTCCTTGGTGCAATGGAGGTAGGTCAGGGAACTGCCTAGGAACTTATGTCCCAGAAAGAAAGCGATGGTCGGGATATCGACACCCTTGTCCAGCAACTGCATAGCGAAAGTATGCCTGAAGCAGTGGAAGGTGATATGTTTGTCGATACCGGCCGCCTCAATCAGAAGCGGGACTTTGTGATTGAGGATATACGGAGAAAGGGTAGGGAAGACTGCTCCCTTCTTCCTGATTGGCCTTAAAATGGAAACTGCCTCCTTGGAGAGTGGTATGCGGACTTTGTTTCCAGTTTTCTTGATAGTGATACACATATAATAACGCCGCTTCTCTCTTTCTAAATTCTCCCACCTAAGAGCCAGCAGATCTGCGCGTCTCAGACCGCAGGCGATATCGAAGCGGACGGCCTTCTTGACCTCACCATCTTTGAACGGAGCAAGCTTGATTGCCTCAATCTCTTTGCTGGTCAATCTCTCCCGTTTACACGTATGATCCCATTTGATTCCTTCGATCTCCTCGGTGGGGTCGAAGTCTATCATGTGGTCTGCGTAAGCAATCCGCAATAGCCTCTTGATATTCTTGAGATAACCGGAGGCCGTATTGGTTGAATAACGACGGCGGCCGTCTGCTTTCTTTGACTTTAGGAGATATTCTCTGTATGCCGTCATGAATGCAACGGAGATATCTCCGAATCTGCACGAGTTGTTGCAGAATTCTTTGAATGTCTTGACGGCCGCATAGCACTCCTTTCTTTTATAGGCCCCGTGGCGTTCAAAGTATCCTATCACGTCAATATCCTTGTTCAGTAAAAGGAAGGAGAAATCTTTCTTGACGGATTGAATGTATCGGAAGCAACGGATCTCCTCGACCATCAATTCGACGGTCTCATTGAAATGCCGCTCAACATCATTGCAAGGTTTGGTATAAGTAGCAAGGTTCAAGCATTCCTCTTTCAAGTATTTACCGTCAGAAATCATAATGGGAGGAATGTATTCGAGCGAATACTCTGTCATGCCATCAGGCCTCTCAACCTTTTTGACAGTTACTCTGCCATTCTCTTCCATAGCATCTTGATGTCTTTGCGTGAAACAAGCTGTTCTCTCTGCCCGGGACGGACTTGGACGACTCCATCTGCTATCTGTTGCAGAACTACCCGGATATCCAACCCATATGCACCCGGAACCTGAAGAAGCGGAATCCATTCGTCCCACATGATAGATTCTTTTCTCCAAGCGTTGTCGACGTCAGCCTTGGAGTAGAGGTAGTGGACACCCAAGCACCAGGTCCGGACATAGTTCCTCTCCAGGAAGAATATGGACCATGAACGGCCTTTCCCCGTTGCGTCCATGACGCCCTTGAGTGTATAGGTCGGTTCGCCGATGATGGGGAAGTGGTAGATGGGATTGGATCGACAGATCCGTCTCAAAAGATAACTCAGCGTTATTTCACGCTGGTCAGCATAGAACCTCAGCAATTCGTCTACTGGAATTGACAGCAGATCGGATGCCTCAAGGACTGACAGTATCCTGTCCAGTCCGCCAATCAAAGATTGTTTCCGTTTCATAAAAATGGCTTTTGTTCAACCAAAGATGGAACGGAATCTTGGATAAAGCTAATGATGGAACAGATGTCGAGTCCGCAAAATATGCTTTATAAGCCCTTGAAAACAACTTTTGGGAGTTCTGCAAGGAAAATTCTATGCTTCTAACTTCAATTAACTATAACTCAATTAGTTACGAAGATGAATCCGCTAGAAAATGGATCCGTGGAAAACACACATGGTACAAATGAGGTACAAAAACGGACAAATTTCTAACAATACCACTCCGAAAAATATCGTAATTCGCTAAATAATATTTGATAAACGATACTAAAATCGGATTGAATTTGTTTCTTGCAGAACTTAGTAATTCATTGATAATCAATTAGTTACGAGCGATTATTTGCCGATGCAGCAAGATATGAACTTTCCAAAGTTATTTCTGCACACGATAACCATCATTGATTATCAATTAGTTACAAGGGCGATTTGTCGCAGCTGTGACAAAATCGGGCTTTCTGTGACAATTTCTGTGACAAAACTGTCGCTCAGAATTGCATCAGATGTGACAAGATCATCAATATCTCTGGTTGAAGGAAAAAAACGGCTTTGTCGCAGTCCTCGGAAATGTGTCACGATAAGGTGATTTTTTCATCCTTGAAAACCCGTCTTTTTTATCTTGAAACATTCCAATTTCACCTGCTATTTCCGGCCTTAATAAGCCAGCATTTTGCTATCAATTTTTATCACTTTGGATAGGTGTTTAGTTTGATTGGTATATCTAATACATGAACCAGACCGGACAAGCAACTGATCTTTTTTCTTCAACCAGAATACTTCTTTACACTCAATAGTGAGATTCTACAAAGAATTGACTCTCAGTCGAGGAAGTTTGAAAACTATGAAAGATTGATGCGGAAACCCTGTTTTCCGAGGTTATTTTTCTTTTTTCAACATTCGGTGCTGAACAGACCCGAATCCGTGCTTTTTCGTTACTTTCTCTCATAAGAGTGCGTGTCAATAGAAGGTGATGTGTTCCCTTGAAACTAGCTCATCTTCCAATCCCGATTGGTAGTAGTGCCGACAGTCAGTTGCGGTAACGTTCAAAGAGCATTCACGCCTGTCATGGGTTTGAGTTCCTGAACGAAGGAGGGACGTATGCGATACATGCGTTTCAGTCGAAGTCGGATCTCATTCAGTCATCGTCCGGGCAGTGATGATCTATGCTCATCTTCTACCGCCATTGATTGAGCCGTATTGGTCCCGCCTGTCTTCTTGGTAAGGGTTGGCTTCTTTTTTCTTCAACCCGAGTCTTCTTCAAATCTGCTTGCCGACATGCCAGAAGGGGAGTGTGCTCCGTATTGCTGCCTCTTCTGCTCCGGAATGGTACATCTCCTTTCACTTCGCAAAGTTCTGTCACCCGGACATTCCGGCAAGGTCCGCTTCGCTCTCCACCTTGCCTTGCCAATGTCCTACAGGGGTGACGTATGACCAGCTGCGTAAAAAAGATGTTTCACCATTAAACCGCAGCATTATGAAGAAGCAAGCACACTACACACCCGACACCCCGATCAAAGCATCGGCCCAAGCAGCAGGTTACCTGCGCGAAGACTTCCGGGACCTCGATCACGAGGAGTCCTGGATCCTCCTCCTCAATGGAGCCAACCTCCCTCTCGCCAAGAAGATGATAACCGTCGGAACCATCAAGTCGACCCAGATCGACCACCGGCGCATCATCAAGGAAGCGCTGATGTGCAACGCTACAGCGATCATCCTCTTCCACAACCACCCGAGCGGGAATCCCGTCCCGAGTTCCTCCGACATGAACGAGACCAACAAGCTCAAGAAAGCTTGTGACATCTTCGACATCACGCTTCTCGATCACATCATCCTTACGGATACATCCTATTACTCCTTCGCTGAAGAAACTCAAAACAAGTTTTAGCCATGAAAACGCTCAAGTTCAATGACACTGATGTCAAACTCTCTTACGAGTCTTACCGTAACAACGGCACCCTTGCCGTCGAGATGATCACCGTCCCGGACGAGGATCTATACGCGGTCATCACCGTCAATCTCTGCTGTCCTCTCCAGACCGACCGGCTGGCATTCGTCGATGAGAACAACCTGCCGGGCATCGGAGCCTGGCTGAAGCGAAACAAAATCGCTACACCGCTTGGCTACAAGCAGCGCAGCGGCTTCTGTCAATACGAGCTCTACTCCTTCAACAGGGCGTAGAGTTCATCAGATACTCTTCGAGTTCTCTAAGTCAGCGATGGCTTGGAGATACTTGCGTCTATGGAAAGTAGACGGATCTCAACGTACGGAGTGATTTCGCCGGTGATGGAGCCGGAGGTTGGTGAGACATTCACGGAAGCGGCCCTGGTGGCCGAGAATCCTTCTCTTTTGACCCGGCACTAATTTGCCACTGAATCAAGAATTTCGTAAGTTTGTATTCGCAAAATCGTAATTTTTCAGAATTTGATAGATGAAGTATCGCATTGTGGATAATGTAGCCGTAGTAACCGGCCTTGCTGAAAGAATAGCCGATGCTGAATCGGCAATGGACAGAGTGCTTTCACTCAAGTATGAGAGCGGAGTGACCGCCATGGCATTTTCCAAGGATTGTTTCATCGAAGATTTCTTTCGGCTGTCCTCCGGGATTGCTGGAGAAGTTATACAGAAATTCGTGAACTATGGAATCCGCGCTGCGGTCTTCGGTGACTTCTCCCAATATACCAGCAAGCCCCTGAGAGATTTTATCTACGAGAGCAACAAGGGCTGCCATTTCGGTTTTCTCGATTCTGAGAATGACGCGGTTGAATGGTTGAACCGATAGTTTAAATTCACATTTCTCGACATCTTTCCATCTGTATGAAAAGAGTCCTGACGGTATTGACTGCCCTTATATGCGTCATTGGCCTACTTGGCTGCAATGACGGGAACCGGCTGACGCTCGACAAGGTCGTCGAACTGTCCGCCAAAGGGGAGGATTTGAGTTGGTCAGATTTCGAGCAATACGAAAGCAAGGACGTCGGATTCGGACTCTACATCTATTACTACGACATCGATGACACCTTCGGACTGTGGATCGGCGGAGTTCCCAGCGACAAGCCCCTATACATGAGACTTGCCCCAAAAGCCGACAGAGACAACGGCATCGATATCCGAACCGACGATGTCAAAGCGTTCATTAAAGCAAACAAGAAATAGTCCGTAAGTCCATATCCTTGTTTGACGATATCTACCCCGGCCCTCAGAAATGACGGCCGGGGATTTTTTTCTTTTGACCCGGAGGTCATCTGGGACTGCTATGAATCCGTGCGGGGAGAACTCACCCCCGACGCGATGCTCCACCTCATACGCTCCTGTTTCCGACGCGGTCGGTCCTCTTTCCTCACCTGTCGGTGAACCGTCGAGTCGTCCCCTAACCGCTGTGCCTGGGAGGGGAGTGGCATCCGCTCTCCGGCGCCGTGCCGGTGGTCTCACCGCTTCAGGTGGTTCTTTCCGGCCGGTGGCGTTGGGCGTGCCTCTCATCCCGTTGTCGCCTTGGATCCGGGTTCATGCCGATGACGGAGGGACTGTGTGGCTGATCCATGTGACTGAACCGGTTACTGAGACCATTTCTTGATGCAAAGGTATTTCCTTCACGTGAGTCGGAAAGGGTAAAATGCACCTCCAGAGAAATCTCCACACCTGCGGGTAGTATTTCTCCTCCGGCCCTTGCCTCCTTGCCACGTAGAAGGCGCTGATGCGGCATCAGAAATAATTCAGTAACCCTTTAATTCAGACACATTATGGAACAGCTCAATTCAGTTACCCTCCGCGGCATCATCGGGAATGCCCGCATCCAGAACATCGGCGACACCGAGATGGCACGCTTCAGCGTCGCTACCGACCACATTTTCAAGAACCGCTCGGGCGAAGTGGTCTGCGAGA
>Ga0256407_10007123_pt1 | contig 16995 bp, 12 predicted proteins | sample RumenRJG_04DNA_FD_193489 | JGI IMG/M metagenome (GOLD analysis project Ga0256407, IMG submission 193489) | Bovine rumen microbial communities from Lethbridge, Alberta, Canada - RJG_04 | ecosystem: Host-associated > Mammals > Digestive system > Stomach > Rumen | place: Canada: Alberta...
TGAGGTCTGTCATAGAACGACCTATAGTAGGTATAGCTGCCATCTGCTGGGAGTTGAGGTTTGTCACAGCACCACTACGGTCAGAACGCATCGTATTGTTTGCCTTTGCCACAACCAGTACCTCCTGAATCATCTCACTACCCTCGGTCAGAGTAGCGTCAACAACTGTTGTCTCACCGAGGGCAAGCTGATAACCAGTAAACTTACTGGTCTGATATCCGATATATGATACTTCTATCTCATAAGGACCGCCGGCACGCATACCTGTGATGGTATAACGTCCGTCGACATTGGTCACAGCACGATAGATAGCACCGCTTCGAGTGTCTCTGGCTGTAATGGTAGCGCCAATGGCTTCTTCACCGTCAGCCTTTACCACACCAGCGATAGCAGATGTTGTCACCTGAGCTACAGCTGACACTGCCATCATAGCCAGAACCATGAATACCGCAAACAATCTTTTCATTTTCTCTTTACTTTAATTGTAAATTAATCAAAACTTGCTTTTTGCGGTGCAAAGTTACGCATTTTATTCGAGGAAACAATATTTTTTGGGAAAAACTTCAAAGAACGGTCACGGTCACAGCTGTGACCATGTGACCGTAGAACACAAACAAATAAGACAAGTATATTACAACCTGCTTATCTTCACATACTTACAGACTATCAGTTTTTTGTTCCAAACTAAAAAGGTCACATGGTCACAGCTGTGACCATGTGACCATGTGAGTGAGAAAAATGTCTAATTAGCTTTTTCTACAGAGAAGAATATACCTCCATTAACCTGAGGAGTATCCTTATATGTAGACTTAGGACCAATAACAGTGAGCTTGTCACCTACAGCGATGTTATTGGCAGCAACGGCACCCTTACGGGCATCGCCTGTTGCACCCCAGCCAGGATAACAACCATATACATACAGTTTGTTAGTACCATCAGAGATATAGAGGTTGCCGTATGTGTCATTAGCAATCTCAGCTACAGTACCTGACACCATATAATATACATCCTTTGCGTCGGCCTTTGTCAGGAAGTCAGCAATAGTAACCTCCGTGACAGCATACTGGAGTTTCTCGAATGTACCGCTAACCATCTGTGGACTGTCCTTATAAGCACCACGCTTACCAACAATGGTTACTACATCACCAACCTTTGCTCCGGCCTCAATGAAGCCCTCTGCACGATAGATGAGAGCCTCACCTGAGTAGTCAGCGATATAGAAGCTCTTACCCTGTTTGTCGCTTGTATACAACTTAGTTATAACACCTGTCAAACGGAACTGGGTATCACCTACAGCAGCAGCTAGGAAGTCGGAGATAGGACCTTCGATGATAGCACCCTTCTGGTTAATAGTTGCCTGTGAAGAATAATTCTTCTTTCCGTCACTGGTTGTGAATGTCAGAGTAGTGCTACGATCGCCTCCAGTATTGGCAGCAGCACGGAACTTAACAACGGAAGATGTACCTGAAGACTGTATACCGAGGACAGAAAGCCAAGACTGAGCATCTGTTGGGATATCTATGCTGATACCATTAGCCTTATTGGTAAGCATAACCTCAAAGTCACCTCCTTCAAGAGGTAGAGTATCACCCTTCTTGCCTCCAATCATTATAGAATCAGCCTTGATAAGAGACTTCTCGATATTAAGAACAGTTACGTTAACAAGCTCTACCGTTCCGTTATAAGTAGTCTTAGGACCTTCTACGGTAATAACATCACCAACCTCGATACCCAGACTCAGGAAGTTCTTCTCTGCGCCTTTGGCATCCAGAGTACCATAGATATATACCTCTTCAGTGCCGTCATTAAGATACCAGTTACCATAAGTAGTATTGGCAATGGCGGTACAAGTACCCTTGGCACGGAAAGTCTTTCCGTCTTCACCAGCAACAATCTCAGCACATGTAGAGATAGGCAATTCAACCTTCTCGGTAATCTGCTGTACATTTATTTCCTGGGTCTTAGAACCACACTGGATGATCAATGTCGCAGTGTTTGTTGCCGAAGCTTTTTCTGCATTGAAAGTGACACTTGTAGTACCCACACCACCAGATGCAGGAGAAACAGTAAGCCACTTGGGAACATTTGTTACCGTCCATGAATCTGTTGCTGTCAGACTAACAGACACAGAACCGCCCGCAGCGGGAATAGACACATAAGACTGAGATACACGAATCTCACCGAGATATGATGGATCATTCTTCTCAGAACATCCTGTAAACATAGCAGCTACAACTGCTATAAAAGCCGGGATAATATATTTAATTTTCATATCTGTCAAGACTTTTTAGTTGAAAATATACTTGAAACCAACAGAAGCATACCAGCACTGACCGATAGCGTGGTTGTAAGTCCACGTCTGAGTGTTTGCATTAATAAACTCCGGTGTAGAGAATGTAGCATAACCCTCTTCGTCAACACCAGCATAGTTAAGGATATATCCATTACCTCCGAACTCAGGATTCAGCTGCTTGCTTACACCCCATGTGGAATTGAAGAGATTCAGTACATTCTTAACATCCAATGTCAGCTGTAATGTGTGCTTGGTATTACCAACCTTGAAGTTAAAGTCGTGCTTGTAAGCGAAGTCAACACGATGTACCCAAGGAGAATATACACTGTAAGCCTCAGCATACTCACCCTGATGACTGCTCAGGTAATCGTTGTTATGTACGTAGTCCATGAAACGCTGAGCATCGTCGTTTGAAACAAAACGGAACTCACGGTTTGCAACCTGGGCATCTGTAGGAATATATATAGGATCGTACTTATAGCCGTCACCATTGATGTCATTCTGGGTCATGAAGGTATAATTGTAACCTCCACGCCATGTCTCGTAGATAAAGCTGTAGTGGTTGCCACACTTGTCGTGAATAGTGGCATTTGCAACGATACGGTCTGGGGTAACATACTGTGAGTTGTGAAGTCTTGTAAAGTTCGGACCCTCAACTGAAGGAACATAAGTAAATGCTGATGATGCGTCAGAACCAGGCATACCAGTTACCTCCTTAGCAACACTATGGGTATAGGCAGCCATCAGACTCATCCACTCAAATGGCTGAGCATTCAGAGTAATGTTTGCTGACCAACCATAACCCTTGCTAGTATTTGTCAACACAAAAGCATTGGGCAAAGATCTTGTCTTACCACTCTCATCAACATATGAATATTTATAATCCTGATAGATAGCACGGTTGTCAACTCCGTTCAGACGGGCATATCCACCAACATCCTTGATACTCCAGTCACGGATACATACATCATTGATTGTCTTATTAAAGATACCCTCAAGAGTAACAGTGAATGGGAAACTTACAGGAATCTGGTAGTCAACGGCCAAAGATGTCTTCCAAACCTGAGGCATCTTATAGTCAGGATCAATTGCATTAATAGCTGATCCTGCAGTTCCGTCGGCTGGAGATATTGTTCCTGGAGCAAGACCATTGTCAACAATGAAGTTCTTCAATGCATCTATGGTAGGATAACCATTGGCATCAACTTTCAGGCCACCTGCAAACATTGACATATCCGTCTTAGCACCTGAGTTCTTACCCGTAGCATTGAAGATAGCCTTCTTCTGGAACATATCTGAGTTTGTTGGCATGTTAGTGAAGAACACAAGAGGGAGACGACCCTCGAAGAGTCCGGAACCTCCACGGATCTTCAGACTCTTGTCACCAAACACATCGTATGTGAATCCTATACGTGGAGAGATTGAAGCCTTTGATGTAGGCCATTTACCGGTATCAAGATTACGTCCGTTGTAGTCAAGCTTCAGAATGGCATTATTTGTCATAATGTCATTATTATTAAAGAAGATACCATCCAAACGCAAGCCGTATGTAAGTTTGAGTTTGTCTGTAACATTCCATTCGTCCTGTGCATAGATACCGGCTCTATAGAACCTAACCTTCGCTGCAGGCTCCTGCTCGCCATTGTAACCATAGGTTAGGGCTACAACTTCTGGAGTACCACCATTCAAAAAGTCTGAAAGCGTATTGTAACGATAGTAACCTGTACCATTACGCATATAGTGGTTGTCTGCCATCTGATACTCATAGCTTACACCTGCCATAAACTTGTGATCACCGCTGTAATATGTCACGTCATCCTTAATATTAAAGGTATTGTTATTAACAGCGTTTGTCCATGTAAACAACTCATAACCAAGAGCCATGTAGTTTCCACCATTGCCATCCAGAATGTCAATGAACGGGAAGGTAGCAGAAGGTGATTCACGAACAGGGTCCTCAAGCTTTGAATAAGTTGCAAGGAACTGGTTTGAGAGGTTATTTGTGAAACGGCTGTTCAAATCAATAGAGAATGTGTGCACCTTATTATTGCTAATGTACATTGAGTTTGCAAAAGACATTGAATACTCTGAAGTACGTGCATAAGCAGAACGTACACCACCGTCCATAGAAGAAGCGTTTGGTCCAATCCAACTACGAGCTTTAGTATAGTTATATCTTAATGCAAGATGATGTTTGTCTGTTATATTCCAGTCGATACGTGCCAACAGCTTTGTACTACTGTTGTCGGCAGGGAAACTTTCATAAGATCCTGTATCATAACCGTACTTGTTTAAGACAAAGTCTTTCACAGTCTGAAGATCAGAGAGCGTTGTACGAGAGATATAGTTATCAGGATTAGCAACACCATCATTAGAGCCTCTCCAACGATTGGCAACAGTAGGAGTATTTGTCCATTCTCCATTTACGAAGAAGAAGAGTTTATCCTTGATGATTGGTCCGCCCAATGTGAAACCCCATGTAGTGTTCTGGTCCTTAGCACGTGAACCGGTAATTTCCTGACGGTCAATGGCGTCACCACGCATATTCTCATTACGATGATAAACATAGGCAGAGCCTTTGAATGTATTTGTACCAGACTTTGTAATGGCGTTCACACCACCACCGATGAAATTGGTCTGACGAACATCGTAGGGAGAGATAACAACCTGCAACTCCTCGATGGCATCAATAGAAATAGGGTTACCACCACCAGGAAGGTTACCGCTAAGTCCGAAGTTATTGTTGAAATTGGCACCATCAACAGTGAAGTTAGCAGTACGTGGGTCACGTCCTGCAAATGTCATTCCGTTACCTCCATAAGGAGAAAGGCGGGTAACATCAGTGATAGAACGGCTTACAGTAGGCAGATTGGCTATCTGCGAACTGTTGATGTTGGTGGCAGCACCGGTCTTCTCTGCAGCAAACTTCGATGCCTTACCGCTGATAACAACCTCAGAGAGCTGTGTAGCATCCTCAGAGAGCCAGATAGCGACATTGTAAGTCTCGGCAAGCTGAAGGATGATACCCTTGACAGTCTTGGACTGATAACCGATGTATGAAACGGTTACATTGTATGGGCCACCAGTACGCATACCGTTGATAGAAAAACGACCAGTGGTGTTGGTCACTGCAGTGTAACGAGTGCCAGAAGGCTCGTGTACAGCTACGACAGTAGCACCGATGACTTCCTCGCCCTTCTCATCGTCGAGAGTCACCTTTCCTGCCATACTTGAAGTTGTGATTTGGGCCATAGCCGTCAACGATAATGTCAACAGCACGGCAACCAGAAAGAACAATCTTTTCTGCATAATTTAGAATTGTTGTTAATTAATTAATTAGGGGTTCTCACCCATTATTTACTATTTACGGTGCAAAGTTAAAAAAAAGATTTGAATTACTGTTATAATTCCCCAAGTTTTTTAAAAATTAGTAAAATAACTTGCGTTATTTCACATTATCATAAAAAAGAGGCGGAAGTTAATCCTCCGCCTCTATATCTTCATCGTATTCGAAATCGTCTAAGTCTTCGACATCATCATCATCGATATACTCGATATCTTCATCTTCTCCCTCATCGGCCAGTTCCTCCGCAAAACGGTTCATATCCTTGTCACGATGCACCAGAGAATCCTCTGAGGTGAGTGCCTGAAGTTTGTTGCTTTCGGCATTGAGTTCGCGCCAAAGAACATCCTTCAGTTCCTCAAGACCGAAACCGGAAACGGCAGAGATAAACACCACCGGCAGATCCTCTGGCAACGTCTCCTTGAGCATCTCTATAAGCTCTTCGTCAAGCAGGTCACATTTCGTAACTGCCAATACACGGTGCTTGTCGAGCATCTCAGGATTAAACTGTCGGAGTTCATTGAGCAGTATCTCATACTCGCGCTTGATGTCATCGGTATCTCCCGGAACCATAAAGAGCAACAGCGAGTTACGCTCGATATGCCGCAGGAAACGGAGTCCGAGACCTTTTCCCTCAGAAGCTCCCTCAATGATACCAGGAATATCAGCCATCACAAAGGATTTGTTATCGCGATACCCCACGATACCCAGAGAGGGTTCCATCGTAGTAAAGGGATAGTTGGCTATCTTAGGACGGGCATTAGACAGCGATGACACAAGTGTGGATTTTCCTGCATTGGGGAATCCCACAAGACCAACATCAGCCAAGAGCTTAAGCTCCAGAATGATAGTCATCTCCTGCATCGGTTCTCCAGGCTGAGCATAACGGGGAGCCTGGTTTGTAGCCGTACGGAACTGGAAATTACCCAGTCCTCCACGACCACCCTTCAACAATAAAATCTCCTGACCGTCGTAAGTAACATCGCAGACATACTTTCCCGTCTCGGCATTATACACCACAGTACCACAAGGCACATCGATATATACGTCCTTGCCATCAGTACCATGACACTTGTCTTTACCACCGTTTCCACCATGTTCGGCAAAGATATGACGCTCATATTTCAGATGGAGCAGTGTCCAGTAGTTATGGTTGCCGCGCAGATATATGCTTCCTCCCTTACCTCCGTCACCGCCATCAGGACCACCGTTGGGATTATACTTCACATGCTTAAGGTGCATGCTGCCCTTGCCACCCTTACCAGAGCGGCACATTATCTTTACGTAGTCTACGAAATTACTCTCCATCAGATATTATCGATAACCTTGCTGATATCGCTAAAGATACGATCGAGTTCTCCCATACCATCGATATGATAGTGTATGCCCTCGTTCTTATACCACTCGATAAGTGGCTGTGTCTGAGAGTGATATACTACGAGACGTTTCTTAATCGTCTCTTCATTATCATCGGCACGACCACTCTGCTGTCCACGGAGGATAAGACGTTTCATAAGTTCATCCTCAGGAACATCAAGCTCTATCATCGCTGCCACTTTATCACCACGCTCGTCGAGCATCTTCTTAAGAGCCTCAGCCTGTGGAATAGTACGTGGGAAACCGTCGAAGATCACGCCCTTGCTATCCCTTCCGAACTTATCATAAACTGAAGCAAGAATGCTAACCATCAGATCATCTGGAATCAGCTGACCCTTGTCAATAAAACTTGCAGCCGTCTTACCCAGTTCTGTTCCGTTTTTAATTTCTCCACGAAGCACGTCTCCAGTGGAGATATGGTTAAGGCCGTACTTCTCAATCATCTTGTCGCTCTGCGTGCCCTTCCCAGAACCCGGAGCGCCGAAAATCACAATGTTTTTCATCTATTTTCTATTTGTTTTGCGTTGCGATATTTTTTATTTTTTATTTCTCTACTATCGTGTATACGTCCTTCAGTCCTCTGCCATCCTGATCATAATCCAGTCCATATCCTACAATAAAATCATCAGGAATACTAAATGCGGCATACTCCACATCTATCGGCTCCTCCAACTTGTCAGGCTTTACAAAGAGAGCACAGATATGAACAGACTCAGGATTACGGGTACCCAACGACTCTATCATCTGCCTCATGGTACGACCGGTATCCACGATATCCTCAACGATAACGACAGTGCGACCGGAGATATCCTCGTTCAGCCCGATTACCTCCTGAACCTTTCCCGTAGAAATCGTTCCCTGATAAGAAGCCAACTTCACGAAAGAGATATTAGATGGTATCGTTATCTCGCGATACAGGTCGGCAGCGAAGATAAACGATCCGTTGAGTACACAGAGAAACAAAGGATTCTTCCCTGCGAGATCCTTATTAATCTGCTCTGCCACAGCCTTTACCCTACTCTTTATCTCTGCCTCTGGGATGGATACCTTGAAGCTTTTGTCCTTGATTTTAACAATACCCATAATACTAAATGCCGAAATTTTCTGCAAAATTACTAAAAAACCACCATATTTCACTGCTTTTCTCGGAAAAATAGTATTAATCTGTGTTAATCCGTGTTATCTGTGGCTCTTTTTAATTACTTTTGCACTATGAAACTGTTTACCGGCGCCCAGATACACGAACTGGACAAATATACGATAGAAAAAGAACCCATCAAGTCTATTGATCTGATGGAACGAGCTGCAAAGGCTATCACTACGGCTGTCACTGCGGAGTGGTCAAACGATACTCCGATAGTGGTCTTTGCCGGTCCCGGAAACAATGGGGGCGATGCTCTGGCGGTAGCTCGCATGCTCTCCGACAAAGGATACGATGTTCAGACATACCTCTTCAACATCTCCGGACACCTCTCAGAAGACTGCGCAGCCAACAAAGCCCGTATGATCGACAAGAAGGTGAAGGGTTTTGTTGAAGTGATAGAAGAGTTTGAGCCCCCGCGTCTCGAAGAGGGGATGCTTGTGATAGACGGACTGTTCGGTTCAGGCCTCAACAAACCTCTCGCAGGAGGATTCGCCTCGTTAGTGAAGTATATCAACAGCTCCACGGCTCAAGTAGTAAGTATCGATGTTCCCTCTGGTCTGATGACAGAGGATAACAGTTATAACATCCGTGCGAACATCATCCGTGCCGACCTCACATTGACACTCGGACAGAAGAAACTGTCCTTCCTCTTCCCAGAGAATCAACAGCTCATAGGTCGTCTGAAGGTACTCGATATCCGTCTCAGTCAGGAAGGGATAGAGAAGATCGAGGCCAACTACTCCATTGCAGAGGAGAATGATATCCGTCCTCTGCTACTGAAACGTAACCCTTATGCCCATAAGGGTAATATGGGAAATGCACTTATCATAGCAGGAAGCTATGGTATGGCGGGGGCTTCTGTACTGGCCACACAGGCATGTCTGCGTTCCGGAGTAGGAAAGGTGCATACTCACACTCCAAAACAGAACAGTATGATCCTACAGATCAGCGTACCAGAGGCAATCATACAGTTTGACCGTGATGAGACGATCTTCTCTGAGGCAGTAGACACCGAGGACTTTGATGCACTGGGCATCGGTCCCGGTCTTGGCACCAGTGAACAGACGTCAGTGGCACTCATCGCACAGCTTCGCCGTTCACAATGTCCTATAGTCGCTGATGCCGATGCGATAAACATCCTTGCAAACCACAGAGCCTGGATACAGCAGTTGCCAAAAGGTGTCATCCTCACCCCACACCCAAAGGAACTAGAACGTCTTGAGGGGCACTGCAACGACAGTTACGAACGTCTTTCCAAGGCCCGTAACCTGGCAGAGCGCATCGAGGGCTATGTCATTCTTAAAGGGCATCACTCTGCCTTATGTCTTCCCGACGGTCATGTGATATTCAATTCCACTGGTAATGCCGGAATGGCGACTGCAGGTAGTGGTGATGTACTCACCGGTATCCTCACAGGTCTGTTGGCAAGAGGCTACAAACAGCAGGATGCTTGTATTATAGGAATGTACCTCCATGGCCTGGCTGGCGACATCGCTGCACGGGAACTTGGTGAGGAGAGTGTCGTTGCAAGTGATATCATAAAGTATCTGCCGCAGGCGTTCAAGAAACTGAGAGAGTGAAGGATTTAAATAAAAAATATAAAATATAAAATAAAAAAAATAGGAACGAGATGAAGAGATTCCAGCTACGTTTATCATTTATCATTTGTCATTTATCATTTATCCTTTCTGCTTCTGCCCAGACGAGTATCAGCCCATATATGCCTGGCGTCACCAGCGAGGGAGCAATCTACTATCTCCCTAAGACTGCCATAAGAGTGACAGTACAGATAGAGAAGACAAGCTATACTCCTGGGGAGTTCTGTAAGTATGCAGACCGTTATCTCCGACTGAGAGACGTGTCTGCCGAACCTTCAGTATCATACCGTATCACCGCCATCCGTCAGGAGGCTGTCGGTGTACCGGATACATTAAAGTGTTATGCTGTGAAGTTCGACCCAAAGACGGTTGCAGCAAATATTGCACTGTCTGACGAAGGTGTACTTCTGGCCATCAATGCCGCTCCGGTACCTATAGCAATACAACCTGCCTTCAAGGCTGCTCCTCGTCAGGAGTTAGCCAATCCCCGTCAGCATATGAGTGAGGAGATCCTTGCTGCCGGCAGTACCGCGAAGATGGCAGAGCTGACGGCTCGTGACATCTATGATATCCGCGAGAGCCGTAACCTCCTCATACGTGGTCAGGCAGACAACATGCCAAAGGACGGTGCACAACTGAAACTGATGCTCAGCCAACTCGAAATGCAGGACCGTTCCCTGACAAGTCTCTTTGCAGGAATCACCCAGAAGGACACTATCGAGAAGGTTATCACAATAGCACCGGATGATGAGACCAAACAGGAACTGCTGTTCCGTTTCTCAAAGAAGTATGGTGTCGTTGATTACGATGACCTCGCAGGCGTACCTTATTATATTATGATAGCCAACCTCCATACTGTTCCTATAGCCGTTGTTGAAGGGAAGAAGAAAAACAAGCAGGAGCCTGGCATATACGTAAACATCCCAGGTAAGATGAAGTCAACCATCTTCAATGCCGAAGGAACCGTCTCTGAAGAGGAACTGCCAGCAGCACAGTTTGGAAATACCGAACTGCTCAGCGGTGCTCTCTTCAACAAGCGCTATGCCACTCACTTGTGGCTTAACCCTGCCACCGGAGCCGTTGACCGACTCGAAGCCGAACAACCGAAATAAATAATAAATAAAAAATATAAAATAAAAAATATATTGAGGGCATAATATAAATAATCCCCACCAAGCTAATGGCGGGGATAATTTTTTATTTTTTATTTATTATTTTATATTTTATTCTGCGAGCTTACCATCAGAACCAAGTACTTCCTTAATCTTGTGGATGTACATCTTCTTCATGTTCTCACGAGCTGGCTTCAGATACTGACGTGGGTCGAAGTGATCTGGGTGCTCAGCCAGATACTGACGGATAGCAGCTGTCATTGCCAGACGAGAGTCTGAGTCGATGTTGATCTTACAAACAGCGCTCTTAGAGGCCTTGCGGAGCTGCTCCTCGGGGATACCTACTGCATCGGGGAGGTTACCACCGAACTTGTTGATAGTATCAACCTCGTCCTGAGGAACTGATGAAGATCCATGGAGCACGATGGGGAATCCAGGAAGCTTCTTCTCGATCTCTGCCAGAACGTCGAATGCGAGTGGAGGAGGAACGAGCTTACCTGTCTTAGGATCGCGTGTGCACTGCTCGGGCTTGAACTTGTAAGCACCGTGAGAAGTACCGATAGAGATAGCCAGAGAGTCGCAACCTGTACGTGTAGCGAAGTCGATAACCTCCTCAGGCTTTGTGTAGTGAGACTCCTCAGCTACAACCTCATCCTCAACACCTGCGAGAACGCCGAGCTCACACTCAACAGTTACATCGTACTGGTGAGCATATTCTACAACCTGACGAGAGATCTTGATGTTCTCCTCGTAAGGCAGTGAGCTACCATCATACATAACAGAAGAGAAGCCCATGTCGATACAGTCCTTACAGAGCTCGAAGCTGTCACCGTGGTCGAGGTGAAGCACAATCTCAGGATGCTCACAGCCAAGCTCCTTAGCATAAGCTACTGCACCCTCTGCCATATAACGGAGGATAGTGGCATTAGCATAGTTACGAGCGCCCTTAGATACCTGCATGATAACAGGTGACTTTGTCTCTACTGCAGCCTGTACGATAGCCTGCATCTGCTCCATTGTGTTGAAGTTGAATGCGGGGATAGCATAACCACCGGCAATTGCTCTCTTGAACATCTCGCGTGTATTTACGAGACCTAAATCCTTGTAGTTTACCATATTACTTTTAAATTAAAATATTTAAGTTTTAAATGCTTATCTTGTTTTCGCATGCAAAGGTAAGAAAAAGAAGTGAATAGTGAATAGTGAATAGTGAATAGTTTGAAAACGCCACAGGCAAATTTAATATTTATTTGCAGAAAGCGAACAAGCGGACTTCCCTTTTGCAAGATTCACATTCCACTTTTCACTATTCACTATTCATTATTCACTATTCACTCTACCCCAGCGTGCGCTGGTCTAAATATCTCTGCACCTCATCCATATACTTGTCGGTGATGGGCACATACAGATCGCCAAACACGATGTTACCACGTTCAATGGTACGTACCTCGGGCATCCTGACAACAAACGAACGGTGCACTCTCATGAACTCCGGATTAGGAAGGAACTCCTCCAGACGGCGCATACTGATCTTCGTAGACACACGCTCACCGTTTCTCATATGGAAATGCACGTAGTCCTTGTAGTTCTCTACATAAAGCACGTCGTCGAGGTTCAGACGCTGCAGCTTATAGTCGGTCTTGACATATATAGTACGGTCGTTGAGGGTATCCTGCTTATGCTGGTGACTGAACCACTCCACCACTTTCTCTGTAGAACGTACGAACTCATCATACGAGATTGGTTTCAACAGATAGTCGATGGCGTTCACCTTATAACCCTCGATGGCATACTGAGGAAAGGCTGTTGTCAGGATAACTTTTGTGGTGGATGGTACGATCTTCGCGAACTCCAGTCCACTGAGGTTAGGCATCTGAATGTCGAGATATATCAGGTCAATCCTATTATTACGAAGATCCTGTATGGCATTCACAGTGTTGGTGTAACTGCCTATAAGATTCAGATACGGGGTCTTTGCGACATAGCTCTCCAGTAACTCTACTGCTAATGGCTCGTCGTCGATAATTGCACAATTTAGAGTCATAACTTTATTTTAATGGTTGATGTGTAAATTCTTCCGTCGTCGCTCACACCTTTCTCCCACTCATAATGGTTAGGGTACGAGAGGTCGAGACGTTTCTGGGTCTGTTCAAGACCGATACCATGTCCGCTGCGGTCGTGTGTCGACTTGGGATGGTTAGAATTAGAGATAGAACAGATAAGCTCAGAAGGCGACTCCTGATACTCTATCTTGATATGTACAAAACTCGGCTCACTCTGGCTGACGCCATGTTTGAAGGCGTTCTCCACAAGTGGCACGAACAACAATGGGGCGATCTTTAGGTCTGTGTCGTTCACATTATTGGTGAACTGCACGTCAACCTGCTTAGGCAGACGGATCTTCATCAGACTGACATAACTCTCGATAAACTGCACCTCGTTCTGCATCGGCACCTGGTCAAACTGATTGTCGTAAAGCATGTGGCGCAACAGTTCCGAGAGTTGTTTGATGGCATCCTGGGCTCTCTTCTGATCGAAGGCTGTAAGGGCATAGATATTGTTCAGGGTGTTGAGCAGGAAATGGGGATTGATCTGCGAACGCAGGTTCTTAAGCTCCACCTCAGAACGTGCTGCCTCTACCTCAAGACGGGCTTCCTCGTTATGCTGGATACGTCGGGCAAGGATAATGGCCGTAGCCACTGCTGCCGACATCGCCAAGCTGAGGATGTCACGCATGATGAAGAAGAATGTGTCGATGGATGTCTCCCTGAGGGCAGGCCCTATGTGGATTGGCATAAACAGACTGTTGGTAAATCCCACCCAGTTATGCAGGAAGATACCAAACACCACCACCATGATGAAGTTAACCAACATATAGTACCTTCTCTTTCCTATCACGAAACACTTCGGTGTAAGCCAGAAGTAATTGACGTAGAACACCACCATCATAAGGAATGGCGACATACAGTTCATCACGTAGTGCAACCAGGACATTCCGTTGCCACGTAGATACGTCAATGGCGATAAGAACATAAATGCCCATATCGCCACATGTAGGAAGATGTACAGATGCCTATTCATGTCGAATCGCCTCTATAGGATCCATATTAGCAGCCTTCTGGGCCATCACGGCAGAAACAATCAACAACATCAAACTCATCAGCTAAATAGTCGCTGGTTTATCATTTATCATTTACGTCTATCATCTTCCAGATGCCTGCAGCGCAAGCAGCACCTACAAATGGACCTACGATGAATATCCACAGATTAGCCAGTGCTGTGCCTCCCTGGAAGATGGCAGGAGCGATACTGCGTGCCGGATTGACAGATGTTCCTGTATAACGGATACATACCAGATGAACGAGCACCAGTGACAGACCGATGGCAAGACCTGCGAAGTTGTTTGTGGCACCGTTTGTCTTTGCTGTAGCACCAAGCACTACGAGCACAAACACACAAGTGAAGATCACCTCAGCCAGCAGACCGCCGAGCACACTCACATTTGCCTGCAGGTCGTTGGCACCCGTACCGTCGAGACCTGGCACATTCTCTGTGAGGATAAAGAGCAGTATGCTACCGATGAAAGCACCAATCACCTGGAAGAGCATATACATACCACAATCCTTGGCGTTCATTCGTCCGCTGAGATAACAGCCTAAGGTGATAGCTGGGTTGATATGGCAACCAGAGATACCTCCGATGGTATAAGCCATAGCCACTACAGCCAGTCCGAAGGCAAAGGCCGTTCCCACCACTGCGGGGATATTGTTAATAGGATCACAACCCAGACTAACGGCAACGCCGCAGCCCATCAGTACGAGCACCATCGTGCCCACCATTTCTGCTAAATACTTTTTCATAATCGTTCAGTTTATAGTTTATAATTAAGTAACTTTTCAACGAAAGACACTGTTTTTGAGTTTTTGACACTGACTAATTCTCGAATCTAAACTTACTAAAATTAGCATAGGTCAGATCTTCCTTCACCTTCTTCGTGCAATACATTCCTGCAACGACACCAGTGAATCCTCCTACCGTCTCCGTACTCAAGAGCGTACAACTGATCTTAAACAGCGTCTTATACTTCTTTCCGTCGAGCGAATACTCATAGAAATACTGATTCCCGTCGCTTCTTACTCTGAGCCACGCCTCGTAGCCGTCGATATCCACACTCGCAAAGGTGCCTGAGAGATCTTTCAACGTGGCTTTGAAACAGACACGCATCTTCTCACGATGACCCTCAAGACATATCTCCGCGTGGCCGTCGTTAATCTGATATACCGTAAGACCTGCCTCATCACCGGAATACGACTCACGGAAATCTACAAACGACTCCATCAGGAAATCTGCTCCCTCCTGACGACGACCCACAAACGTAGGACGCTCGTTCTTCGTCAAGGTCGACGTCGAGCCATACAGGCGCAGTCTGTTGAAGCTGATATCGTATCTTGTAGAGTCAGGATTCTGGATATACACCCACTCAGGACCGAGGGGCTTGTCGAAGGCATACTCCTTTGGCAACTCCGGCATCTTAACCTCCGGCAGGGTCTTCACCTGCATCAGGGTGTCGATGGGATTACCTCCGTTCACCACTGGCCACTGGCCTGCCTTCCACTCCACAGGAGCGAGGTATGTCTCACGACCCAGATGGTGATACGATCCTCCGAAATGACGATAGGCGAGGAATGTCACCCACCACGAACCGTCCTTCGCCTGAACAAAGTCACCATGACCTGTTCCCTGTATCTGCATCGACTGTCCCAGCATGTTACAGTTGGTGAGGATAGGGTTCTTGGGATTGCCCACATACGGACCATAGATATTCTTGCTGCGCGCGATGGTCAGCTTATGTGCCAGTTCGGTACCTCCCTCAGAGATAAGGAGATAATACCAGCCGTCTTTCTTATAGAGGTGAGGTCCCTCAGGGTATCTGCCTCCCGTGCCTCGCCATAGGGCCTTACTCGGGGTGAGCTGCTTACCGGTCTTCACGTCTATCTCACAGAGCATGATGGTGTTATCGGGGTTCGACACCATATAACACTTGCCGTTCTCAAACCACAACGAGGGGTCGATGCCCTGCTGTTCCAGCCACATCGGCTCACTCCACGGACCTCTGGGGTCTTTTGCCGTAACCATGAAGTTACCGCCATTACCCACATTGGTGGTTATCATATAATAGGTACCCTCGTGGTAACGGATGGTGGGGGCGTAGATGCCCAGCCATGAATTTGCGCCCTTCAACGGCAACTGACTCTCTCTATCGAGCACATTACCGATCAGTTCCCAGTTCACCAGGTCCTTAGAGTGATATATGGGCACTCCAGGGAAATAATGAAACGATGAGTTCACCAGATAAAAATCATCCCCCACCCTGCAAACGCTTGGGTCTGGATGATATCCCGGAATAATCGGATTACGCAACTGCGCCCACGAACATATCGTGAGCACCATCATCGCCATCGTAAAGAACACTTTCTTCATACGTTATTTATATATAAATATGGTGCAAAAATACGAACTAATTCCGAAACTTCCAAATAATTTGGCAAAAAAAGTGACATACTAATGACATATTAACGACATACAGCCTACACAACACGAACAAAGATGCCGTGTTGCAATATCAGAGATTAATACTTGCTATCGAATTCTCTAGAGAATTTGAAGACGCAAAGGCATGTTAGCAAATGAGAACAGGGGAGTTATTCACTGAATTCTCTAGAGAATTTATTTGCCAGATTCCAGTTAGCAATTTGAGAAATAGCATTATCACTCTTGTAAGCTTACTGCAAAGACATTAAGAGGCTATTAACAGCGCAGCAAGGCCATTTATTAACCAATAAATGCCATTTTATGCCGGTTTTATGTCATTAGTATGTCACTAACATGTCGGATTTATGTCATTTATTAGCCCAAGATTTTATCGCTATACTACTAATTACCAGAGGTTTATCATTGCAACTATGTCATATGTCGGATGATTTTAAGGTTTTGAGCATAAAAATTTTGTTTTGATGACATAACCTCGGCCTACTAATATCCCAAAAATGTAACTCCGCGCAGGAGATATAGTGCCCAGCAGTGCCGTAATTGGCAGTAAAGGGCGTAAATTTGAGAGAAGAAAATAT
>Ga0256407_10007124_pt1 | contig 16993 bp, 9 predicted proteins | sample RumenRJG_04DNA_FD_193489 | JGI IMG/M metagenome (GOLD analysis project Ga0256407, IMG submission 193489) | Bovine rumen microbial communities from Lethbridge, Alberta, Canada - RJG_04 | ecosystem: Host-associated > Mammals > Digestive system > Stomach > Rumen | place: Canada: Alberta | collected...
CTTCATTTGTAATATTTGATTTATCATAACTTAAATCACAATAATTATCAAAAGTATTATCAATTACTTCATCATCATCATTTGAATTTTTTTTTTGTTCTTTTTTATCATAAAATTTATCATTATGGTTTTTAGAAATTATAAATTTATGATTAATGAAATAAAAACAACAAAGCAATTAAGGAGATATTTATTAAATAATTATTCAAATTCAAAATCAAAATCAAGAACAAATCAATTTTTTAATATTAATAATATAAATTCAAAAATATTATTAAATAAATCTGCATCAAATTTATTTTCAAAAACATGTAATAAACATATAAGAAATAATTCATTTAATGATAAAGAAAGTAATAATGACATTTTTGAAAAAATAAATAAATGTCCAGGATTAAATTTATGTAAAAATAATCAAACAATAAGAGAATTAGAATATAAAATCTCAAAATTAAAATCAAAAATAGAAGATTTAAATAAAATGAATGAATATTTTATTTTTATAATAAATCAAAAAGATAAAATGTACAGTGATTTAATAAAAGAAAATTTAAAATTAAAAAAATCTCATATATCAAATAATTTTGAAATAATAAAATATGAGCAAATACAAAAAAAAGAAGAAAAAAAAAATATAGAATCATTAGATTCAACTCATACATTAAAACATGTAGAAATAAAATTTTCAAATTTATTTAATAAAAAAGCAAAACAATTTTTAAAACATAGAAGTGTTTCAAATATAAATGAATCAAAATCAAATTTAAATATAACAAATAATTTATTTTTAAGTGAAGAAAAATTTTTTCATAATTTTAAAAATCCATATTCAAAAATATTAGATTTATCAAATAAAAACAATAATAAATTTCATAGTTCAAATGGAATTTCTTTACTATCTTTTCCTAATGAAAAACTTGATGAAATGTCAGAAAATGAAAATTTAAATTATTTAATTAAATTAACACAATCAGATGAATTATTCATAAATGAAATAAGAGCAAAAACAAATAAATTTTTAATGAATTTATGTGATATTATTAATATGATGGCAAAAGATTATCAACAATCAATAAGATTAATTAAAAGAATTAAATTATTTATTAATTCAGGAGTTAATTTAGTAAAAAGTATTTTAAATACTGATTCAATTAAAATTTTATTAGATAATACATGTAATATTTTAGAATGTGAAAAGGTATTTTTATTTATTTATGATAATTTATCTGAGCAATTAGTTTTATTAAATGAAAATGCAAATAAATCAAATAATATTAAATTTCCTAAAGATAAAGGGATTTTAGGTTCAGTTTTTTTAAAAAAGGAAAAATTGAAAATTGATGATACAAATAAAGATATTAATTTTTTTCAAGAATTGAAAAAAAAATTAGGTTTTAAAATAAAAAATATTTTATGTTATCCAATACTTGATTCCTATGGTAAAGTTTTTGGGATAATTCAAGCAATTAATAAAAGAAAAAAACATTTTAATTGTGATGATGAAGAATTATTACTTATTATTTCGAAACAAGCAAATGCAATTATTGAAAGTAATAATAATAAAGATATGAATTTAATTCAAATTTCAAGATTGAAACTTTTATTTAAATATAGTATTGATTTATATTCAATTAATAATTTAATTGAACTAACAAAAAAAACTGAAGAACTTTTAATTAATTTATTTTCTTCTTCTTCAGTTAGAATTTTATTTAAAAATGAAAATAATAAATTAGTTAATTTATTAAATAATCAAATTTTTAATAATTCAAATTTAGGAATTATATATTATGTTTTTAATAATAAACAATATTATGGTTGTAGAAAAATTAAAGAATGTAAATATTATAATAGTTTAATTGATATTCCTGCAAGTGAATGTATAGTTACTTTCCCTATTTTTAATGGTGATGAGTGTGTTGGAATAATTCAAACAATGGTAAACTGTGATTTAAATTCAAATAATAATGAACCAAAAGAAAATGAAAAAAATATTTTTATTCTTTTATTGGATTTAATTTCTATTTGGTATAAGAGAATTATAAATAATTAATTTTTTTTGTTTTTTATTTTTTATTTTTTAATATCATATTTTATTTATATTTATTTTTATTACTATTTTTTTAATTATGTATGATTTGGATAATGAAAGTATATTAAATATTATAAAATTGAGTAATGCTATTTTAACATATGATAATGATAAAAATAACTTATCTTTACCTTTTTCTTTTTTTTATCAAAAAAATTTAAAGATTCCTTTTACTGATTATTTAGAATCATCTTTAACATATTTAAATAATATACAAGATTCAAATAAAAATCAAAATAATTCATATAATTTTAATGAAAACAATCTTGAAAATGAAATTAAATTTTCAATTCAAAAAAATTCTGAAAATAATTTAAAAAATAAAACAACAATTGAATCTTATGAAAAGAATATAGAAAAATATAATAATGATAATTTACATGAACAAACAGTTAATATTGAAAATGATAACAATAGCACAATTAAAAATAATGAACAAACAAAATTAAAAAAAAATACAATTATTGAAAAAAAATTTTTTAAAGAAAAAGAAAATAGAAAAAATAAAAATAGTGAAGATTCAAAAATTGATTATAAATTAGATAGCAATAATAATATTAGTGATTATAATAATAATAAATCAAATAATTCTATTTGTGATAATGAAAATAATGATTCTTTTAATAGCAATAAGAATAAATTAGATAAGTATTTAGAAAAAAAAAATAATAAAAAATCTCATTCTGATGAAAAAAAAATAAAACATTTAAATAATAAAACCCTTTTTAAAACTGGACGTAAGAATAAAAATATTAATAATAGTAAAACACCAAAAAAACTGAAAAATAATGAAAATAATAATAATGAAAATGAAATAAATTATATAAAAAAAAATGGTAAGAAAATAAAAGAAGCATTAATAAAAGAAAAAAAAATGCTAACTAGTATATTAATAAAAAAAATAGCACCTAAATATGATGATAATAAAAATATGGAAGAAAAAAAAACAAAATATAATAACGGAATTAATAATTTATTAGAAATAAATTTAACAAGAAATTTTATTCCTGATAATGAATTAAAAATAAAAAGACAACTTAAAAAAGAAAAAGAATTAAAAAAGAAACAAAAAGGAGTTCCACAAATTAATTTTAAGATTGATTTTGATGAGATTTTAAGAAAATATGATGAAGCAAAATTAAAAAATTTAATTCAAGATTTAAAAAAAAAATAAAATATATTAGTAATAAATATAAAAAAATTAAATTATGTCATTTTTTTTATTGATTTTCCCCTTTTTCTGCATCATGCCAAAGATTTTCATATTTATATAAATTAATTAATAAATCAATAAAATGATTTTCTTTTAAAGGAATGACAATTCTTAAATAATTTGAAATACTATTAATAACATTATCAATATTATCATTATCATTTTGTATTTCAACATACATTTCAAATATTTTATCAATATTAATTTCTTTTTGATATTTTTTTAATTCTTCAAGATAATAATAATATTTTTTTTTATATTTTTCAATATCATTTAATCTTTCATTTTTTACTATTTCATCTTTACTCATTGTCTTATCATCTGTATCTTCATTTGTAATATTTGATTTATCATAACTTAAATCACAATAATTATCAAAAGTATTATCAATTACTTCATCATCATCATTTGAATTTTTTTTTTGTTCTTTTTTATCATAAAATTTATCATTATGATTTATTTTTTCATCTAAAAAATCTACTACTGAAATATTTTGTAATGTATTTGATGTTTTATTTTGTAATTTTAATAAAAATTCATCTGGATTTATTATTTCAAAATTATTATTATTTTTATTTGGTGAAGTATTTAAAATATTGGAATTACTTGGTTTAGGTGATAATCTTTTATTTGGAGTGAAACCGTTTTTAGAATTTTTTCTATTATTTTCATTTATTATATTATAATTATTTATCTTTTCATAATTTAAAGTAGGTTTAAAAATAATTTGTTTAATTTTCATTTTATTATTTTCTTTATTTGGACTATATTTATTCTCTTTATAATTATTATGAATATTATTATTATTAATATTACCTTTACTATTATTATTAATTATATTATTATTTTTCCCACTTGAATTTTTTCTTATTTTTATATTTCCTTTTGATCCTTTATTCATATTTAATTTCCTAATTTTATCCTTTCCAAAAATAATTTGTTTAAGTTTTTTTTTTTCAACAATAGAAGAAATTTTCTCATATAAACCATATTTCTTAGCATTATCAATAAAAATATCCATACAAATAACTTCTTTAATATAAGGTCTCTTATAATAATTTTTTTCTAAAAGTACCTCAACCATTTTTTTAATATCAAAACTACATTTTAAACTTAAAGGTTCATAAATTCCTTTCATAATTTTAAAATATAAAGAAGGTTGATTAGAAGCATTAAAAGGATGTTTAAAAGATGCCATTTCATATAAAATACAACCAAGAGCCCAAACATCACTTTTTTCATTATAAGGTTTTTCATCACATATTTCTGGACTTAAATAATATGGAGTTCCTACAAATGTTTTTGCATAATTTGTCCCATTTAATATTTTAGCAACACCTAAATCACCAATTTTACATTTGTAATCTTTTGTTAAAAAAATATTTAAAGTTTTTAAATCTCTATGTAAAATTTTTTTTTTATGAATATCATATAAACCTAATGATATTTGAATAAACATTTTCCATATTATATCATCTGGTAAAGATAAACTTTCATAATTTGAAAAAATTGATTTATTTGATAATGTTTTTTCTTTATATTCTTTCATATAAGTTGATAAGTCCCCGTTTTCACAATATTCCATTATTATATTTAAATTATTTTCTTCTATGAAACTGTCATAATATTTAACTACATATTCTGAATTAAGTGAGGATAAAATTTTTGCTTCGTTTATTATTGTTTCTATATTTGTTGTATGATTTAATGGAATTTGTTTTAAGACATATATGTTATTATTTTTTTCGACTTTGAAGACTTTTCCATATGCACCCGTGCCTATTTGTTGTTTTATTTTATAGTCTTTTAATTTTTGATTATTTGCTAGTAAGTCTGAAAATGACATTTTTTGTTTTTTTTTAAAATATATAATTTATTATTTTTTTGTTTCCTTTTTTTTTATTTGTTTTGACTTAATTTAATAATTATTATTATTTTTTTATAAATTTTTAATACTTTATTTATTATTTTATTCTTGCAAAAATTGTTTAATGTTTTTTAATAAATGTAAAACAATAATTTAAATATAATTCAATAAAAAAATAGAAAAGCTCATTTAAAAAAATATTTTTAATTTATTTTATTATTCTAAGTTAAATTCAATCTAAGAGTATATTCATTAATAGAATTAATTTTCATAATTCTTTCATTTCCTTCAATAATACTTGAACTATCAATTATATTAAATTCAACACCACTATAATTGTCAATTTTAAATTTACTATTTTCATTATTTTTAATTTCATAATCCATAAATTCAATCTCAGGAATTTTAATATAACCATCTAATAAAGGAAATAATTTAAATTTAATTTCTCTTTCTTTTTCATTAGAATCTAAATTTAATATTATTTTAGATTTTCCTATAATTCCCCAATTCTCATTATCATTTATTTTTGCTAAAAAGATTACTTTTTTATCAAAATATTTTTTTATTTTAACATTTATATCAAATTCTTGAAATACTGTGTGTTCATTTTCTAAATCAAAATCAATAGTAATATGATAAGCAATTCCCATTAATTTTTTTATATCTTCAATTATTCCTGTTTTAGGATAACAAAATTTATAAAAATAAGTTTTATTATTATTATCATCAATTGAGAATTTAAAAAAATTTTTTTCACATTCTTTTTCAATTTCTTTTAAATCATTTTTAAATACTAAAACTATATTCATTGCTTGCATCATATCTAAATTAATAATTGATTGATTTGTATTATTCATATAAATTTTTAATCCATCAATTTCAATATTTAAACTAAAAGTTATTTGCATTATATAAGAATTATTTTGCATTAATCTATATTTATTTTTTAAATTGAATAAATGACTCAATTGAATATTATGAAATTGGATAAATGAATATATTATTTCTTCTTCTTTTAAAATTGATGTTGTTATTTTTAAAATTTTTACTTCTTCTTCAAAATAATTCGTATTTTCTATATAAAATGGTATATTTAAATTTGAAAATATTGATTCATCATTTATTGAATTTGGAGGAAATTCAATTGAATTTTTTGTAATAATTAATTTAATATTTTTTGTAGTGAAAAATTCTTCTAAAATATTTTTTTGAATATTCATTTGATTATCTTTTATTTTAACATTATTATTTTTAAATTCTGTAATTTCTATTTTTAATATTTTATCAGATAATTCTTCTTTAGAAGGGAAATTTTTAAAATTCATATTTAATAAACTTAAAATATTATAAAAGAATTTCCCATTTTTAAGTTCTGGAGAATCAAAACAAGGTGAAATTGATGATATTACTTCAACATCTAAACTTTTAACATTTAATTTTAAACCATTTTCAATTTTATAAGAACCAACAATTCCATTTTTTAAATTTAATTGAATTTCTATTAATTGATAAATTGAATTTTTTTTAAAGAGATTATCTGTTTCATTTAATTTAATTGGTAATTTTGAATGTATATTTTTTTCAAATGGTTTTATTTCTTTTAATGTTATGTCATTTTCTGTTATTGAATATTCAATTAAATTTTCTTCTTTTTCTAAATATAATTCTTTAAAGATTAATTTTATATTATCAATATTAAATAAATAACCTGAATTATTTGATATTGTTATATTTATATCTTTATTTTTTATTTTTGAATTATTTAAATATATTATATTATTATATTCATCTTCTTTTTCTTGTTTTAAATCCAAAATATCATTGAATTTAATTTTATAAATTTTTTCTTTTGAATTTATTTGATATGATGATATATAATAACTAACTATATTATTTATTAAATTTTCATCATCATTTTCTATCATTTTTATCAAATCTTTTATTCTTATTCTTTTTATATATAAATGAGATAATAGTATTTCTAAATTTTCATCAGATTTATCTAATGAATTTAAAAGAATTATTAAAAGGAAATTACAATATTCATAAATCAAATTCCATTTAATCTCATTTTTTTCTTTATCATTTAATATATTAATTAAAATGGTTTTAATATCATCAAATTTATTAAATATAAATAAAATTGGAATCTTTTCTATTATTAATTTGAAAGGAAAAAAAGTTAATTTTAAATCTTTTTTACAATAGTTATCAATATTATTTAATAATATAAGATATTCATTTAAAAAGTTTTTTAAATATAAATAATTTTCGAAATGTGAATCTTTAAATGATGGATTATTAGTTAAATCATTTAATAATAAACTATAATCTTCATTTTTATTAATAATTTCTTGTTGAGAAATTATTAATTTTTCCATTTCACTTGATAATTCTTTTTGGTTTTTATTCAAAGCAAATTTAAATATTTTTTCATTTGGTATTTCATATTTAATAATAGAAGCAAATTTTTTCATTGTATTTTTTAATTGAATATAAATATCAATTTTACCTTCAATAAATATTTTATTAATTTCTAGATTTTCTTTAACTATAAAATTATCATTTAAATATTGAATATATTGAAATATATTTCTTAAAAATAAAATTTTCCATATATAAAAATGAAGAGATGTATCAAAATTATCTTCATAAATATTTATACCTATTATCATTTTTTTAATAAAATTTATAAGTTCAATATATTCTTTTAATATTTGACAACATTTTATAAAAAGATAATAATTATATAATTGATTATCAATATTTGATAATTTTTTTTCTGTAAATTGTTTATTAAATGTTTGTTTAAGTATTTCACCATTTATAAAATTCAAAGGAGCTTTGAACTCAAAATTTTTTTTAAGACAAACATAATTTTTAAATATATCAATTTCACAAATTATTTTTATATCTTTCCAAAAATTAAAGAATAAATAATAATTCAACAATTGATTTTTTTTATTTAAATAATCATACATCAAATTTTCATTTTTTGTAAATTCTGTTTCTTGAATAATTGATTGAATATATGAATAAATATTTTTTAATTTTTGATTAAAATTTTCTTGAAATTTCCCTTTTAATACTTCAAAAAAAGATTTAAATAAATCTTCTTCTGTTTTTTTTTTATTATAAGGAATAATAAACATATCACTTATATTCATTTTATCTTTTAACTTATTAAAAATTTTACTACATACTTTTCCAAATTTATCATTATCATTAACTGTTAGTAGAAAAACATTTATATTATTAAAATTATAATTTTCTTTTATTTTTTTTATAAAAATATCATTTTTTAATTCTTTTTCATCTTTTATTCTATAAACATCAATTTGTAAAAGTGAATTATTTTTATCTTTTATATTTTGTAATTCTACCATTTGAATATTTAAAGATTTAAAATTTTTCTCATTATTTTGATGATTAGAAGTAATTATTGTTGCTTTAATATTATTAAATATTATTTTAAGAACTGATTCCCAATAAGGAATAAATTCTTTACTTGAGTCTTTTACTGCAATTATATTTTCATATATTAAAATATCTTCTTTTAATTCAAATTTTATCATTTTTAAAAATAATTTAATATCAAAATAATAATTTTTAATAGTCAAATTTATTGATTTAAAATTAATTTATAAACAGTTAAGAAGAAAAATTTTCTTATAAAATAAGATTAAAAATTATTTAAAAAAGTATATATTTTTATCAAAAATTTATTAATTATATTTTGAATTGATTATTTAAAAATAATATTCATAAAATAATTTGACAATTTATCATAAATTCTATTTATAATTTTTTCAAATTTATTTTTATATTTTTATTATATATATAAATTATCAAAAATAAAATTAAATAATTAATGGAAAAAATAAAATCAAAATATATATTTTCTGAAATAAGTAATTATTTACCTTTGAAAAAAAAACTTGAAATTTTTTCGATATCAAAATTATATCAAAAAAAATTTAATTTATCAATTAAGCATTTTCAATTCAATTCTGAAATAAATATTTTGATTAATGAAAATTCTAAATTTTATTCTGAATACTTTGACTATTTTATAAATAAATTTTCAAAAATTATTTCAAAAGAAATAATTGAAAAAATGATTTATGAAAAATTAAATAAATTAAAAAATATTATTATAAAATTAAATTCATATCATCAATATACAAATACTATTTTAGAACAACATTTTAAAAATATTTATTTAATATTTCCTATAAATAAACAATTAGAAAATATAAAATTTAATTATAAAAATTATCAAATTTCATCTTTGATTTTTAAAGGAAATGGAAATATTTTTTTGAATGAGAATATGGTAAATACAATTAATAATTTTATTTATTCAGATAATATTCAAAAATTAGTAATTAAAAATTGTATTCTTAGTAAAGCTAATTATAATTTTCAAATATTACTTAAAAAATTACATTTAAATAAAAATTTAAGAATATTAGATTTTTCTAAAAATTTTATAATCAATTCAATTGAGAAAAAATATTTCAATTTATTTCTTTTAAATAATAATATTCAGAATTTTAAAATTAATTTATCATTTAATTCAACAAAAAAATGTTTTAATGAACTAAAATATTTTAAAACAATGAAACAATTAAATAAAATTTCAATAATATGTGATTCAGATTTTTCAACAAAAATTATGGAAAAACTTTTATTTCATTCAAATAAATTGAAATCAATTACATTAAGTAATATAATAATTTCAGGTAATTTTGATTTCTCGCAATTTAAAAATTTAGAAGAATTTTCAATAAATAATAGTAAAGGAATAATAAATAAATTTGAAATAAATAAGTCTTTAAAAAAATTGAAAATAAAAAATGTTATTATTGATGAAGATATATTATTTAATATTTTAAATAATTCAAAAAATACTTTAGAATATTTTGAAATTAATCAAAAAATTTCAAATAATAAAATTATTAATTGTATTTATTCACTTAAAGAAATAAAATATTTAAAAATTATTAATATTGAATTATTAATGACTTTAAATAAATTAAATTTAAAAAAAATTATAGAATTAAAAATAGAATTAAATGAACATTTGAATAAATATTTTCCGGATAATTTATTACAACTCAAAAAAATTTCATTAAAAAATAATATATCAATTCAAAAAGAATGCTTATTAAATATTTTAAAAGTTGAAAATTTAACTAAATTATCATTTAAAAATATTAAATTTAAGCGAGATATAATTTCAATTTTAGGAAATAATTTCAAAAATTTAAGATTTCTTAAATCAATTTCTCTAAATAATAATTTTGATTATATAAATAATGATAACAATTTAATTGAAAATTTAATAATAAATTTAAAACATTGTAGTTTTTTACAATCTTTATCAATAAAAAATAATAATATTGATAATAAATTATTTGGTATTCTACACTTTCAATTCGACTATATACCTATTTTACAAAAATTAAATATTTCAAATAATAAAATTGATCAAATTGGTTTTTCTTTTTTACATTTGTTTTCAAATAAATTAAAAAATTTGGAAAAATTATATATAAAAGGTAATTTGTTAACTATTAATCAAGAAATTGAAGAAAAAATGAAATTGTTCTCTGAATATAAAAGTCTAATAATTATAAATTAAATAATATAATTTATGTTTTATTAACAATTAAAAAATAATCAACTTTTATATATAATTATTATATTATGTATTTAATTATTCTTTCTTTTTTTCCAAAAAATTAAATTACAATAATACATTATTATATTTAAAAATATTTTTTATTCATTATTTGTATTTCTTATTTCATTTTTTTATTTTTTCATTAATATTTGTCCTATTAAAAGCCAAAAATTTAGGATTCATTCCTTTTTTATTTTTATAGGGACAATAAATAAAATTCATTTTATTCATATTTTTATTTAAAATAATTAATTCTTTTTGTTTATGATTTTTTTTAAACATATAACATTGATTAATAATATCTTCATCTTCTTTAGATTCAAATAAATAATGTTTATTAATATTTTTATCAAAATTATTCTTATATTTAATGGATTTTAAATAAAGAATATCATCAGTTTGAGTAAAATCATCCTTTTTTTCAACTTTATTATAATAATTTTCATTTAAAAAATTATTATCATTATCACTTTGTGAGTCAGAATCTGAAGCAATACTTTTAATAGTTTGAAAAATATTTTTATTATTTTTCATTCTTTTATTATATTCCTGAAATAAACTTTTTTTATTAAATGAAGAACTATCTTTTGATAAATCAAAAGTATCTTGTTCATTTTTTTCGGATGTAAATGGTTCTTCAATTTGTGGTATTTCAATATTACTTTCATTATCACTTATTTTTTCATTATTATTATTTTCATTATTAATATCACTTTCATTATTATTTAAAATATTGTTATAATTTTGTTCTGTTTGATTATTATTTATTTTAAAAGATGTTATTATTTGATTGGCTAAAAAACTTAATTCTTCTGAAGTTTTTTGTCTATTATTTTCATTATCTTCTTTTATTTCATTATTATTGTTTTTATTAAAATAATTTGTTGATTTATAATTGTTTATAATGTATTTAAAATTAAGGGGATTATTTTCTTTTTTTATTATTCTTTCAGAATTGTAATCATAATTATTATTATATATATAATTGAAATTTGAATTATTATTTCTTGATGAAGTATTTGTAAAAGTACTTAATGTTACATTAATATTTTTCGATATATCATCTTTATTTGATTGCCTATTAAATAAATTATTTGAATTATCATTTTGTTCATTTTTATCTTTTGAAATATAATTTTTTAATTGATTAATTTTATTATTAGCAATATCAATTCCTATTTTTAATTTCATTTTTTGTATTTCAGATAATTTATTATATTTAGAAAATGAATTATTTCTACTTGAATATATTTTAATATTATTCTTTTCTTTAGATTCTTTTTCATAATTTTTAACTTTTTCATTTATATTTTTTGCATTATTATATTTATATAAATTATTAATTGGATTTTGGAAACTTTTTTCTTTATTATTATTATAAGATAGTTTAATAATATTTTTACTGGAAAAAACAGGACTAAAATTATTAATAATATTTCTATTTTCATTATTAAAAAAATAATTATGAGGTTGAATTCTAATAGAAGAAAAAGAATATTTCATTTTTAAAAACCAAATTTAAATATTATAAAATATATAAATATAATAAAAGTAAAATAAAATAAAAAAATGGAAAATAGTCTATCATCAAATTTTTCAAATCCTCAACCAGAATGTAATATATTTATATAATAAAAATAAAGTAAATATAATAAAAAGTGAATTATGTAGAAATTTCTTTTTTTGTGTTTTACTTCTTTTAATTGATATTAGTTTTGTTGCTTCAATTTCAATATTAGAAAATAATTACTTAGAAAATAAAACTTCTTCAGCTAAACTAATATTAACTTTAATTGTTTATACAGGAATCATTTTATTTTTACTTTTTTTATTATGTTTTAGATGTACGATATTATCAATTATTGTTACTGTTATTTATTCTATTATTGGATTTGTTTTTTTTCTTTTTACTTTTACTATTGAAATTATAGATTTAATTAAACCTGAAGAAAATAAATTTAAAAAAGAATATTTAAATGATCATATTAATTTTGTTATTATGACTTTGACTTTTTTGACTATATTAATTAGAATTATTTGTATTTTTTATATGAAAAATTATTATGAGATTCTTGAAAAAAAGGATAATTTTTTAAGGGGAGAGGAACATGATAAATTTATACAATATTTAGGAGATAAAATAGAAAATAATAATAATACTAGATGGACTATTAGAAATACAATTGCATATGATAAAAAAAATAAGGAAAAGAATAATATAAATAATCATCAAAATGATAATAATAAAAATGATTTAAATGAGAATTAATTTATTAATTATGATATATTATTATTTGTTAATTATTAATTCAATAAATTTTATTTTTTGACATAAAAAATATATAAATTAATTAATTATAATATTTTAAAAAATTAATATTTCTTTTTATTATATATTTAATTCATTATATTCATTTATAATTTAATATTATAATGATAAATCTTATGTATTTTAACTCTATTTAATATATCCAATTAAATCTATGAGTTTCCAAATTCATAGATTTAAATTAAAAAATTATTTATTTTTCTTAATCATTCATCAATCATAAATGATTATAATAAAAAAATAATTTTTTAATTTAAAACTATGAATTTTTATTTGAAAACTCATAGATTTTATAAATATATATATATTTATTTATATAAAAATTGAATCATATAATATTGAAAGTAAATATTATATTAAATATAAATAATAATTTAATTGCTATCATCATTTAATTATATATTTATTTTTAATAATATTAAACTTATTAATTCTTTTAAATATATATTTTTATTTTTTCATATCTAAAAGATAATTTTTATGAAAATAACTTGTATTGCTATTTCCATAATCAATAGTGTTTCTATTCATATTTCCATAAAGATAAATATTAGGGAATTTAATATATTTTTTCAAAGTATAACTTTTGGTCATTTTATTTATATCTTTATCAAGATTTTTACTAACTTTTCTTAAATAAGAATGAGTATTTTCCAAATTATATTTAATCTTATCATTTTCAATAAAATCATTAATTCCAATCATACTTTCAGGTACATTTTTTATATATCCATTTTTTAATTTTTTATAATAATTAATTGGATGAAGAATTTTTTCACTTCTAGCAACATCAATCAATTGATCAATTATATTTTTTTTTTTTAAAACTTTTTTTTCTCTATCAATTTTTCCTCCAATAAAATCAATTGTATTTTTAAATTTTGATCTTAATTCAGTAATAGAATTTTTCTTTTTTTGTTCTAAAACTTGTTTTCTAGCAGAATTTCTTCTAAATTGATGCAAAAGTAAACTATTAATATTTTTTTGTGTCAATCCTTTATCATATTTTAAATCTTTTATATCTTTTTGAGTTTGTTTAAATTTATTTCTTAAATTTTCTTCTTCTTCTCTTCTTCTTATTAATTCCTTTTCTTTTTTTATTCTATCATTTTTTTCTTTTTCTATTTCAAAATCTGTTAATTTTATTATAAAATCTTCTATTTCGTTAATTGAGTTTTTTTTAACTTTTTTTATTACAGTATTATTTTCATTATTTTTATTATCTAAAAGATAAGATTTTGTTTCACTTGAACTTTCTTTACTAATCATTGAGTTTAATATATTACTAAATCCTATTTTATTATCTTTTTTTATATTATCCTCTTCATTAAATATACCAAGTGCTTGATTTATATTTTTTTTATTTATTTTCTTTATTTTATTTATATAATAAAATAATTGATTTTTAATATCATCATCTAAAGGAAAATAATTTGGATAAAAATAACAACTATTATATATATTATATTTTATTAATAATGCACCTAATAATCTATCATAAAATTGAATAAGAGTTTCATTTGGATTATCAAATAAATTTATTTCAATAAAATTAACAAAAAGTCTACATTTGAAATTATTAATTAACTTATTTATTTTAAATAAATCATAATAAGTTGATAATTTTTCATTTTCTGTATCATCTTCCTGCTTAGATAATGATTTTGGAATATATGGATTTGCATATTTTGTATATATATATCTATAAATTTTTTTTCTTATTTTTATAAAATATGGTTCCTTTGAATTACTTGATTTTTTTTTAGTTTTATTTTTAACGTCTCTTCTTCTCAAATTATTCATTTTTATAAAATATTTTTTATTACCTTATCAAAAAGTAAATTATTATAAAAAATAACAATTATTAAAATAATATTATTAAATTTATTTTATATATTATAATCAAAATAAAAACCATTTATTTTAACATTTGGCTTTTTTAAGTGAAAAGCTTCTATCTTTTTAATATCTTCTTGATTATAATTTTTATTTTTTTCTTTTTCATCCCAAGGAATGATACTAATTTCTTTAATTATATCATTATTTAAAAAAAAATTTAAAACTCCTCCAATTGATAAATTTTTATTTTGATTAAAAGAATAACATTCAATAGTTTGATTTTCATATATTCCTTTAAAAAGAGGCATATAATTTTGCATATCAATTTCCATTCCATCAAGATTTATTTTTTTAATTGAAGTATTATTTTTTATCATTAAACCAAGTATGCTATTCTGAGATTCATGATTTACTGAATTAAATCCTAAATCAATATTATTTATAGTACAATTAGTTATTATTAAACCATCTTTTATTGATTTTAAATCTTCTAAATTTAAATTGATTTTTCTAATATATAAATTTATTAATTTTGAATTTATAATTATTTTCTTTAAAATTGAACCTGAATTTGCTAAATTACAAAAAGATAAATTTAATGTACTTAAATTAGGATGATTAATAATTCCTTTTGATAATTTTTTTAAACCATAAGAAGTAATTTCAGTATTATTTAAATAAATTCTTTTTAAAGTTTTATTCTCACTTATAATAATTGATAATTTTTTCATTATACTATCATTAATTCTATTATAACTTAAATCTAAATAACGAATTCTTTTCATATGTAAAGAAGGTAAAATTATATTTAATCCTTTATTAGTTAAATGAGAATTACTAAAACTAATCCATCTTATTGAAAAATTATCTAATAATAATTTTCTTATTTGATTCCAAATTTCCCATTCTTTTGATTCTGGAATATTATTTTGATAAAATGCAAATTTTTTTAAATTTTCATATTCAATTAATATATTAATCAATTTTTTTAAATAAAAAACTCCATTTGAATTATTATTCCCATAATTACAAGATTTAAGAACAATTTTTTCAATAATAGTTTTTTGTTTTAATTTATCAAATGGAACTCCATTTCTTAAGAAAATAGAAAGATAAATTTCAGGGTTTGAATAATGATTTTCCTTAAAAACAATAGAAATTTTATTTTTATCATTATCAATTATTAATTTATCAGAATCAAATGAATTTTCATTTTCATTATTATCTTCTTCAAATTTATTATTTATAATTAAATATTTTTTAATTGGTTGATCGTATAGAGTATCAAATAAAAATTTTGTTACTTTATTAATTACTTTGTCATCTAAATTTGATTTTATTACCAATTCATTTTCTCTTTTTTCATTATCTTTTTGTTCTATATCATTTAAATCAATTTCAGTATCTGATAATGCAATTTTTGATGAATTATCTATATTTTGACTTCTTTTACTTAAATCTATTTTACATAATGATAAATCAAAAAAATATTTTGAAACTTTTTTTATTTCATAAAAAGAAAAATAAAAAGGATCAGTTTTTAATATTTTTGATACATCAACTATTGATATTCTGATTAAGTTATTTATTACTAATGGGATATAAAATTTAACTTTTGAAATTTTTTTTGTTATTAAGATTCCATCATTTGTTAAAATATAAAATAAAAAACATCTTGGATTATATATTTCATTTTTATATGAATGAAAAATAATATTTTTAGAATCTTCTAAAATTGAATCTAATGTTAATGTAGAGTCTTTTGTTATAAATTCTGATGCTAAATTTGAAAAAGATAAAATTTTATGTTTTTTAAGCCAAAACAATTTATAAATTATTATATCAAAATCTCCTGTTAATTTTGGTAAATTATCATAATAAAATAATTTTTTGTTAATTTCTATTTCTTTTTTATTAATTGAATTCCCCATTTAAATTCATTAATTTTTTTTTAAGAAATA
>Ga0256407_10007125_pt1 | contig 16991 bp, 24 predicted proteins | sample RumenRJG_04DNA_FD_193489 | JGI IMG/M metagenome (GOLD analysis project Ga0256407, IMG submission 193489) | Bovine rumen microbial communities from Lethbridge, Alberta, Canada - RJG_04 | ecosystem: Host-associated > Mammals > Digestive system > Stomach > Rumen | place: Canada: Alberta...
GTCAGTAATTATATATTGCCCAGGGCAGACCTGCCCGGAGAACGCCAGGGAACGGCAGAGCACCCGAAAGGACGGCGGATATGGCAGGACGTAAAAGCAAGCCCGCGGCGCAGAATTGGATATTAGCCTATTACCAGAGCATCAAGAACGGTTCGGAGACCGTGGGCAAGTGGATCCTGCTGCTCTATGACTACATCGTCCAGGGGCTCGAGGCCAAACGCTTTTTCTTCGACCAGAAAAAGGCCAATGATGCGATCGAATGGATAGAAGGGCACTGCTACCACACCGAGGGACCGCTTGCTCCGGGGCCGCTGCTGCTGGCGCCTTGGCAGAAGTCTTTGGTGAGCTGCATCTTCGGGCTCGTCAATGAGGACGGCGTCCGGCAGTTTTCGGAGGTCCTCCTGGTCGTGGCCAGGAAGCAGGGCAAGAGCGCCCTGGCGGCTGCCATCGCAAAATATAACTGGTGGATAGACGGAGGGTACGGAGCCCGCGTCTTTACGATAGCGCCGAAGCTGGACCAAGCCGATATTATTTATAATAACATCTGGCAGATGTGCCTTCTGGATCCGGAGTGGAAAGCCAGGAAGGAGCGGTTGGAGCAGGCGAAGAAGTCGCGGCAGTATGGCGACGATCCGGAGCTGGCGCGCCACCGGATGACAGACCTCTACCTCCCGGCGAACAACGGGATCGTTAAGAAGATCGCCTTCAGCGCGAAAAAGAGCGATGGCTTTAATCCGAGCCTTTGCATCTGCGACGAAATCGCAAGCTGGCAGGGCGACGCCGGCCTCAAACAGTACGAGGTCATGAAGAGCGGCATGGGCGCAAGGCCTGGGGCTCTGATGCTCAGCTGCACGACAGCGGGCTACATAAACGACAGCATTTATGACGAGATGATCACGAGGTCAACTCGTTTTTTGATGGGCGAAAGCAAAGAGCGAAAGCTCCTGCCTTTTTTGTACATCATCGACGATCCGGCGAAGTGGAACGACATCAACGAGCTCCGGAAGTCAATGCCGAATCTGGGCGTCTCGGTCTCCGTGGACTACATCCTCGAGGAGATCGCAATCGCCGAGGGGAGCCTCAGCAAGAAAGCTGAGTTCCTGGTCAAATACTGCAACGTGAAGCAGAACAGCAGCCTGGCGTGGCTGCCGGGCCTCGCGGTCCAGAAGGCCAGCGGCCCAGAGATAAAGCTGGAGGACTTCCGCGACTGCTACGCGGTCGGCGGGATAGACCTTTCCCGGACGACGGACCTCACGGCGGCCTGCGTGGTCATCGAGAAGGGCGGCGAGCTCTACGTCAAGGCGAAGCTCTGGATCCCCGGCGAGAAGCTGGAGGAAGCCAAGGCGCGGGACGGTCTGCCGTATGACATCTACGTGCAGCGCGGCCTCCTCGGGCTCTCCGGTGAGAACTTCGTGGACTACCACGATTGCTTCGAGTGGTTCCGGGAGCTTGTGGAAAAGTATCAGATCTACCCACTCAAGATAGGCTACGACCGTTACTCGGCCCAGTACCTCGTGCAGGACCTCAAGGCTTATGGTTTTCAATGCGACGATGTATTTCAAGGGTATAACCTTACGCCCATCATCAACGAGACCGAGGGCCTGATCAGGGACGGCAAGATCCACATCGGAGACAACGACCTCCTCAAGATCCACCTCCTCAATGGAGCCCTAAAGACAGAGACACAGACAGACCGCAAGAAGCTCGTGAAGCTCTCGGCGTCTGAGCACATAGATGCGGCGGCGGCGCTGCTTGATGCGATGACCGTCCGCGCTAAATGGTGGTCCGAGATCGGGCCGCAACTACGAAACGACAACGGAGGATAGAATGGGCCTTTTTGACAAGATCTTCGGCCGCGACAAAGACCTCACGCCGAGGCGGGGCGAGGAGAAGTGGTTCCGCCTGCTCAATGGTTATACGCCGGTTTTCCACAGCTACAACGGTGAATTGTACGAGAGCGAGCTGATCCGGGCGGCGATAGATGCCAGGGCGCGACACATCAGCAAGCTCGAGGTCACGGTCAACGGGACCGCCAAACCGAGCCTGCAGAGCAAGCTCCGGCTGGGGCCGAACGCATACCAGACATGGAGCCAGATGCTTTACAGGCTGAGCACCATCCTCGACATGAAGAACACGGCCATCATCGTCCCGGTGATAGACGCGAGCGGCGAGACGACCGGCATCATGCCGGTGATTTATCGCGAGTGCGAGCTGGTGGAGGCGAACGGCGAGCCCTGGATCCGGCTCAAGTTCCACGACGGAAGTCGCGCGGCCATCGAGCTCCGGAAGGTCGGGATCATGACGAAATACCAGTACAAAAACGACCTTTTCGGCGAGAGCAACAAGGCGCTGGACCCGACCATGAAGCTCCTGGACATCCAGAACCAGGGCATCGAAGAAGGCGTCAAGAGCGCAGCGAGCTACAAGTTCATGGCGACTCTGGCCAACTTCTCAAACGCGGCGGACCTGAAAAAAGAGCGTGAACGCTTCACCGAGAACAACCTCCGGGACGGCGAGGGCGTCCTGCTCTGGCCGAACACCTACAAGGACGTCAAGCAGATCGAGACAAAGCCTTTTATCGCCGACGCGGAGCAGATCAAGCTCATCAACGAGAACGTGTACAACTACTTCGGGGTCAATGCTGATATCCTGCAGAACAAGGCCATCGGTGACGCCTGGTCGGCGTTCTACGAGGGCGCCATCGAGCCCTTCAGCATCCAGCTTTCGGACGTCCTGACCAAGATGCTCTTCAGCCAGCGTGAGCGCGAGCAGGGCACCTACGTCATGGCGACCAGCAACAGGCTGCAGTACATGAGCAACAGCGACAAGCTCAACGTCACCGCACAGATGGCAGACCGCGGCCTGATGACCCGAAACGAGCTGAGGGAGATCTGGAACCTGCCGCCGCTCGACGGAGCCCTGGGAGGCAGCCTCCCGGCCCGCGGCGAGTATTACAACGTCAATGAATCACAGCCAACAGGAGGAGAGACCAATGGCAACCAATAAGAGCATCGAGGACAAGCTGAGAGAGGGCCGCAACTACCGCCAGATGGAGGTCAGAGCGCTCGAAGACCAGGGCGAGGACCGCTACATCGTCGTCGGCTACGCAACCACCTTCAACGAGCCATACACGCTTTATAGCGAGCCCGGCTACCGCTTCGACGAGGTCGTGGATCCGGCCGCTTTTGATGATACCGACATGAGCGACGTGATCATGCAATTCGACCACCAGGGCCGCGTCTTCGCCCGCAAGAGCAATGACACCCTGCAACTCGAGGTCGATGATCATGGCCTCAAAGTGACCGCCGACCTGGGCGGCACCGAGATAGGCCGCCAGCTCTATGAAGAGATCAAGGGCGGCTATGTAACAAAGATGAGCTTCGGCTTTACGGTCGCAAAGGACAGCATGGAGCGCGAAGAGACGCCCGAGCTCGTCATCATCACAAGAAGGATCCTTGCGATCCGCAAACTATACGACGTTTCCGCCGTGTCGCTGCCGGCCAACGACGCGACCGAAATATCTGCCAGACAGTACGGCGAGGGAGTTGTCGCCGAGGTCAAGGAGGAGATCCAGAGGCAGGCTGAGCGCGAAGCTCAGCGAGAAGCAATTATCGCCAGAATAAGACTCATGAAAGAGGTCTAACGAATGGAATTTAAAGACATGGAAATGGCCCAGCTCGAAGAGCGCAAGGCGGCAATTGCCACTGAAGCCGAAAGCATGGGCTCCAGCCCCGAAGACCTCGAAGCGCTGACCAGCCTGGAGCAGGAGATCAGAGCGATCAACGAGGAAATCGAGACCAGAAAGGCCGCCGAAGCTGAGCGCAGAGAGCTGGCCGAAAAGATCGCCAACGGGTCCGGCGAAACTCTCAATCAGGACCCTGAATCCATCGAAGAAAGGAAAAGCAAGATGGCAGACATCGAAGTCAGAAACAGCCGCGAATACATCGACGCATTCGCGAACTACATCAAGACCGGATCCGACGCCGAGTGCAGAGCTCTGCTCTCTGATGGCGCCGCCACCGGCACCGTCCCCATCCCCGAATTTGTCGCCGGAATCGTAGCCGACAGAGTCAGGGAGAGCAGGATCCTCTCCAGGGTCAGAAAGGTCAACGCTCCTGGCGTCCTCAAGGTAGGCTTTGAGATCAACGCACCCGAGGCCACCTACCACGCAGAAGGCGCTGCAGCCGTCACCGAAGAGGCCCTCACCCTGGGCATCGTCACCATGAACCCGGCCAGCTTCAAGAAGTGGGTCAGCTTCTCCGACGAGCTCATGGACAACAGCCAGGCCTTCGTCGAGTACGTCTACGACGAGATCACCCGCGGCATCATCAAGGCCGAGGAAAAGGCCGTCGTCCAGGCTATTCTGGCAGCTCCCCAGACCGCAACCGCAACCGCTCCCGCAGTCGCCAAGACCGGAGCCGCTGCCGGTGAGATCACCGACTTTGTGAATGCCAGGGCACTCCTCTCCGGAGCTGCTGAGGATCTGGTCGTGATCGTAAGCCCCGCAGCCTATGCGACCTACAGAGGCCTGCAGATGGGTGCTAATTACGGTGTTGATCCGTTTGACGGCCGCGAGGTCATCATAAGCGAGTACGCCACCGTCCCCATCATCGGCGACCTCTACGGCGTGACTCTCAACAGGCCCAAGGGCGACGAGATCGAGTTCAAACTCGACAACCTGTCCCTCATGACCTCTGACATCGTGAGACTGCTCGGCAGACAGGCCGCCTCCGTGGCCGTCACCGGCAACCTCTTCTTTGCCAAGGTCTCCGCATAGCCATGATGGTCAAGATCCTCCGGGACACCATCGTCCGGATGCCGAAGGGCGCGGTCATTGAGGTCTCTGACAAAGAGGCCGCAAGGCTCGCCGCTTTTGGTAACGCCGAGCCCGTCCCCGAGAAGCAGGCCCCCAAAAAGGCCAAGAAAAAGACCGAGTAAATCGCGGGCCGTCCTGACAACCGGGGCGGCCCAAGCAATCCTCTAAGGAGTGACCGAAAATGCTTCAAACCGTAAAGCTCGCACTGCGTATAACTACAGACGCCTTTGACTCCGAGCTGAACCGCCTCATCGCGGAGTGCATCGAGGAGATGACCGGCCTCGGGATCACAATCGAGACCGAGGAAGACACCCCGACCTCTGACCAGGTCAAAGGGGCCATCGTTGCATACTGCAAATGGCAGTTTGGGGAGAATGATGAAAAAGACGCCTGGCGCGGAATATTCGACCGAAAGCTGGCCCAGCTTCAATCCATGACCGGCTACGGCCTCAACGGGGGTGCCTAAAGCATGGATAGATCTACTCCGATAAAGCTGATCCGCCGGACCTATGGCGTGGATGAGCTGCTCCAGCCCGTCCCCGTCGAGACCTCCCGGACAGTCTTCGCCGCCGTCCGGAGCATCAGCCGGGCCGAATTTGTGGCGGCTGGCCAGATGGGGATGACCCCGACCTGGCAGCTCACAATGTTCGCCCCGGACTATGAGCTCGAGGACCTGGTGGCCTTTACGCCGCCGGGCAGCGATACCGAGGAACGCTACTCAGTTTATAGGACCTACAGAGGCCGCAACGAGGAGCTGGAGCTCTATCTGCAGACGGAGGTGGGGGCCAAGTGAGAACCGTCTCCATCGACCAGATGGGAAAGATTTTAGCTCAGGAGCTGCAGACCTGGAGCGAGGCGACCGCCGAGGACGTGGAAGTGACCATCAACGAGACGGCAGCCAAAGCGGCTGAGATAGTCAAAGAGGGCGCCAAGCACTTCGGCATGAACTACGCCAACGACATCAAGCTCCGAAAGGGGCGGCTCCGGTATAGCGTCAAGCGTGGCGGAACCATAACGGCCTATGTGACAGCGGGGAACCACTACAGAGTGGCCCACCTGCTGGAGCATGGCCACGTCAAGATCGCGGGCGGCCGAGTAAAAGGCTATACCGCAGGCGTTGAACACTTCGCGAAAGGCCAGGATTACATCGACCGGAACCTCGTGGAGAACCTCAGAAAGGAGCTGAGCAGATGAGCAGGGCGAAAAAAGAGGACATCCCCGGCATCCTCGACCACATCGAGGGCTTTGCCGGAAAGGTCCGCTATTATGCTTTCCCGGAAGGGGAGGCTCCGGCTCTGCCGTACATCTGCTACATCTACCCGGATGAGGCAGGCCTCGGGGCCGACAACATCAACTACCAGCCGATAACGTCCGTCCAGGTCGAGCTTTACAGCTACCTCAAGGACCCGGCAAGCGAGGCCAAGATCGAGGCCGCGCTGACAAACAACAGCATCTACTACACCAAGGACAGCACCTACCTCGACGATCAACAGGCCTGGATGACTGTCTATTCATTTGAGGTGATCTAAATGGCAGATAACGGAAAGGTCCGCTTCGGACTCTCCAAACTATACTACGCCGTACTCACCGAGGGCGCGACAAACGCCTGGGCGACTCCGGTCGCGATCCCTGGCGCCGTCAGCATGGACCTCGAGAACAACGGCACCGACAACACCTTTTACGCCGATAACGTGGCGTACTACAAGAGCAGCGCAAACAACGGCTACACCGGCAGTCTGGAGGTCGCTCAGATCCCCGACCAGATGCTGGCCGACGTTTGGGGGATGACCCTCAACACCGACGGCGTCGTCGTCGAAAAGACCGGCATCCAGCCCAAGCCCTTCGCGCTGATCTTCCAGGTCGACACCGACGACGTGGACGAGCTCAACCTCTTCTACCGCGTCGTACCGACCACCAAACCCATCAGCTCCCCGGCTACCACCGAGGACACCGTGGAGCCCTTCACGACGACCTTTGACTTTGAGGCGCTGCCTCTGGTCTCCGGATCCGCGGTACAGCAGGGCCTGATCAAGGCCAAGACCACGCCGACCACTACCGAGGCCAAAAAGACCGCATGGTTCTCCGAGGTCTACGTGCCTGTGGCATAATTTGAGACAATGGGGGACAGCTTCGCGGCCGTCCCCTTTGTTTTATTGGAGGACAACATGAAGAAAACCTTTGACGTGGAAGGGCGGCAGATGACGGCGGCCTGCAACGGGCTTTTGCCGAAGCTCTATCGGTTTAACTTCGGGCGCGACATCATGATGGATCTGAAAAAGTTTCATGACGGCGCCAAGAAGGACCCGGAGAACGTCGACATGACACCGCTCGAAAACCTGACCTGGCTGATGTTTAAGGAGGGCGGCGAGGACGTCGGAGAGACCCCGGACGAATGGCTGCGGACCCTCGAGGACCCCGCCTCCGTCTACATCCTCAGCCAGGACATGCTGGCACTCTGGCAGCAGTCCCAGAGGACGACAGCTACACCTAAAAAAAAATAAGAGAGACGGTCCGTCCTAAGACGGGCGCGACCTACATGCTCCGGTGCGCTCAGCTTAATTTGCATGATGACGACCTTCGGGGCATGACGATGGGCATGGTCTACGATATGCTCATCGAGCAAGGCAACGATCGGGAGGAGTACCCGATCAAGGCCACCAAAGACGACTATAAACGGCTATTAGGATAACAGGAGACCATCATGGCGACAAAGATCCGCGGAATCACCCTCGAGATCGGGGGCGACACTTCGGGGCTCCAAGCCTCTCTCACAAAAGTCAATAACGACCTGACCTCGACCCAGAAACAGCTCAAAGACGTCGAGCGTCTTCTCAAGCTGGATCCGGGCAACGTTGACCTGCTCCGTCAGAAGCAGGAGCTTCTCGGGCAGGCGATCAAAGAGTCGGGAGATTATCTCGATAAGCTGACCGCCGCGCAACAGGCTTTTATTGACGCTGGCGGCAACGTAGACTCGGCGACATATAGAGCTCTGGAGCGCGAGATCATCGCGACACAAAACAGCCTCCAGACTGCGGCAGATAACGCCGAAGGCTTTAACACCGCGATGGAGAAGAGCAAGGCGACCCTGACCGACATCAGCGACAAGGCCGGGAGCATCGCAGAACAGACCAGCGGGCTCAGCAAGGCCGCGCAGGGAGTCCTCGCGGGCATGGCCGGAGCGGCTGGCGTCGCCATCAAGGAGTTTGCCGACTACCAGCAGAACCTTGGCGGCGTTGAGACCTTTTTCAAGGACAGCGCCGACATCGTCACTCAGTACGCCAACGAGGCCTACAAGACCGCGGGCATGAGCGCCAACCAGTACATGGAGACCATCACGAGCTTCTCGGCGGCTCTTCTGTCTGCGATGGGCGGCAATACCCGGGCCGCGGCGGAGATGGCCAACATCGCCATCGTCGACATGAGCGACAACGCCAACAAGTTCGGGACCGACATCGAGAGCGTCCAGAGCGCATACCAGGGCTTCGCGAAGCAAAACTATACGATGCTCGACAACCTAAAGCTGGGCTTTGCGGGCAACAAGCAGGGTATGGAAGACCTCCTGGCAGAGGCCGAGAGACTGACCGGCGTCAAGTTTGATATAAACAACTTCGCCGACATCGTCGTGGCCATCCACGAGGTCCAGAAGAACATGGGCATCGCGGGCACGACAGCGGAGGAGGCCTCGTCGACCATCTCCGGATCCATCGCGACCCTCAAGGCGTCGATCGAGAATCTGGCGCTCGGCTTCGCAAATGCGGATGCAGACGTTGGGGAGCTGACCAAGAACACGACCGAGTCGTTTAAGCAGGTCGCGGAGAACGTCATCCCGGTCATCGAGCAGATCCTCCAGAGCATCCCAGGATGGGGGCGCTTCGCGCTGGCTATCACGGCGGTGGTGGCGGTCATCGCTCCGGTCGCCAGCCTGATCAGCAGTGTCTCGGGGGCGCTTGCGGCCTTTGGAGTCGCATCGGCGCCTGTTGTGGGCGCGGTCCTTGCGCTGGCCGGGGCCATCGCGCTCCTGGCCGCGAACTGGGAGAAGCTGACCCGCATCAAGGAGCGGAGCGACAAGATCATGAGCCGGTACGACGTTTCGGCAAACGGCGACCTGCCGTTCCCGATGCCGGGGCTTGCATCCGGAGGGGTGCTCTCCAGAGGCTCGGCCTACGTTGGAGAGACGGGTCCGGAGCTCCTCACAGTTAGCAACGGCAACGCGGTCGTGCAGCCGCTCACAAATAACTACACCACCAACAACTACAACACGGCACCGGCGGCAGGAGGCGGTCAGCCTGTTGACGTGACGCTGCTCCTCGACTCGGCGACGCTCGCCAGAGTCATGGTCCAGCCCAACGCCAGGGCGGTCTCGTTGGCCGGAGAAAGCGCGATACACTGATGGCTAACTTTACGCTTATAATCGACGGCGTCAACTTTTCCGATTGCGTACAGCAGCAGACGGACATCTACGAGACGCCCCAGTACGTCGAGGGGCCGAACGGCGGGATGAGCAAGGTCGGGACGCCAATCTGGGACAGAGTCAACACCCTCTACCACTTTGAGCAGCCCCTAAAGCCTCTGCCCAAGGCAAGGCTGGCGCAGCTCGCGAGAGCCTGCGAGCCCAACGAGGTGACGCTGACCTACCAGAGCTTCCTGCAGGCGTCGCCCCGGACCGTTAAGGCTCAGCTGACGATCAGCCGGATCCAGTTCGGCGTGAGCGGCTGGAATGGCGACATCTATTACGGCGGGACGCTCACCGCGGAGATAAAAGATGCTTAGGATCGTTTATCGAAATTATGAGTTTTTGGACGCCAACCGGGAGATCATCTCCGTCCAGGGCTCGCTCAATCAGTCCCTGATCATGGACGCACTGTCCGCGGATGAGTGCACATTGACCATTAGCTACGACCCGGCGGCCCTCGGCTATTACGTCGAGGACGCGACAGAGGGGAGCGGATTTTTGCACACGGTCAACGGCGAGATCGTCATGGCCAAGACGACCGATGCCGAGGTCATCGAGGAGAACATGGCGCCCTTTGAGGCGGACTTTGCGAACGCTGAGCCGGTGGACATCTACGACGATAACGTCTTTTTCAAGCGCTTTTACGTGACGCAGGCGCTCCCGGTGAGACTCAATCGCGACGGATCCATCGTGATCCAGCTCAAGGCGGTGAGCTTTATCGGCCTCACCGTCTACATGAGCCACAACGGCGGGATCTACACCAACAGCACCGTCGGCGCGATCATAGCCGAGATCCTCAAGGCGACCAAGAACACCAGCCAATCGACCACAACGGTCTACTGGTACGACATGGCCAACGGCCTCCACTACACAATGGACGCCAACGTGGCAAAGGTGAGGGCGGACGGCTATCTGCCCATCACAGACCGGTACAGGACAGCTCGCGACAACATCCGGGACGTCTGCTTTGGCTATGGCGTTTCGGTGCTCCAACAGCCCGACGGGTCGGCACACTTTACCTATAACCAGCCGAGCTCGGTCATCAACATCCCCGACGAGGAGATCTACTCCGGAGACGCGTACTCAAGGCACGAGGCCGTCACCGAGGTCAAGGTGATCGCCAACACCTATCGCCAGTATAGCGGCGAAGATCCGGCCGTCCTTTGGGAGTCGACCAACGTTGTCTCCAGCATCCGGGTGCTCTTCGACGAGCCCTGCTGGGGGCTCTACTCCTCGCAGGTCGGCGGCTCCGACACCATCACCATCGAGGAGAGCGGCGTCAACTACGCCGTCATCAGCGGCACCGGGACCCTCTACGGCATCCCGTACCTTCACACCCAGGAGGAGTTCAGCCGGACCATCGGCACAGGCGTCGAAAACGTCAAGACCGGCGACTGCGGCATGGTCGGCCTGCTCAATTACGGGAACGTCCTCGACAGGATGGCCAACTACTACGCCAACGCTCGAGAGATCTCGGCCTCTTTTGTGGTCAAAAACGGAGCCTCGACCGGGTCTCTGGTCAGCTTCAACGACCCCTTGGGTCGGGCGAAGACGGGCATCATAGGCGCCCTGGACTTTGTCATGAGCGGCATCGTCAAAGGCGATAGCAAGATAACGACCAACTGGACTCCGACGGACGTCGGCAACAACTTCAGCCTGTCGCAGATCCTCACTGGTTCCGGCACATGGAGCAAGGCGGCGGCAGAGGCCGCTGTTGGCCATGCCATCAACCTCGTGCGCTTTGACATCGTCAGCGGAGGAGACGGCGGGACGGCCGGAGAAAACGGCAAGCCCGGAACCTCCGGAAGCGGCGGAGCTGGTGGAGCCGGAGGAGCTGGCGGCCAGAGCGGCAAGATCTTCACCGTCACGCTCGAGGGCGACCAGATACCGGCGACTATCACGTTTGCCTGCGGCGAAGGCGGAGATCCCGGAGCTGCCGGACAGGCATCGACGCTCACCGTCAGCGGGACAACGTACTCCAGCGAGGCGGGCGTCAGGACGCAGGCGGGCTATATGGACTTGCTCACCGGAGAGGTCAGAGCGCTGCCCGGGCCGGACGGCATAGCGGGCGGAGCTGGCGGCTTTTACTCCAACTTTAATGATTTTAATAATGACGAACTCAAAGGCGAGAGCGTCACATATAAAGGCCGGACATGGGCTGCGGGCGATTATTCGACCTATTATGCCCATTGGCGATACGTTTATCGGATGCGGAGTGGGCGGCTGATACCGACGGACCCCGTCGCTGTCGTTTCCGCTCCGGGATGCTCTGGAGGTGCCGCATTTGGCGCAAGCAGCGCGAACGCGCCCGGAGGAGGCACGATGCGGGAGATCTACACCTATGGCGAAACGTGGATCGGCGTCGGGGAAGTCATCTCCGACACATCTTCGGCAGGCGCCAACGCTCTCCCCATTGACGACTACGTCCCCGAGCTCGGCTCTGGCGGAGCTGGCGGGAACGGCGGAGGCGGTGGAGGCTCGAAGAACGCAAGTACAGGCGCGGGCGGGGAACGTTACTCGACAATCGATGAGCAGTTCCACCCGCTCCAGAACGTCTACAACGATCCCGGAACCGCGGGCGCAGGCGGAACAGGATCCGAAGGCACCGCGGGCGGCGCTGGCTTTATAACGGTCTACGTATAGGAGGACAGAATGGCAGAAAGATATGTATCGGCCCTGACGGGGCCGGAAATGGATGCAGCCCTGCTGGACATGGCGCAGCACAACTCCGAGGCGTGGGCCGTGGGGACTCGCAACGGGGCTGACGTCCCGAGCTCGGACGAAACTTACGACAACAACTCGAAGTATTACGCCACCGAGGCCGAGGCCGCCGCGGCAAGAGCTGAGGCAGCCGTCCCGGCAGGGACAGAGGGCGCGGTCCTCTTCAGCCAGGCGCAGAGCCTGACCGGCGAGATCGTCGACGGAGCCTCGGGCACTACGGTCAACGGGCAAAAGGGTCAGGCCATGAGCAACCTCGGGCTGGGCTCGCTCGCGGTCCTTAGCTACGTAAAGATCTATTAAGGAGGACGACATGGCAGACACAATGATCAAGATCAAGGACGCGGCCGGGAACCGCGTGATCAATCAAATGCTCGGGTCGACCGGATATGTCCCATATCGTAACGCCGGCGGATATGTCGGCTTTTTCCGGATGCTCAAGACCGGGAGCAGCGCTTTGACGTGCCAGGTCCTGGTGAGCGGGGCAGGACGTTTTGCAACAAACTCAAACGGGCTCTACTTTTGCCAAATCCGTAAAAGCGGCACGACCATCGCGAACCTCCGTGTAGACCAGCTCGTCCCGTCTGCCGGAAATAACAACACACCCACGTTCGGGTACTGGGATGATGGGACCTACATCTATGTGGGCCTGTACCTCAACACCACCACGCTTGCACCTTTTACGGCGACGCTCCTGGGCACTGACCCAGACCTCGCAAGCGCGCCGCAGGTGGGGACTTTTTATAATAGCTCTACGGCTCCGACGGGGTGGACCGCGGTCACCATAACCGCATAACGCCATGACCCAGATCATCATCGCCATCATTGGCAGCGGGGCTCTGACAGCCCTGATCACGAACATATTCAGCATGATAAAAGACCGCAAGGACAAGTCCCACGGCATCGCCGAGGGCGTCCAGCTGCTCTTGTATGACCGCATCAAATACCTCAGCAAGAGCTACATCAAAGACGGCCGGATAAGCCCTGAGGATCTCGAAGATCTGACACGGATGTGGCAGTGCTACCACGATGACCTCGAAGGCAACGGCTATTTGGACTCACTAATGGCGGCTGTCAAGCGGCTGCCTATCGCATAAGGAGGCGCAAATGAGGCGCGGAACAACCCCGACAATCACCCTGACTCTTGACATCGCCAGCACCGACATTGCCACCGCATGGATCACAATCGCTCAGGAGGGCAGGGTGATCATCAACAAAGACCTCGACGACGAGGGCGTCACCATCGAAGACGTGACCGAGGCCGGAGTCACCAGCGCGGTCATCAGCATGACCCTGACGCAGGCCGACACGCTCTCCCTCGCAAGCGGGCAGGCTGCCCTGCAGGTCAGAGCCCTGATGGACGACGGCAAGGCGGTCGCCAGCGGGATCTATAATCTGACCGTTGGCAAGATCCTCAAAGACGGCGTGATCACGCTGGAGGCTTAAGGATGGCTGACGTCAATCTCAAAGTAAGGCTCGCCGAAGAACCGATGACCCTCGCGGCGCTGATCAGCGAGGATCCGCTCGCGCTGGATCTGGACGTCGGCGAGGTGACCATCATCAACACCGAGGCCGTCAAGGCAACGGCGACCCAGCAGGCCGACGGAGTGCTCCTCAAGGTCACGGACCACTGGGGTACCACGACCGGACTCGTCCCGAATGGAGCCAAAGGCGACAAAGGCGACACCGGAGCGACAGGCCCGCAGGGACCGAAGGGCGAAACGGGAGCCACAGGAGCGACCGGCCCAACAGGCGCAACAGGGCCACAGGGTCCGCAGGGAGAGCGCGGCCTCCAAGGCCCTCAAGGCGTCCAAGGCCCAGCTGGTCCGCAAGGGCCGCAGGGCCCCGCCGGGACTACCGATTACAACGACCTCACCAACAAGCCGGCCATCCCGAGCACATACGATCAGGTCGATGCTCAGCAGGAGCCTCTGATGGGCTCCACCGAGACGATCACCCCGACGCAGGCGGCGATCGCGCTCGTCGCTGGCCGTGATGTAATAATCACAACTACTCAGTCCTTTCTGGGGATGGAGGAGACCTTTGTCTTCGAGCTGACCGTCTCCGGCCTGCTCTCGCAAATGGTCGTGGGCAGCGGTCTCTTTGGATACGAGGGGCGTATCTACGCCATGCAGCTCGTAGGCTACAGGCAGTTTGAGTCATGGGTCTGGACAGTGACAGAGGTCGCCAAAGCATCGGATACCATGCCTGCAAACAGCATCCCTTACGCTCAGGTCGACAGGACATCGACTGCAACGGCTTTCACAGCAACCGTTCCCGGCATCACCGAACTCAAGGACGGCGTGATCATGCTCCTAAAGAACGGCGTGGTCACTTCGGCGGCGGGCTTCACGATCAACGTGAACGGCCTCGGCGCGAAGCCGGCCTATAACAACATGTCAGCGGCAGGCGCGGAGACGACGCTTTTCAACGTCAACTACACGATGCTCTTCATCTACGACGAGGACAGAGTGGAGGGCGGCTGCTGGATCCTCTATCGAGGCTACAACGCTAACGACAATACTATTGGCTACCAGCTGCGGACAAACTCGTCATCGCTCCCGATGGACAGCGTCGTGTACAGGTACCGCCTCCTGTTCTCAAGCGCGAACAACGAGAAATGGATCCCGGCGAACAACAGCACCAGCACGAACGCGACGGCCTCGAGGACGACCATCCAGACACCGATCAATCCCTTCGGAAGAATAGTCTACTATGGCACCACTGCAAGCGTGGCAGCAGGCAGCAGGCCCGGCGTGGGCTACCTCTGGAGCCAATACGGCATCACCCTCGGCTACTCGTTCAACCGCACCGGCGCGGCTCTGACTCTGACAAGCTGGAAGCCGGTCTATATCAAGTGCGCTCCGCAGGCGGACGGTTCGGCCATCATCGACTCGGCGGAGCCTTACGTTCAGGCGCTGCCGACCACCAACGACGGCAAGATCTACATCTATCTCGGTATCGCATACTCCGCGACGCAGGTCGAGATCGTCCCGGAGCATCCAGTATATTATCATGACGGAACACGGCTGAGGCTGTGGACGTAGAAAAGGAGAACTACCAATGAAAGTTACAAACGCAAGAATCTTCTGCCAGAGATACCCAAAGTTATTCATGGCCATGTATCTCCACTCTTTGGAGCAGGATGAGGAGCATCCCGATGACAATTCGGTGATCTTCTCCAAGCTCATGGCCAACGCTCGGGGCAAGTCCGAGCCCTACTGGACCCCGGAGGGCACCGACATGGATCCAATTTATGAGGACTTTCGCAAGCTGGTCCCGGAGCCCGAGGAGGCCAAGTGATGGACAGGGAATTTTGGAGGGCGGCGGGCATCCGCGCTCTCCGCACCGTCTGCCAGACCGCAGTCGCCTCGATGGGCACCGCGGCTCTGATCACCGAGGTCAACTGGGTGCAGGTGCTCTCGGCCTCGGCCCTTGCGGGTGTATTATCCCTACTTACATCAATCGCGACGGGGCTCCCCGAGGTCTAAGATGCTGGTCAAGGTGATCACCGACAGCCGGACGACCTACACCTGCGAGGTCGCTAAGACCGTCTATCTGGCGCCCAACTTCCGTCTGGCCGAGCTGGCCAACAACTTAGGAGACAGGGACAAACCCCAGTGGGAGGACAGCCCCGAGTCCCGGGTCTTCGTGGTGATGCTCCAAGAATTGAGGACCTGGATGGAGAAGCCGATGGTCATCAGCTCGTGTTACAGGCAGGTCGCCTATAACGTCAAGGTCGGCGGCGACCGGAGGAGCGCACACCTCCACGCCTGCGCCGCGGACTGGCACATCGCGCACACCCAGACGCAGCGGGACCACGTCTCCGCGAAGTGGCGCCAGATCTGCGAGAGCCACGGCGTCATCGGCGCCATCAACTACTACACCGGAGGCTACCATCTCGAAGCCTACAGCGACAGATGGTACGGCAGCAAAGGCTTTGCCATCCGCGACTACCGCGGGACCAAAAAGGACTGGTAAAGCCCACGACAACCACTAAAGCGCGGCGGCGGGTCTTTGGTTTTCTTCCCGGCCGCTTGCGCCTCATGATACCTCCTTTCAACCACGCGGGCGGCGCAGGCTCGCGTGGCGTCAACTATGCCCCCGAAAGGGGGCTTTTTTTAATGCTTAAAAGGGGAGGGCGCACAAGCCTCAAATCGGGCTGTCAGAGCGGTGCAAAACGTGTTATGATTAGTTTATTGATGAGCATCCCAAAACGCGCCAGCGAGGCGCTGAGGAGCTCAAGAGGGAGGTCAGAATGAAAGGCGGATTTTTATTTATTGTCGCAATCGTGCTGGGGCTGCTGTCGGTGGTCCTGAAGAACAAGCAGGACGACGAGAGGGCCGAGATGGAGGCTCGGATCGAAGCGTATAGGGAGAAGCGTCGCAAGGAACAGGCTGAGGCCCCGAAGGTCGTCAAGGAGATGACCGACTGGATCTTCTCTCCGGCGCGGATCCGGAAGAGCGTCCTCGAGGAGCTTGACGAGACCTATCCGGTCGTGGAGCTGGAGGAAGAACCGGACAACCCCAAGGACCCCAGAGCCATCGCCGTGATGTACAACGACGCTGACGGCAATGACATCCGGCTGGGCTATCTGTTCAAGGGCAAGCTCTACGATGCTGTCCATGAGGCGCTTGACAACGGCGGCAAGTTCTATGCCTCAATTATTTCGGTGGATTGGGATAGACGCGAAAATGATCCCAAGAAGTACCTTGAAATTTCGGTGGATTTTACGGAGTAAAAGTTATTGTCAACCGCCGCCGAAAGGCATATAATAATTACCGAGAAGAGGTCAGGGCGCTCTGGGCAGGGTGCCCTATATGGTAAACGTTACCTGTTCCTAAAATATCAGATAGTTGAACTTGTAACCGTTACCAATTGAATAATGGAAGACATTATAATGGCCTTTTCTCAATCGTTGAGAGGAGGTCATTTTTAATTATGAAAACGATTTACACGCCAAAAGTCAGGGTCGTGACCGCCGGATCCGGCGAGGAGTTCGAG
>Ga0256407_10007129_pt1 | contig 16985 bp, 19 predicted proteins | sample RumenRJG_04DNA_FD_193489 | JGI IMG/M metagenome (GOLD analysis project Ga0256407, IMG submission 193489) | Bovine rumen microbial communities from Lethbridge, Alberta, Canada - RJG_04 | ecosystem: Host-associated > Mammals > Digestive system > Stomach > Rumen | place: Canada: Alberta...
GCTAAAACATTTTTTAATGTAGTAGGCTCTTCTTTATTTAATTTCATTTTAAAAGTTAAATAATGAGCCTCATTAGTAGGTATTCTTGTTGTTTCACCAGTAATAATAAAATCTTCAGGTTTTACTTCTGTATCATCTATCCAATCATAACTTAAAGGAGTTTTTAAGTCATCTCCTTGTGTAAAAATTAATGAATTATATTGAACATCAGACCCATCTTCTAATTTCATTTTGAAAAATTCTTTTTTTAATGGGTGATTTTTAACTTTAAGAGTATATGTGATTTCTTTATTTGATGATGGGACTTCTGTATCTGTATGTTTAGCTTTAATTGTGTATTTACCAGGCTCTGTTAAAGCAAAAGGTTTACTTATATATGTTGTGGTAGCGCCATTAAATCCACTTGCAGGTGGAAAATTAGTAAATTGCCAATCATTATCATTAAATTTCTTTTGACTTGCTCCAGAACCTGATTGCCAATCTAATGGGTAATTTCCTGCTGTAATAGTTACATCTTCATGCCCACTTAAATACATATCACGATATAATGTGCTAACTACTCTAAAAGAATATCCACTACATTCATCATCGGTAAAGCATTCAAAAAGGTATCCATTACTTTTTTCATTCGTACAACCATAGTGAGAAGCGTCTACATCGGTCCATGTTGTACCATCTTGAGTATATTGAGCTTTAAAATCATATCTAACTGTAGGCTGCACAATATCAATACTGCTACTTGGTTTACTACTTGAATACTTACTTAATGAAGCATTAAATGTTTTTTTACCTAATGTAGTGTTTTTAGCGTTAAAAGTAACTGTAGCTTGATTATTAGAAAAATTTTTAATAGCACAGGAATATGTTGTTGTTGATGATGATGTGCTTTTCTTAGATAAAGTAGGAGAGCTATTAGAAATAATAGTATCACTTGGAACAGTCACATAAAAAGTTGTTGCATCAGTTATTCCATTTGTACTTTTTATTGTAGCTGTATATTTGTAATTAACATTTTTTTTGACTTTTTTCTCATTAATAGATGAAGTCATTGTTAATTTTGGTGTTGGGTCAGTAAATTTAGTAACATCTATTCTTAAATATTGTATCAGTACTTTACAAACAACACCGCTACGTTTGTTTTCACCTACTTGAATACCTACTTTACAGTTTTTAAAATCATCTAAAGATAAATTTAAATCAGAAAAAGTAACGTGACGATATGTGTTTTTACCATTTGGTCCAGCTACCTGTTTATCGCTTGCTATTTTCTTACCTTTGCTTGTAACTAAAGATATAACAGTATTATCTGGAAAATACCCTGGTACTTCCGACATATTAACATATCGGTCAGTATAATATGATAATTCAACTTTAATGGTATTTATTTTAGCTCCAGTTGGAAAAGAAGATGTACTCCAGTTAGTAACAAAAATTTGCTCAGGTTGCCTACGTGTACCACTTGGTGTAGCTATACAATGACAATAATCGCTTGCACATTTAGTAGCGTTTTTACCAGTTTCACCCCAAGATGCAAACGTAGCTTTACCGTTTTTTATATTCTCTTTGTCATATAGCTTCGCAGTCCCATATCCTCTCCCTGCGCAGCAATTTTTGTTTAAAATCCTATCTTCTGTGGTGTGTTCAACTTTTCCACCATAAATAACAACCATTTTATTAGCCTCATTTCATATTTCATTTCTGATGTATATAATTAATTGTAATTGTCTTTTGATAAGGTCTGTATGTATCATCTGCGTTTACTAAAGTATCAGTTAATGGATTAGATGTTTGTTTTTTAATATTATCAGTAATAATTTTATATGTGTGTGTTTTATTTACTAATAAAGTTTCATCATCGTCAGTATCTCCAATAACAATACTGCGACTTTTTTTATCAATAATATTTTCAAAATAAATTCTTTTGTTATCCTTATAGATTTGTATAGAAAAGTCTTTTTCTTCTTCTGTGTCTACATCAAATAATAAGCAGCCATACTTAGGTATTGTGAATGTATTATTTTTTTGGTTCAATCTGTCATTTTCCGCTATAATAATTTTAATAGGTACAACAGGTTTATCATATTCACTTTCTACTTTAATTTTAAAGTATCCATATTTTTTAACAACTTCTTCATTATCAAAGAACTCTATTTTTATAATATCATTATCTTCTATATCTTTATAATTTAAATAAAAGTCAGCATATCCCATATCATCTACAAAGGCTGTTGAAAATATTTTATCATTAATAGACATTTCACAGTATCCTAATCCTCCACGTGAGTTCACTTGAGTATATAAATAAGTATTAATACGCAAAGGAAATTCTTCTTTAACATGTACTATATATGTGTCTGTTGTAACAACATCTTTAATATTTGTAGATACAGTTTGTTGACTGCCTTCTTCTGGAATTACGTCTATACGCATTGATATATCTTCTTCCTCAAAGTATAACAACCTATATTCACGTATAATTCTTTCGTAACAAGGGTGTTTGTAATCTATTCTTAAATAATACGTTTTAGTTTTATCAAATTTACGAAAATCAAGTTTATTAAAAGTAACTACATGATTAACTTTTTTAGTGCCTAAATATTTATATTCTTGAGTAATATCTGTAATTGGATTTGTGTCTTTTGCGTTTAATGATATAGCACAAGATACTTCACCAATAGTAATAGGGTTATTATCATTATCTGTAAACGTTAAGTCGATATGATTATTGATACCATAAGTTAATGGATTTTCTACGTTTCTGTATAACCTCAATACAGTATCATTTCCATATTCCATATAGTCTCCATGCTCTCTATCGTTATACCACTCTAAATTATTACTGATATATGTATTAAAATCTTCTATATGAAACTGAGAATTAATACCGTTATACCATGATAATGTAGCTGTATTAGGGTCATATATAATATCTGTTTCGTCTCCTACTTGTATCCTGACATTATCATATGGGATAGGGAATACTTTATGAGGAGTCCATGATGAAGTATTTTGAGGTATCGAACTATTTTCACAACTTTTATATTCCTTAGTTGGTTTCTTAGTTGTTTGATTACCTTCATTCAAAAATAAATCATTTTGTGTATATTTTAAAGTTGGTGAATATTCTTTTTGCTTTTCTAAAGATATATCCATAAAGTATATTGTATTATTAGGGTTCTGCGGACCTTTTATATGAATTGTATTGATTTCTGTTTTAGTTACGAATGAGAACTCATGGTAAATCCAATCATGTCTTAATACATCGTCTTGTTCTTTAAAAATATTATTTATGCCTTCAAAAATTTCTTCTTTATCATTATATGTGTATCTTACATCTATATAACAATCATCTGATTTTGTAACCTCATATGGAATCCAGATATAATATTTTAATGTATATTCTTTATTTTTTTCTAATTCTATAGGTAAATCAACATAATTATTATTTTCCTGAGAAGTATAAGTCCAGTAATTATGACAAAGATTTTTTTCCCAATCACATTTATGAGGCTCCGAATTTTCTAAATTAATATCAATAACGTCTATATGTGAGTAGTCAATATTATATCTTGTGTCTGTCTTGTTACCATGATTTATTATTCTATAATCATGTGAGTCTCCGAAAGCATTATTTACAACGCCTATGTCTTTACTATCAAAGACGTTAAAGTCTTTACATTCAGTGTATTCTTTTCCCTCAAAACCATAAAAATGTTGATGATATTCTGTACTTGTATCTAAATAATGATAATTTAAATGAACATTTAAAGGAAACACATTATCGTCTGTATCATTTTGCACAATAGAACCAAATTTGTCTTTCTTAATATGCACTTCCCAAAATGGAAAATTTTCATTAATAGATTGCCATGATGATGAAGGCATTTTATTAACATTAGGAGCTGATAAATTATCTTGTACCCTTTGTTGATTTCTATATCTGCTAACTATTGGGAAAAAGCCTTTTTCAGTTTGGTTTATAGCTTGTATATTGCCTGCTTCAACTATTTTGTCATAATTTTTATAATTAGGATTTTTATGTTTATCGTAATGGGGGTCATTTTTTGTATCAATACTATTGTTTAAGACTGATTGAACTCTTATTTTCTTATCTTCAGTTAGTATTGTATCATAATTAGTTGAATCATAGAATACATTAGCATCACCTTTGTTACCATTTTTTTCAATTTGTATATCATTATATAACTCTTCTAAGCTATATTCATGAAGTACGTCCATATCTGGTTCTTCATATTCATACAAATCCGCCATAAAAAAGTGAGCATATATAACAGTCACGCCTTCAATATTATCAATAAGCAGGAAGTAATCATCACCAGAGCTTTTATGGTCAATCCATTCTGAATTTCGTTGCTTACTAAATCTAATAATCTCCTTAGGACCTTTTTCTAAAGTAATTTTAATAGTTACTTTGTCATAAAAAGACTCTTCTGTTTTATTATTATTAGTAATATCAATTTTATATATCCTATGAGGGTATTGACTAATCTCTGATAAATCCATTTAACTCACTTATATTTGTTGTGTTCTTTCAGTCGCTTTTATTCCAGCAAATAAGTAATTGCTTTCGTAATTGCTTAATTGCTCTTTTAAAGTATTAAATAATGATTTGTTATCGTCAGTTCCATAAACGATTGTGCGGTCATTGTAATGAGACTCAAAACTATTGACAGTGCTGCCGATTGCGCTTTTAAGCTCAGAATCTGTAGGGTTTATTTTATATCTTAACACATTATATTCTTCTATTTCTTCAATATCTGGTAATGCGCATTTTAGTTTTCCTGTTGTATCTGTTAAGCCTAAGTAATATAATATATCGTCTCCATTTGTTATAGAGAATAATACTGGTACAACTTCTAAAAATGGCATATTAGTAATCTCTAAACTTATATTTTCGCCAATAGAAAATGATATAGAAGGGTCGTTCTCGTATGTTGTAAAAGTATCATATTGAGAGCTATTTGCTGTAGCGTTATAATTGTTATCCCCAGCATATTTAACTTGTATTTTCCATTCGCCTGCCTTATATACGCTTATAGGTGCACGCAACAATAACTGATTATCACTTAACTTCGTTACAGAACTTGGCTTAATATTTTGACTATAATTAAAATTGTTTTCTGTCACATAAATATTAAAGTTATTTTTATCAAGCGCTGACATAAATTTACTACCATTTGTATTGAGCTTAATAGGTATCTCAATATTTGGGTTACTGACAACAGGTGGTTTAATCTCAATTCCTTCTTGGCTAATAGTAGCTTTTTGAATATTGAAGTTCTCACTAATCGCAGTATATCCTTCTGGCGCAAACGTCACGCTTCCGCTTCCAACTGGCAACTCCTCAATACTTTTACTTTTTTGAGAATTTGAGGAAGTAAGCAAGAAATTATCTACTTGATTATTTACGGAATTACTTACGGAAGCGGTTACTGTGTTGTTTGTTAAGTTTTGAACTTTAGCTGTATAAGTTATTACGCCAGGGTAATATTGATTATCTGTTTTTATAGATAATGATAAATTTAAGTCTCCTTTTACTCGAAGGATAGCTTGTGTATACATAGGTTGAAGATTAAAAGATACTCCTTGATAACTGTACACACCACTTTTTATTGAAACATAAATATTGTATGTGCCTGCTTCTTGTAATACAATATCTTCATTAGGCACAATATTTAAGAAACCATTTTGAAGAACCATTTTTCCTTCAAACTCTTTATCTAAATCAGGTATACTAAAAGTACAAGTAGACTGTCCATTAAGTACATTTTTTTCAGTTTCAGAAAGTCCAGATATTTGAGCTTTAAATGTATTTCTTAAATTTGTATCGATATCTACTTCATATTGCTGTTGTAAAAAGTTAATTTGATACTGTAAATCATAAAAGTTTTGTTGGAAATAATATGTCATTGATGAATTTGTTTCATCGTAATAGTCAATAATATTTGATTTTTTATAACTTTGCCTTTCACTTGATGCTGTAATAGTATAAAAACCAGGCAATAAGTCACTTTCTCTTTCTGTTAGCCAGTAACAAAATCCTTTTAAATCATTAGTTAGCGCTTGATATGATGCCTTTCGTTCTATTAATGGATACTGAGCGTAAACAAAAGCATTTTCTACATAATCTTGAACAGTTGGTGATTGCCCATTGTATCCATTATTAACTTGTATAGAGTTACCTTCAATAAATAATGAAATATCTTTTGTTTGGTTTTCGTTATTATCAAAATATACAACATTATTTTGATTATATAATTGAGCAACTATTACTAAATTGTCTCCTTTGTTTGCGTAAGCCCAGTTATATAAATATTCAGGTAAACGAGTATAAGTATTTCCTTCTTTTTTATAGATACCAATACCAATATCGTTTGGGTTTAAGATATATAATTTTTTGAATCCATTTTCTGAGCGAGCAAAATATTGCCACTCTACACCATATTCAAGTCCTTGATAATTGTATACAGCTTTAACAATTTCTGCATGGCTTTCTTCCCATGCCGCTTGAGTTTGGTATATATCTTCTTCTCCAATTTGTTTTATGCCATCGGTGTCATAATATTGCATTGGTACATATTTAATAGTAGCTTTACCATTAATAACAGGTACAGGATTACCTATAACTTTTTCCTTAATGTTTTCTTGATTGCTACCTTCTTTATTATAATGTAAAAATGTAACAGTTCCATATTCAACAGGTTTGATATTATTATTTTTATCTTGATATGTAACTGTAGCTGTAAGTTCTATTTCATCTTTTAAGCTAACAATAAAATCAGTTGATGATGTAAGTGTTAAATTAGTAGGAATTTTTTTAACTTCAATTGATTTTGTAATATTTTCGCCATTATAAACATAAAACCCACTATCATCAATATATTTAAAAGAAAAAGTACCTGAGCGATTAGGACGATAAACAACTATTACTTCTCCATTATTATTTAAGTAAAAGTCTTTACCTTGATTTATTTCTGTTTTTGTGATACCATCATCAAAAAACATAATAACTCTACCTATTTTTATAGGTTTATTATCTATTTTAGCGGTAAAGATAATATTACATGTATCTCCAATTCTTATAGGTGATTGTGAGACTTCTAAGGTACATGTAATTTCTTTTGATGGGATATCTATATATGCTTCGCCAGATGAAGCATTGTATTCACAGTTTTCTTGGAAATCGACTTTAACGTGGGCTTGATACATTATATCACCTACATTCTTGGAACAAAGAAGCATTGATGTATATTTTTAATAATATTTCCAGTATTAAGAGTAGAACGAATTTCCATTTTGCTTGAAGATATTCTTATATCGCATTTCCCAATAAGGTTACCAAATAAAAAATTACCTTTTATTGGTAAATCATTAAATTCGCATATTGTTTCATATGCATATAGCTCATCAGCTACTATTTCATATGATTGTTTGGTATTGAGTTGCTCCCATTCAATAGTAAATCCTGAAGTATTTTCATATACTTTAATGTTTGCGTCTTTAGCTTTAATTGTTTTTACTAAATTAGTTTCAGTATATGGCTTGAATGATACACCAAACATACTCCATTCTGTATCTTCATTCGTACTTATTCCAAAACGAGTATACTGAGAACCATTAAGCTTATAAGCAAATTCATCACTATTCTCTTTATATATTTTTTTAGTTGGATACACATGTTGAATAACTCTTGTATCTTCTTTCAATACAAATATAAGAGCGTTATTTAGGTAATTATTAGTACTTATAGCTTCTTCTGTTTCGCTTTTATAAATATAAAATCCAGCATCAATTAAATCATCAATATTATCATCAGACTCCGCTGGCTCATTTAAGTTAAGTAATTTTTTAATTCCTTCTGTATTTGTTCCTAAAGATGACACAATACCTTCGATATCTTCATTAATATCACCAATAGCTGAATATATTACGGAGTTCCTTACAGGGTTAGTTGAGTTTTTGAGCTCTGTATCTACTTTAACGTGACCATATTGGGAATCAGTTGCCACGCCATAATCTGTAGTTTCACTTGCGTGATTTTTAATAGCTTTTTCGTTGGTTAATTGATTAATTGCTTGAGTAATTGTTTGATTAGCTACTGGATTAGTTGATGAAGTATTTAAGTTTGTATCTACGATTACATGACCGTACTGAGTGTTTGTAGCTTTACCGTAGTTTTTTGATGTGTCGTTCATGCTCCAATTGTGTTTAATTGGTGCGGCGTGTTTTAAGACTTCTTCGTCTAATTTGAGAATGTTTCTTTGTTCATTGCTCATAATAATCACCTAAAAAATGTTAATGTTCCACGCACTGTTGGGTATGATTTACTTTCAACATTATAAGAAAATGCGCCCCATACTTTACCATCAACATCAAATTTTATTTTATTTTTTCCATTACTTGAAAAAGCACATACATTAGAAGATGGCTTAATATTAGGTATAGATACATCAGCTTGTAAAAAATCAGTATATCCAGTGGAATTTTTATTATAAGCTTTTCCACTTTTTATAGGTGCATAAACATATAAACGTCCAACATGGGCATCTTCATTATACTGCACCCAGCTTCCATGATACTCTCCATCTATTTGCCAATTTCCAATTTGTTCAGATGATGTCCAGCTCTTTCTGCATACAGCTGATTTATCAGCTTTATTGTTGCTTAAATTAGTAATATTAGTTTTATTAGTACTAATATCGGTTTCTAAATTCTTTATCGTAGAACTACTGTTAGCTGTTAATGTATTATATCTATTTAGTAAATTGTTAAAATTAAGAACAAGAGCATTAAGGGTCTCTTGTATACCTCCTTGACCAAAAATAGTTTCATATATAGTCTGTTGAGTTGTTATAGTAACATTATGAATCTCATCATATTTGTTCTTATGCCATTGATAAAAATAGTTACTTAACTCACTTATTGTGTTTGTGATTCCCATAATAAACCTCGATAAAATTAATTATGAGAATATTTATTTTTCTAAAATATAAAAAAGAGGTAAAGCCGCCACTCTACCTCTCTTTCCCCCAAAAATAAGTAAAATGTAGTCGAAATAGAATCACAAATACATTATATTAGTTGTTTGCCCTCCTAATCTATGATTATGTATTTGCATATATTATTTTATCAAAAGTAGTATATAAATATTTTGGTTCGGCTTTGCAGCCGAACCTTGAAAGAATGGAGGCACGATTATGTGATTGCTTATGCAATCAGTTAAGTAGTTAATTTCTTAAATATTTAAATATTATGAAACATATATTTATATATATGACAAGTGGAATATATGGTTATTATGATAACTTAAAAGATAAAATTATTTATATTGGGCAATCACAAAATGTTGAAAAAAGAAATCATGCGCATAAAATGTCAAGTAAATATAATGAACAACAAATTAATAAGATTTTACAAAAAAATCCTAATAGATATGATTTTTATATTTTAAAAAAATGCCCTATTGATGTATTAGATTATTGGGAAATAACTTTAATTTCATTATTCCAACCTATTTTTAATTTTACTAATGGTGGATTAAGTATAAGAGGATATAAACATACTGATGAAACAAAACAAAAAATAAGTGAATCTTTAAAAGGTCATTCTATATCTCAAGAAACAAAAGAAAAAATATCTCGTTCAAATAAAAATAAAAATAATGGTAAAAATAATCCTTTTTATGGCAAAAAACATTCAGATGAGTCTAAAAATAAAATGAAGAAATATCATTTATCGAGAAATACAACAGGTATTTACAGAGTTTCTAAAAGAAAAGATAAAAATGTGCCTAAAGGTTTTCGATGGTCATATTCATATAATGATAATGGTATAAGAACACAAATAACTGCTCGAACTTTATTAGAACTAAAAGAAAAAATGAAATTGAAAGGGTTAGAGTGGATTGTTTTAGATAAGAACTTAGCAAAACAATCCTTTAATGAAGACTAACCTTTATCGATTTACGTTAGCTAAAAACCATGAAGGGTCTTGAGCTAAAAGAGTATAATTGCTTGAACACCAATTATATGTTAGCGGTTGACCATTTTGAGATAATATAGCAGCTGGGTCTCGGTAAATCCAGTTGCCAGATGTGTGTTTAGAATGTTTAAGCTTAAGACGTACATGTCCATCTCCACCTGAACATCTAACATGAATACAATGTACATCATATCCTAAGGCTTTAGCAATGTGCCAGAATACTTGACATGAATCTGTACAATTTATTCCTGATTTAGAGTACATTCTATCAATAGATGTTTTATTAGAGTATACATCATCGTAATAATATCCATATGACCTTTCTTTTACTTTACCTAAAGCTTCATCAATAGTATTAACTTTTCCGAATTTTTTAACAAAGTAATTATAGACTTCGTCTTTGCTTTCGGCTGCGGTAGATGGTTTAGTGAATGCCTTACTATTTACATTAACATATGCTGGCATTTTTTTATTAGTATAATAATAATTTACAACACGAGCAAATGCGTCAATATAAACTCTTGTTCTTATTTTATATCCACCGTAAGTTAAGTAATTAGGCAACCTACCATTTTTATCGACATATGTAATTAAGTTTTTAGCTAACTTAACATAATCTCCTTGTTTAACGGTTCTTGAAATAGTGTCTCCGCTTGGAGATGGTGCTTTGTTTACCTTTTTATGTGCAATGTCTTTACCAGGCGTTACAATAGTTTTTGCCAACAGATAAGTATACTCAGGATATGTATATCCTATACCTATCTTTGTACTTGAAGGTATTTTATATTTTTTTTCTACGCTTTCTTTCACTTCTTTAGCGATTTTAGCGATGTTTTCTTTTTTTGTCATGACATATCACCTTAAAATAAAACTGTCACTTCTAAAGTAGTTAAGTATTTAAATGATGAATTATAAAAATAATTATATGATTATATATAAGCACGATAGTGATGATATATGCTCAAGATTAATTAAAAAAATAGCTAAAGATAGATATAGGTTAAATTTTATTGGTCCTAATTCAAAGAATGATGATGATTTTACAGACATCGCTTTTTATTTAATTGATTATATAAAGATTATAGATGATGATACAATAGAAATAAAGCATATTCGTGGAAAACCAGTGACTATTACAAATCCTAAAATTATTATTAGTTATGATTTTTTACATTGTGATAGCTGTATATATGCATGTCAGACACAATATATACCAGCTGAGTATTTTGAAGAAGAGCCTCGCCATATAGGATTTTGTATGATGACAGGAAAGCAAATGGATTGCAATATTACTTATGGTCATCCTTGTAAATTTTATACAATGGGAGAAAATAATGTAAAAGGAGAATATGATTAATGATACCGTCATGCAGAAATTGTTTATATTGCAAAACAGAAAAAGGCTTAACTATAACACCTAAAAATGCAATATGGATTGGTCCAGAGTGCCAAACTTACTTATGCAAAAAGGATATGTTATTTAAAAAATATGACACATTATGCTCACAATGGCAACATAAAAATTGGTTAATTAGGAAATTATGGAGGTATTTTAATGATTAATGGTATAGATGAAGAAGTATATAACTATGTTAATCAAGAATTAGACAAGCTTGAAGAAGAATTTAATATTAAAATTCTATATGCAGTAGAAACTGGTTCTCGAGGGTGGGGTTTTGCTAATGAAGATTCAGATTATGATGTACGTTTCTATTATGTTAAGCAACCAAAAGATTATTTAACAATAGAAAAACAACGTGATGTGATTGATATTCACGATTTAGGGCATAGAGATTATAAATACGACCTTGATTTATCAGGCTGGGATATAAGTAAAGTCTTATACCTGCATAGAAAATCAAATCCTCAACTACGTGAACACATAATTCATAATATGGTATATCGTGGCGATTGTAAATTCTTAGAAGGATTACCAGATTTTGATTTAACAACATTAAAATATCATTATGGTAGTATGACTTATAATAACTATACAAAATATATTAAGAGCAAACATACAGATGATTTTAGTCCAAGAGTTGTTAAAACCTATTGTTACTGCATCAGGCAAATCTTAGCATGGATATTAATCGATGAATACAACGACGTTAACGCACCTATCAATATTGATACCATACTCGCTCGCTTCCAAGATGACGAAATATTAGCTCCTCAATTGCTCAAAGACATGCGTGATTGCATAGATTATTACAAAAGTGGTTGCAAACTTAATCGACTAACTGAGCGAGCAATTATGAACTTGAGCACATGGATAGATACATGGTTACAAGTTGTAAAGACTCAGCAAGGTAAGGCACGAGAATTGCCAAATATTGAGGTTTATAACAAAAGATTTAGAGAAATTATATTGGGGTTGAAATAATGAAAATAGATATATATAAAGCACATAAATTTTTAAAAGCGCTTAAAGTAAGTAACAATATACGAAAAGGAGAATTTAAACAAGTTATAGTTGTAAATAAAAACGCTAAGATGAGCAAGGGCAAACTCGCCGCACAGGTTGCTCACGCATCTGTTCTTTCAATGCTCGAATCAAGTGAAGCTATAGTAGCTGGCTGGCTTGACAACTCCTTTCCAAAAATAGTACTTAAAGTAGACTCAGCTTCTGACCTTCTGACTCTTAAATCAAAATGTGAAGAGGAAAAAGTCCCATGTGCTATCGTAATCGATGAAGGAAGAACAGAATTAAGCAACGGAACAATAACTTGCTTAGGTATTGGACCGAGCACTAACGAAATTATTGACGCAATTACTGGAGAACTGGGGTTGTTATAAATGGTAAAAGCATTTTTAATTCTTGCAAGAGAAGAAGATGATAAAGAAACAATTAAAGTTCCTAAAAGTACACAATTTATAACATCTGAGTCAGGATTTTTATGGAAAGATGAAATGGCTAAATGTTTTCATGCTGAATATGATTTCAATATCGATAGCATATATTTTAAGGTAAATCCTTTTAAAAAAGCTAATGAGATATGTGTACTTCTTCATCTTATAAAAGAAAGATTAAAAGATGAACAAATTAATGGAGAACTTGACGGAGTAACTGAGAACTTGATTACTACTGTAGTTAAAATGATAGAGGAGATATAAAATGAAACAAAATGAACCTGCGCAAACTCTTGAACAGCTTTCGTATAGCTTTGCCGATAATATGAAAGATGTACTTAGGCGAAAATATTACGCTAAAAAGGGACAGATAAGTTTTTCTCCTAATCGTAATATTTATGAAACAAAATTTGATGGTGAATATTTAGTTATGGATGTTTTACCATTACCTCTTGAAGTTATGTATAAAAAAATATATGAAGAAGATGATATTTTTACTATTTTATCTCATATTATTTTAAGTCCTAATTTAAGGGCAGATGAATGGAGAGAGCATGTAAATTTATCTGTAATTCATAATATTTTTGAAGAACTTGAGTATTATATGGAGTATGCTTTATGATATCCTTTGAAACGCTAAAACCAAATAATGAAATACCTAAAGCTTCTCATGTATTTTTAGAATCTTGGCAACAAGATATATTAAGTATTTTGGAAGATGTGGGTTTAGAATGTTGTGTGATTCGTTATGAAAGAGATAAATAATACTACACTTAATAAAAAGACTATAGATGCTATATTACGAAAAATACCATATAAATATTATTATGATGATACATACACAAACATTGATAAACAAATGCAACAATATGAAAATCAATTATTTAATTGTCGAGATGGCGAAACACCAAACCAAAGAGCTCGTAGATTATATTGGGCAAAAAAGTACATAGAGCTAAAATATCTAAAACATAAAAAATAATTCTTATATATTAGAATACTAAATCTTTATAATATATAAGAGGTTATACGCATGAGTTCAGAAGTTATTAATTTACAAACTTATTATGTTAAAAAAACAGATATTATTGATAATTTAACGACTGATGACGCACTAAAACCGTTATCAGCAAAACAGGGAAAAAAATTACAAGATACTAAACTTAATAAATCACAAGGATTAGGAAACGCTAATAAAAATGTTATTACTGATTCTAATGGGAATATAACAGTTGGTGAACTTAACGCCAATATTCCTACAAAAACAAGTGACTTAACTAATGACTCTGGCTTTATAACAAGTGCGAATCTCCCTACAAAAGTTTCTGATTTAACTAATGATTCTGGATTTATTACAGATTCCAGTCTCCCAACTAAAACAAGTGATTTGATTAATGATGGTGAAGGTGCAGCTAATAAACCATTTTTAACAGAACATCAAGATATTAGCGATAAAGTTAGTACTTCTGATTTAGCTACAGTCGCAACAAGTGGCTCATATAATGATTTAACAAATAAACCAGATATTCCAGAAGGTGCAGATTTAACAGATTATATTAATAATACAAAACTTGTTGAAGTAATTGATTACGCAACCAATAATTTTATTGAAGATACAACTATACAAATCATATGTGATTCAAATATACCTTATGCTGAAAATTCAACATTTGAAGTTCAAGGAACATTATTTGGACCTGGTAGACTTGCTGGTTTGCCAATTAAGTTATATATCGATGATACATTAGAGTCAACACAAAATACTAATTATAATGGAGATGTTGTATTTAATATTGATATACCTACTGCTGGTACAGATATGGAAATTAAATTAGCTTTTGAAGGTAATGATGTTTATAATGCGGTAACTAATACTCAAGATATAAGTATTATTAATTCTTTAACAATTCAAGGAGCATTAGGTAGAAATTATTATCCTAATGCAAGTGATGAATTAATGTTAATAATATCATCAAGTTATAGTGATGAGGAGCTTGGAAATATGAGTTTATATTTAAATAATGCGCTATTTTCAAGTAATGTACACAAAGGAGCTATCCGAATTAGTGGAGAAATGTTATATCAAATCGAGCATGGTGGAAATGATATATTAGCAAGAGTAGTGTCTACAGCTAAAAATATAACAGCTAGTGTTGTTCTAACTGCAAATTCATAGGTGAGATAATGACTTTAACTGATAATACTATTACAGCGGCTTTAAATAGATTTAAAAATAAATTATTAAAAAAAGTAGAATATTATATATCAGCTCATAATATTGACCCAGATGCTCATGCCGATATTAGACAAGCTATTGCGAATAGTGGTAGTTCATCTAATTTAGAAACAAGAGTATCTAATTTAGAAGAAGAATGGGGCGAGTTTTACGAAGATATGGCAGGTTAAATTATGAAATGTTATTATTGTAAAAAATGGTTAAGACACGATAACAATTTTGGTTATTGTAAAAAATACAATTGTCAAGCTAAAGGCGATGAGAACTGTAAAATTATTCAAAAAATAGCACCAGGAAAATAAGTATGTTTACTTATCTTCCACTTTTTTTATTATTTCTAAATAACTTTTGTTCTTATATTTAGGTAATTCATGTATGCGAATAATTAAGAATTTATCTTCTTTATAAATCCTATAAGCATTTATAGGGACTTCTAATATATGGACAACACCTATATAATCTTCTACATGCTCTAAGAAGATACCAATAAAACCATGATATAAATCTTTGCATACTGTAACGTTTATATTCTTATCTTTTAGTTTTCTTTCTATTCTGCCTGTATGAGCAGTAACAATATCAAATTTCTCATAATATCTAATATCTATTTTATCTTCAGCTGTATCAATTTTTATATATTCTACTTCTTCACCATTAATTGTATAAATCATTCTATCCCTCCCATTTTCATTTTTATTTTTTCTTTCATCTCTGCATGGTCAATATGAATATATCTATCCGTTGTTGAACTTTTGGCATGTCCAGCAATTGTTTGAACCTCAGCAACTGTTAAAATCTCAGCATAATAAGATAATGACGTATGTCTTAATATGTGAGGGCTTACATCACGATAATAATTTATAGGGCAATCAAAACCCTCAGCTTCAATCCTTTCGTCACATTTTTTAGCATATTTTTTAATAACGCTTTGAACACCACGCCTTGTGAATCTTGTACCCATTGTGGTTGTAAATAATTCTTTGCGATTAACTTCTAAATTAGCTTTCTCGTCATCAAGCTTAATAATATCACGTTGTCTCTTTTTCTTTTGATAATCAATTATACGTCTCATAATCATTTGATTGATACAAACAAGAGTATCATATGTAATAAAAGTTGTTCTGTCTTTATACCCACCTTTTGTTATTTCTGCCCTTAAATGAATGTCAATAATTTCTCTTGGGTTATCAGGCAGTATATAAAAACCTCTATCATTGATAGGACATTTTATATCAGTCTTATTTAATAATCTTAATTCTCTTAACCTCATACCAGAGTCAATAAAAGTTTTAACCATAGCGTAATCTCTAAGATTGCCTTCTCTTAAAATAGTGTTTAAAAAAAAGTTAGATTGTTCTTTTGTTAAAGATATCTTTTCTATACGTTTTCTTGCGGTTTCAGGGTCTTCGCTTTTAACATCAATAATATCTTTAATATATATTTTTTCAGATTTAGTTTCTAAACGAATTTCTTCATAATTTAAGAAATCTATAATATGTAGTAAATAAGTTTTAACAGTTGTCCTTTTATTACCTTTTTCTTTTAAACAATAGCTACGATATTTTTTTAGGCATCTTTTAACGCTACGTTCATCTAATTCTGTGATATCCTCTTTATCAAGCCATTTTAAAAAAGCTTTAATAGCAAGAATCTTCTTTTCGGTTGTTTCGTCACTAATATTTCTTATTTCTTTCTTTTCTTCAATAAATTCGTCTAAATAGTCGCTAAGTTCAGCAACCTGAATCATATCATCATCTCCTAAGTATTGGTTACTTAAGAGTATATTCATAATGATATATAAAGTTTTGTATCAAAAAAAATAGAAGTATTACTTATCTAAAAGTAAGTAATACATAATCTCCATTACTGAATCTTTGTAACAGAAACATACGAACTG
>Ga0256407_10007130_pt1 | contig 16984 bp, 12 predicted proteins | sample RumenRJG_04DNA_FD_193489 | JGI IMG/M metagenome (GOLD analysis project Ga0256407, IMG submission 193489) | Bovine rumen microbial communities from Lethbridge, Alberta, Canada - RJG_04 | ecosystem: Host-associated > Mammals > Digestive system > Stomach > Rumen | place: Canada: Alberta...
GAAAGAAGATCCCGAGAACCAACGTGCGGCTCAAAACCAGCTAACATTGTTAGCTGGAATCGCTGTCTCAGCTAACAAATTGCTTTTTTCAGCTAACCACCCTGGATCGGCTCCCAGCTAACAGATGGGTAAAGGCTCATGTCAGGATTGGAAAAGAGCTGTCAAGGCAGGCTCCGCATGGCAGGATTTTCACCTCTTCCTCTGTCTCTGGAAGGGGCAAAAGACAATATTTAATTATTAACGATACAGGTCTCAGCTTCAGGCTGTGCATGTCGTTAATTAAACGGATCTCCCCGTTTGGATCAGATGCAAAACTTCAAAGTCTGGTCCGGACGGGGATTTTTTTATACCTGTGGAAATGCCCAGCCTCCATAGAGACTCCCTTACTCTCCCACTCCGGACCGCCACCATCGAAAGGAAGGTGCATGAGTATGCCTGGAAATGTCAACAAAATCGATGACGATGAGAGAATCGTGGAGATCGAGTTGGAGCGCCTGCGACCATTCCGCAGCCACCCATTCAAGGTGAAGGATGACCAGGAGATGAAAGACCTGATCGACAGCATCAGCAGGTACGGGATCCTGACCCCGCTGGTCGTCCGTCCGCTTCCGGAAGGCGTGTATGAGATCATCTCCGGCCACCGCAGAAAGCACGCGGCAGAGCAGCTCGGATTCCGGAAGCTCCCTGTGATTATCCGGGTCCTGACAGATGAGGACGCCGTAGTCAGCATGGTGGATTCGAACATGCACCGGGAAAAGATCCTGCCCAGTGAAAAGGCGTTCGCCTACAAGATGAAATATGAAGCAATGAAGCAAAAGAGCGGCAGGCGTAAAGGAAGCCGGCCAGGCCACAGCATCAAAGGAAAGAAGACCATCCAGATCATGGGGGAAGAGGCAGGTGAGAGTCCGAAACAGCTACAGCGCTACTTGAAGATCGCCGAGCTGATCCCTGAACTTATGCAAATGCTGGATAAAGGAGAAATATCCTTTAACCCCGCCTATGAATCAGCCTTTCTCAAGGAGGAGGAACAACAGGAACTGGTCCGCGCGATCCACTTCGTCCACTCCACTCCTTCCATTTCACAGGCTCAGCGGATGAAGAAGATGAGCAAAGAAGGGACTCTCACAGCGGATCAGATGAGATCGATTCTCAGCGAAGTAAAAAAGGGAGAGATCAACCGTGTTGTCTTTAAAAATGAGCAGCTCTATCAGTTTTTTCCAAAGGAGCAGACAGCATCACAGATCAAACTGGAAATCCTGGAGATCCTGAAACTCTGGAAAGCGCAGTCCCAAGTGAATGCAGGTCAGAATCCTGTAAAGGCAAAGAGAGGCAGACCTGCTGGCAGGAAATCAAAAGCTAAAGACCAAAATACAGGAGGAAAGAACAATGGCTAAAGTCATCGCAGTAGCAAATCAAAAAGGTGGTTGCGGCAAAACATCGGTCACCGCAAATCTGGGCATCGGACTGGCTATGGCAGGCGAGAAGGTCCTGTTGATCGATGCGGATCCACAGGGATCTCTTACTGTAAGCCTCGGATATCCGGATCCTGACAATATCCCTCAGACTCTGGCAACCATCATGATGGGTATCATCAATGAAGAAGAGTTTCCGAAAGAATACGCCATGCTCCATCATGAAGAAGATGTGGACATTGTTCCTGCAAACATGGAGCTCTCCGGTCTGGAAGTATCCCTTTCCAATGCCATGAGCCGAGAAATGATCCTCAAAGAATATATCGACAGTGTCCGGGATGAATACAGTTATATCCTAATCGACTGCATGCCTTCTCTCGGGATCATGACCATCAATGCACTTGTCGCGGCGGATTCCGTAATCATCCCCGTCCAGGCGGCATACCTTCCGGTCGTTGGACTGCAGATGCTGATCAAGACCATCTCTGTTGTAAAAAAGCGCCTGAACAAACAGCTCTCGATCGGCGGCATCCTGATCACGATGGTTGACTATCGGACCAATTACGCCAAGGACATCACTGCGATGATACGCGAGAACTACGGCAGCTGCGTCGGTGTCATGGATTCCTATATTCCTTTTTCAGTAAAAGTAGCTGAATCCAGTGCGGAAGGTGTCAGCGTCTACCGCTACGCACCCAAATGCAAGGCTTCGCAAAGCTTCACGAATCTTACGATGTAGGTACTTGGGAAATGAAAAGAAGACCGGGACAGAAAATCAAGCTGACCAGTGTTGAAGAACTGCTGGGTGTAAACAATGAAGAATCCGCAATTGACATTGAAATCGTGAAGATTCGCTCCTTCCGTAATCATCCCTTCAAAGTCATAGATGATGACAAGATGCAGGATCTTGTGGAAAGCATCCGAACAAACGGCATTCTCTCTCCCGTCCTGGTCTGCCCGATCGGAAACGACATTTACGAAATGGTCTCCGGCCACCGCAGGATGCACGCAGCTACCATGCTGGGTATGGAATCCATTCCTGCCATCATCCGGGAAATGACAGATGACGAAGCAATCGTCAAGATGGTGGATGCCAACATCCAGAGAGAGGAACTGCTGCCGAGTGAAAAGGCTTTTGCCTATAAAATGAAGCTCGAAGCGATGAAAAGACAGGCAGGGAGGCCAGCCAAAAATAATACTGGTCAAAATGACCAGAATTTCTTTGGAAAGGTCTCACGAGATGTTTTAGCTGAAAAAACTGGCGAAAGTTCTAAACAAATCCAACGCTTCATCCGTCTCACAGAACTGATCCCGGAACTTCTCGAGTATGTAGATCAGAAGCGCCTGCAGTTCACTTTTGCGGTCGAAATCTCCTACATCGATAAAGAAATCCAGAAGTGGCTATTTGAGTACATCAGGGACAACGGCACAGTGAAGCTAAATCAGGTAACTCTCCTGCGTACCCGCCTGCAGAGCGGCGCAATCACGCAGGGCGCAATGATCTCTCTCCTGAATGGCAGCCAGCCCGGAAAGGCTCCCTCAGCCAAGCTGACATTCTCCGAAAAGAAACTGCGTGAATACTTTCCTTCCCATTACACTACAACTCAGATGCGCGGTGTGATTGAAGATCTGCTGACAGACTGGAAACGGAATCAGGACGAATTCATGGAAGGGATGTGATGCCAAGTGAAGAACCACTTCGACTACTACTATGGTTCCCAATCCGATCAGTTCAGCTTCATCCGGATTCCAAAGATTATGCTGACAGATCAGTCCTTTGCAGCGCTTTCTATGCAAGCAAAGGTGCTATACGGGGTACTTCTGGACCGCATGTCTCTCTCCCGTAAGAACAGCTGGTTTGATGAACAGAACAGAGTCTTCATCATCTATCAGATTGGCGAGATCCAGGAAGACCTCGGCTTCTCGAAGAAAAAAGCCTTGGAACTGCTATCAGAACTGGAGAATTTCGGACTTCTGGAAAAAAACGCCGAGGACACGGGCTTCCGAACATCCTGTATGTAAAAAGTTTCATGGACGGTGCAGACGAGGATATATCCGAAAAAAATGCAGATCTGAACGAAACCGTTTCCGGCGAATCGTACTCCAGAAGTGCAGAAAAAAGGACTTCTGGCCCTGAAGACACCGAATCCAGAAGTGACCACTTAGGAACCTTAGAGGTTCCCAAACCGTCACTTCTTGAAGTTCCCAAACCGTCACCTCTAGAAGTCTGGATTTCGGGACCTCTTAAGAGTAATACTAATATAAACAAGACTGAAGGGAATAATATCGAATCTAATCATATCAGGCTTGCCTCCTCACAGGCAGGGTGTGACACAGCTCGAAATGATGGGATTCGATACGATGAGAATCTATCATCTCTGATTTCGGAATACAGAGCACTGATCTGTGAGAACATCGAGTTTGATAATCTGCTCCTGACTTTCCCGGAGAGAGCGGAACTTCTTGAAGGAATAGTTGAACTCATTCTGGAGACGCTTTTGTGCAGGTCGAAAGAGATCCTGATCTCCAGCACACTATTCCCAGCAGAGATTGTGAGAAGCAAATTCCTGAAGCTCGATTACTCTCACATCGTTTATGTGGTGACCTGCTTTACGGAGAATACGACCAAGGTCAAGAATATCCGGAAGTATCTCCTTGCATCTCTGTACAATGCACCGACGACCATCGAAGGATATTACACTGCTGAAGTCAACCATGATCTGGCAAGGGCGCGCTAAAAGAAAGGACTGGTGAACAATATGTTTTTTGTATTTAGGATTATTAAAGGACTGATCGGCCTTATATTCAAGCTCATTTTGTTGCCGTTGGTATTAGTTTTGACCATTGTGCAGTGTGTCTGCATTGTAGCAGCTCATCTCTCCGCCCTGTTTTTTAATCTTGTCGGAGGTATATTCATCATAACGGGAATACTGAGCTATTACTTCGAGCTGGAACCGATTGATGTAATGTGGAGAATGATAGCTTCTGGAACAGCACTCTACATCCTCCCGATGCTTGTTAGAGAATTCGCTGTCTGGACTGCATTGATCAAAGAGACACTAATGATTCGCCTACTTACATGACAAATGATTGAAAGTTGACAGTTTTTTATCTTTCTGTACCTGGCTTATTCAAAAAGCCTGTCCTGTATATTTCCAAAAAGAAGGAGAGACATGGTGGCTCCCCTTCAAACATAATATCCTATTAGTATCAGCAGTACTTCTCAGAAATAAGAATAAGGCATCAGAAAGGAACTACTGCATGCTAAATATGCGAAAGAAATAGAAGCAGACGTTATAATAAGAAGCAGCAGTAATACAGTCGGAAGTCATCTGCTGGAAGCAACTATCAATGTCCTCGGAGTTTCCCCGAAAAGCGTGATCAACGTCATGGAAATGTTTCACTTCACAACGAGAGAGTACATCAATTGCATCAATGAAAAAGGCAACAGAAAAGTGCTCAGTCGCCACAAGGATAGAGATGAAGCGATTGCTTCAGGAAAGGCTGCATCGAGAAACATCACTGAAGAAGGGCAATCAAACAGTATGATTACTGGAAATGTCTCCAATGACGGAGTGGCTACCAGGACGATACAGTTTTTTAAGCTTTGGGAATGAAAATGAGAAGATAGCTGGGATCAGGAAGGTGGTTCCAGCTATTGTTGCATAGTAGATAAAGAACAAATATTCGGCGGAATTGAGCTGTCTGATTAACTGATTTAAGCTGTATTCCCACTGTTTTGGTGGGAATACGCTCAGTTCAGATAGTGTATGATTTTATGGCATATATGCATGGATGGTGTTTTGTAAGAATATGAGCGCATAGGAAACAGTAATCTGATGAATTCGACAAAGTCAACAAAATTCTATACTATTCTATAGTAATTTTAGTATAAAAGTGCTATAATTCATAAGTTATAGCCCCCTATTAATATATTTTTTTAAATCTGCTAGGAGTAATCATATGATAGTTTCTTATAACGGATTATGGAAATTGTTACGAGAGAACGGATTACGGAAGCAAGACCTGGTTGACGATGTCGGAATAAGTCCGGTGACGGTTTCAAAAATGGGTAAAGGGAAAATGGTTAACGATAAAGTCATTGACCGTATATGTGATTATCTCAAATGCCGTCCAAAAGATATTATTGAATTGAAATAGCGATTGCTTGGAATTCTTGATCAGAGAAGTACGGAGAAAAACACTATGGTTGATTATGCACCGGGTATGAGGACCATCATCCGTGATGAGGAATGGATGATAAAGAAAATAGAAAAAAACAATCTGGGGAATCAGGCGATTCATTGTATCGGTATTTCTGAGCTGGTGAAGGACAAGGAAGTTATCTTTTTAACTGACCTTGAGGATATCAAGGTGGTGAATCCGGCAGAGGTTCATCTGATCCCAGATACGTCTTCACATTTCCGCAGAACCCAGTTGTATCTGGAAAGCCAGTGGCGGCAGCAGATTCCGACAGATACGAATCTGCATATCGGGGATAAGGCGGCGATGGATCCCATGCCTTATCAGCTGGAGCCTGCGCAGATTTCTCTCCGCAGGCCGCGTCAGCGTATCCTGATTGCGGACACTGTAGGTCTTGGAAAAACGTTAGAGGCCGGCATCCTCATGAGCGAGCTGATTGCCCGGGGTAAGGGGAAGCGCATCCTTGTCGTGACGGTTAAGAGCATGATGACACAATTCCAGAAGGAAATGTGGAACCGATTCACGATCCCTCTGGTCCGACTGGATTCAAAGAAGATACATGATATCCGTGCGAAGCTGCCGTCCAACTATAATCCCTTCTTCTACTACGATAAGACAATCGTGTCCATCGATACATTGAAGCGCGATGTGGAGTATCGCACCCATCTTGAAAATGCTTACTGGGATATTATCGTGATTGATGAAGCACAGAATGTTGCAGAGCGTGGAGACCGTCAGGCGCAGCGCGCAAGACTGGCCAAGCTCCTGGCTGACCGTTCCGACACGATGATCATGTTGTCCGCGACGCCTCACGACGGTCGCGCCAAGAGCTTTGCTTCCCTCATGAATATGCTCGATCCGACAGCAATCGCCAATCCGGATGATTACACAAAGGAAGATATCAAAGGACTGTGTGTGCGCAGGTTTAAGAAGGATGTAAAGGACCAGGTCAGTGGTTCTTTTCTGGAAAGGCGTATTGAGCTGGAACGTTGCGAAGCTTCTGCGAAGGAAGAATATGCCTTCGATGTCTTCACAGAGATGAAACTGCAGATGGATATGAACAAGACAAGGGCACAGGGGCAGTTATTCAAGACAAGCCTTGAAAAGTCCTTGTTCTCCAGTCCTGCAGCCTGCTTAAAGAGTATTGACGCAAGACTTGGAAAGCTGCGTAAAAAGTATGGCGACGACGAGATTAAAGATATCCATGCCCTGGAAGAACTGAGGAATGCATTGGTTCGTATCGAGCCGGAGGATTTTTCCCGTTATCAGAAGCTCCTTTCCCTGCTTAAAAGTAAGGACTATGGCTGGACGGCAATGACGGACGACCGTGTTGTCATTTTTACCGAGCGCATCGAGACCATGAAATATCTGTCTGCCCAACTTCAAAAGGATTTGAAGCTGAAAGCAGGTGCGATTCAGGAAATCTCTGGAGGAATGAGCGACGCGGAGCAACAGAGCATTGTTGAGAACTTTGGGCGTGAGGAATCGCCCATCCGTGTTCTTGTCGCCTCTGACGTGGCATCAGAAGGTTTGAACCTGCATTATCTGAGCCATCGAATGATCCACTTCGATATTCCCTGGTCGCTGATGGTGTTTCAGCAGAGAAATGGTCGTATCGATCGTTATGGTCAGCAGAAACGCCCGGACATTCGTTACATGCTCATTCAGAGCAGCAATCCCCGTATTAAGGGCGATATGCGCATTATCGAGATTCTGATAAACAAGGAAGAACAGGCTCTGAAGAATATCGGTGATCCGGCCCTTCTCCTAGGTAAGTTCTCCATTGAGGACGAAGAACTGGTTGTTTCAGATACCATCGAGAGTGGGTCTGATGCTTCCGCATTTGAAGATATCCTTGACAGCGGGGAGGCAGAGTTTGATCCATTGGAAGCATTGATGGCTGCCTCTGAAGAGGACGCTGCACCTGTACAGGTGAAAGCAGATGATACGCTGTTCTCGGATCTCGAGTATCTGAACCAGGCTTTTGCATTCCTGAACCGTTCCGAAAGCCACCCTGTTTCGCGGCTGCAGGAAGTCTCCGGCCTTGAAGTCATGATCACGCCGGATATGCGAAAACGCCTAACAGCCCTGCTTCCGGAAGAAGCCATGCCCCAGGGCGACTATATGCGTCTTTCGGACGACAGAGACTTTTGCATGGCGGAGATGAAGCGCAGTATGCAGAACAATATGGCGGAAACGGCATGGCCCAAGGTCCAGTATCTCTGGAAGCTCCATCCCCTTTTTACTTGGGTAAACGACAAAGCTGGCCTGCTCTATGGCCGCGGTGAAGCGCCGATTATTGGCCTACCAGATTTGCTCAAACCCACGGAGATCATCTTTATTGTGACGGGTAGTATCCCCAATAAGCGTTCAACCCCGTTGGTGGATGAGTGGTTTGGCCTCAGTTATGAAAACGGGGTTTTCAAAGGCAGTCTGTCCATGAATGAAGTGCTGAAGAAAACAAGGCTTCGCAGTACCAGCATACCGAACAGTAATGCGCTGACGGAAGCAGATATCCAAGAGGCGGCAGCGCTCTTGCAGGACGCGGTGGAGCATGCAAGGGAATACCTGCATGGCTATTTTCAGCAGTACCAGAGCAGAATGAACCCGCTCCTTGATGAGGAGATCGACAAGCTGGCAGAACTGGAGGCCAAGCATAAAGATTATCAGCTTTCCCTGTTTGGGAGCGAGAGGAAAAAGAGCGAACAGGAACGTATGGTAGACGAACTGTTTGACAAATTCACAAGCTGGGTAACGGACGCTTTGAGCATTCAGAATAACCCCTACATTCGGATTGTGACGGTTCTGAAGGGAGTCTCAAGATGAGTATGGATTTAACGGGAATTACCAACCAGAACGAATACTATACCAACCACTATTTCTCCTCTATTTTTCAGGAGAACGCCTCCGATACGATCACAAAATGGCGCGCTGAGGCAAAAGCCAGTGAAGAAGTGCGCACACCATGGGCACTCCTGCGTGATGCAGCGCGGCAGTATTACCCGGTCCACGACCGCTTTCTTCGTTCCAAATTCGACACCCAGACCCTGGGCAATATCCGTGGGCTGGCAGATATCTATCTGTCCGCGTTGGGATATCCGGAAGCTTCACCGGAGTTGGTGGAGATAGATGAAACCACAAGAGTTCCGGTTTATCTGGAACTGAAAAAGCCTAATGGGGCACCAGCGCTATGGGTGCTCCTTGCCACGTCAAATGATAAAGAAGCCGCGATTCTCGATAAATATTGCTTCGCTGCGGACAGCATTGGCGAGGAAGGGCTGAATGCGGTGTCTTCCGAGATCCTGACGAACATCCCTAATGAAGATCTTATTACCAAGATACTGTTCGGACAGGCAGAACCTCCACGTTTTATCGTCCTGATCGGTATGAACCAAATTGCATTGATCGACCGCAACAAGTGGAATGAAAAGCGATATCTGCAGTTTGAACTGGAAGAAATCTTCAGCCGCCATGAGGAGTCCACCCTGCAGGCCATGGCTGTGCTGCTGCACCGTGACAGCCTGTGCCCGGAGGAAGGCACGGCATTGCTGGATGAGCTGGATGCCAATTCCCAGAAACACGCTGCCGGCGTATCTCAAGACTTAAAATATGCCCTGCGGGAGTGCATTGAACTGCTCGGCAACGAAGTTCTTTACGATATGGCACATCGTCAGGGAAGGAATCTGAATGCCTACCCTGTGGATGCTGGAGAGCTGACGATTGAATGCCTTCGCTATATGTACCGCATGCTGTTTGTGCTATTCATTGAAGCTCGGCCTGAGCTGGGCTACGCTCCGATCAAAGCCCAGGCATATCTGACCGGCTATTCATTGGAGAGCCTGCGGGACATTGCAGATGACATCCGCGATGATGTGACAGAGGTCGGAAGCGGCTATTATCTCCATGAGACCCTCTCAAAGCTGTACGACCTGATTTACAATGGCTATCCGGCGACGGAAGAGGAAGTTCTGAAATACTCTCAGGAGGAGAGCCTTCACGACATGTTTGTGATTGCTCCTCTGAAAGCCCATATTTTTGACCCGGAATATACGAAGATGATCACGGTAGCGAAGTTGCGCAATTCCGTCATGCTGCGCATCATTGATCTCATGAGCCTGACGCGTGAGACGGGACGTCGCAATGACCGGCGCGGACGCATCTCCTATGCCAACCTTGGTATCAACCAGATGGGGTCTGTTTATGAAGCCCTGCTTTCCTACCGAGGCTTCATTGCGGAGCATACCCTTTTTGAAGTAAAGCGCGCCGGGGACAGCTTCAACGAGCTTGACGTCGGCTACTTTGTCGCAGAGGAAGAGCTGGATCAGTACACCGAGGATGAGCGTGTCCGCTACGAGAAGGATGATCCTGATGGTAAGTACAAGAAAGGCCAGCTCCGCAAATATGAAAAGGGCACCTTTATCTATCGCTTGGCCGGACGCGAGAGGGAGAAATCTGCCTCTTATTACACACCGGAAGTGCTGACAAAATGCCTGGTGAAGTACGCCTTGAAAGAACTGTTGGAAGGTAAGACCGCAGATGAAATCCTGCACTTGACTGTATGCGAGCCGGCCATGGGCAGCGCCGCCTTCCTGAATGAGGCCATTAACCAGCTTGCGGAAGCATATATCGACCGAAAGCAGAAAGAACTGGGCGAAATGATCCCGGCTGAAAAGCGCCTGCAGGAATTGCAGAAGGTAAAAATGTATATCGCCGACCGCAATGTTTATGGCATCGACTTGAATCCCGTCGCTGTGGAATTGGCGGAGGTTTCCTTGTGGCTCAACACTATCTATGAGGGAGGCTTCGTGCCATGGTTTGGTACTCAGCTTGTGAACGGAAACTCTCTGATAGGCGCGAGACGGCAGGTCTATTCGGAGGCTGCCCTGACGGCCACTTCCAAGGGTATGCGCTGGTATGAGAACGCTCCTGACCGGGTACCGCTGGGGACGGAGCGCAAAAAACGCCGCGGAAACGCTCAGATATATCACTTCCTCCTGGGTGATCCCGGCATGTGCAACTATAACGATAAGGTCATTAAGAAGCTGGAACCGGACAACATCAAGGCCATGAAGGCATGGAACAAGAAGTTCACAGCCCCGTATTCCCTCAGTGATTTGGAGACACTGCGCGGGCTTAGTGGGGTTATCGATGAGCTCTGGCAGAACCAGATTAAGCTTAGACAGACCGTCGAGGCTGAGACCCAGGATGCTCTGTCGGTCTACGGATACAGAGATACCATTGTCGATTCTCACACTACCATTCGGCAGAAGGATTTAATCTATTCCAAACTTTACAAGTCTGAGCATATGCGGAATGCTGGACCGTATGCCAGGTTGAAATTTGCTATGGACTACTGGTGCGCTCTCTGGTTCTGGCCAATCGACAAAGCAGATATACTGCCTTCCCGCAGCGAATTCCTGAATGATCTGAATCTGATCCTCGTGGGGACTTTCTCCACAAAGGGTACAAGCAATATGCTAGAGTACCAGCAGATGAGTCTGTTTCCTTCAGAGCAGGATGAAATTGTTGCAAAAATCAATGAACTGTTTCCCGGGCAGAACGTGGTGGATATCGACAACCTTTGCACCCTGTTTCCGAGGCTTGCTTTGGTGCGGGATATTGCTGGGAAGAACCACTTTATGCACTGGGAGCTGGAATTTGCTGATTTGTTCGCGCAACGCGGAGGTTTTGATCTGGTTGTCGGAAATCCGCCCTGGATAAAAGTTACATGGAATGAGAATGCACTACTATCCGATGCAAATCCAATTTTTGCGATAAAGAAGCTTACAGCCACGGAAACTATGAAATATCGTACAGGGGCGTTACAGGATAATCTCACAAAGCTACAGTATTTTTCTGAGTATGAGTCTGTTTCCGCCGAACAGAATTTTCTGAATGCAATATGTAACTATGACATCCTTCATGGCCAGCAGACCAATCTATATAAGAGCTTTATTCCACAAGCTTGGATGATTGCCAATAGTGAAGGCATAAGTGCATATTTGCATCCAGATAGTGTTTATGATGATCCAGAAGCAGCAACTCTTAGAAAAGTGCTTTATCCAAAACTGAGATATCATTTCCAGTTTATTAATGAATTGAAACTTTTCAGTGAAATTCATCATCGGATCAAATATGCGATAAATATCTATGGAAATAGGATGAGTAAAAGTTTTGAATCGATTTCTAATCTCTTTGATCCGATAACAATTGACGAATGTTATGAAGGATCGCGAGAAAACGACGTTCCTGGCATAAAAGATGAAGATAATAACTGGAATTTGCGTGGACATCCAAGTAGAGTAGTCCGCGTTAAAGAGAGTGATTTAAAAACATATGCTGTTCTTTTTGACGATACGGATGACTGGAGAACAGCCAGACTACCTTCTATTCATTCAGAAGAACTATCCGAAGTGCTTAATTGTTTTGCTGAATATCCCAAAACGATAAAGTCTTTAGGCAAAGAGTTCTTCTCACATCAGATGTGGAATGAAACTGGGTCTCAAAAGGACGGAACTATAGTTAGAAATTGCCACTTTCCAAGTGGGTCGCAAGAAGTGATCTATTCTGGGCCAAATATTGGAAATGCTAATCCTTACTTTAAGACCCCACGTTCAATATGTAAACTTAATAGCGATTATGACGTAATTGACTTAACGACGGTATCCGGCAATTATCTTTCTAGGAACAACTATAGTATTGGCTGCTCAATGGAAGACTATTTGACGAGAATTCCCGAAACATACTGGGGAGCTAAATTTCACACACTTTACAGAATAGCTGCACGGAAAATGATTAATGCTAACAACGAACGAACACTAATAAGTGCAGTAATTCCGCCAAACTACACGCATACTAATGGTATTATCTCATTTGCATTTAAGAACCAGCACTCCATGACTGTTTCTGCAGGCTGTTTTGAGTCTGTCCCATTTGATTATGTTATAAAACAGATGGGGAAGAGTAATCTATATGAAGATGTTGCAGCAAAACTTCCAATATTTGAAGTAACTGATTTTACAAACGAAATTGCCTTGCTGGCTCTTCGGCTAAATTGTATAAGCGCGTATTATGCTTCATTGTGGGAAACTGAATACAAGGATATCTTTAGAGAAAAACAATGGAGTAAGCAGGACCATCGATTAAAAGACCAATCATTTGAAAATCTGAATTGTTATTGGACTAAGGAGATTCCATTTAGATCAGATTATGAGCGTAGACAGGCTTTAATTGAAATCGATGTATTAACTGCGATGACGTTAAATATGACACTTGAGCAGCTAAAAACGATCTATAGAATGCAGTTTCCAGTGCTCCAATCTTATGAGGTTGACACTTGGTATGATGCTAATGGTCGCATTGTATTTACGAATAATCGAGGACTAACAGGTATAGGGTTTTCTCGCCTTGAGTGGGAAAACAACATCAAAGGTGCTTTGGACGGTCAAAAGTTCTACCGAGCCATCACCGATGACACTATACCCGGAGGCCCTATAGAGCGCACCATCGAGTATGTTGCCCCCTTCGACCGTTGCGACCGTGAGCAGGATTATGAGACTGCATGGAAGTTCTTTGAACAGAAATATGGAAAGTGAGGAGATGCCTTCTTGAATTACATTAAGAGATTATCAATCGAGGGATTCAAGAAATTCGCCACCCTTCAGATAGACTTCAATGAACACATGAATATCCTGGTTGGAGAAAATGAAGCAGGAAAGAGCACGATTCTAGATGCCCTTCGGACTGTCCTGAATCAGCAGTACAGAAATTCGGATAAAGCTATACTCCGGGATTTGTTCAATGCTCAGATGGTTTCCGCTTTTCAGGAAAATCCATGTATTAAAACTCTTCCACATATTGTGATAGAAGTTGAACTTGAGCTTGACCCCAAGCGTAGAAATGCGGACTATTTCCACGGAGAGGTCTACGGGAAGCGTAAACAACAACCTGAGAAATATGGCATTCGCTTCGAGTGCAGATTTGATGAAGAGATCGGAGATGGACTCGATGAAACTATTCGAGAGGGTAAGATCCCATATGAATACTATGCTCTTACCTGGACTACTTTTGCCAATCGTCCTTATCAGATGGTTAAGAGACCAGTCAATTTTATTTCGATTGACACTATTAATAATGGCTCTTCTGCATCGTTCAATTACTATAATAAGGCGCTTTTTACTAGCAAATATGATGAAGGCATTCGTGCAAAGGCTAAAAACTCGTTCAGGGATAAGCTGGATCAGGCCTTTGAGCAAATCGGGTTACCTGAGATTGATGAAAAGAGAAAGTTTGGAATCGATGGGAAAAAGGTAATATTAGAGGCAATATTGTCGGTATATGAGGATTCTATTTCTTTGGAAAATCGTGGAAGCGGCATGGAGAGCCTCATTAAGACAAAGATTGCTCTTGATAAGAAAAGCGGTCTGGATGTCATCCTTATGGAAGAACCGGAGAATCATTTAAGCTTTTCGACATTGCGAAGGATGCTTCAGGAGATATCTTCAAAACAGGAAACATCCCAAATCATTGTGGCGACACATAGTAATATGATTGCCAGCAGATTAAATCTGAATAATGTCCTCTGGATTACAGACCAAGGTGCAAAATCTCTGAGTTCTGTGGACAGCGAAGTGGCGAAATTTTTCGTAAAGGCTGATAATAATGCATTCTTACAGTTGCTTCTTGCTAAGAAGGCAATATTGGTGGAAGGAGCGACAGAGTTCTTACTTGTTCCATATTTTTATGAAAATCTGACAGGGAGAACCATAGAGGATGATGAAGTGGTAGTAATCTCTTGTAATGGCATCTCGTACAGCAAGTATTTAGCTATAGCTGAATCAACAAACAAGAAAATTGCTGTTATAACTGATAATGACGGCAAACAGTATAGAATTGATGAGTCTTCGATATTCAACAATGCACATAGCTTGCAACAAATATTCATGGCAGAAGATGTGAAAGGATGGACTTGGGAGGCATGCATCTATGAACTGAATCAAACAAAGCTCGATAAACTTGTTGCAGTACAACCCGGCGCAAAGTATTCGTTCCATGGAAAAGAATATGGTCCTGTTCTCGGGAAAATGTTGAATAACAAAGTAGATGTTGCATATTCAATACTCACAAACGGTGAGGTGTTTGAAGCACCTCAGTATGTAAAGGATGCAATTGCATGGATAAACGAATAATACTGGCCGTCGCAGGTGCTGGTAAAACTTATCATATATGTCATGAGATAGACCCACAGAAGCGGAATCTTATATTGGCATATACGCATGAGAATATTCACAACATTAAAAAAGAGCTTTTAGACGCTTGTGGACGAGTACCGGAATTAACATCTGTTATGACATTCGACTCGTTCGTATATCGCTTTTTCGTTTGTCCTTATGAGCCGACAATTGCGGGACATTTTGGACAAGATGAGTTTCGGAGTAAAGGAATATCAACTATAGATCCTCCCTCAAGGACTATCAAGAAAAGCGGTAGGAATATTCCCAATCCGAAGTATAAAAAAAGAGATCGGTTTGAACACTATATAACAAGGGGCAACCAATATTATTGTGCGACGATTTCGGAACTTGTTATGTATATCAAGAAGGGCAAGCATTCATTGGTTCAACGTGCTGCAGCAAGGCTGAATCTGTTCTATGATCAGATTTTCATAGACGAGTTCCAGGATTTTAGAGAGCATGACTACGATTTAATAATAGAGCTATCTAAATTGCTGAATTCTGTTCTTCTTGTGGGAGATTATTATCAGCATTCGGTGTCTGCAATTAATAATACTGGTAAGCCCTTCAAAAACAGGAAGAATGACGTCAGTTATGCTGATTTTGTAACAGAGTTAAAAAGACTAAAATTTGATATTGATGAAAGCTCACTTAGTAAATCCAGAAGATGTTCAATGGACATATGTGCCTTTGTGAAGGAAAAACTCGGAATCAATATAGAGTCTGCAGGAATTAATGTCGGCAAAGTAAAATGGGTTGGAGAAGATAAGGTGGAAATGACTCTACAAAATCCGTCGATTCTGAAACTTGTGTACAACGAGGCTGCAAATTACTCTTTTGAAGCCATGAACTGGTCGTATTCAAAAGGCGATACAGTGGATACTGCTTGCGTTATTTTGACAGATAAATTTGAAAAGTTGGATACGGACGAGTTCTCATTGAAGGGAATTCCGATACCAACAATAAACAAGCTATATGTTGCTCTGACCAGGAGTAGAGGAGATTTGATTCTGATGAAAGCATCAGATTTCAAGAAATATAAAGCAACTTATTCTGTTTAAGCCAGCGTGATAAGAACCAAGGAAAAGGTCAGCATGTTACCATCCATACTTGCCAAGCAGATGGAGAAAAGCATCGAAATAACACTGAAACCACTTTCCCCATGACAAATGCGCCCTTTAAAGGGTTGAATCATAAATGCTGGAAAACATCTTGTTTGGACAGCGTTCAAAAAACGTAATTTTATCAAATAATAGAATAATAATTTTAAAACAAAGAAAACAACACCTATATAGGAGGCATTTGCTATGGATAATAGCTTGTTCTTTTGCGATTTTACTATTTCAGACGATACAAATAGTCTAATAGAAAAAATAGGAAAATACTCTGAGGAACATTCGAAGCAAGTATATTTGCTAAAAGCGCCGTTAGGGGAAGCAGCAAATCGATATGATTATGATAAAGCCGCAGTCTTATTAGTCCCAAAGCACAAATTATGCTTTATCAACTTTAGCCGGGAAGAAAAAGATGAATTTGAAGAATACTGTGAAGATTTTATTGACGATATTGGCTATTTATCTGACAAATATGATTACCGTCCTGAAATAGGTCGCCCTCGTGTTTGGAAAAAACAATTAATAGTCAGAAAATCAATAAGTGATATAGAGGAAGTGGGTATAGAAGAATTATTATCGGATATTGAAATAAAAAGGCCAGAGGAGGCACGTTCTGTTGACTATCTCATTTCATTGTTGATTGGTAGCATTAATGACATTCATAGAATAGGTGGCGAATTCCCTGATAATATTTTAGATCAAGTCAAGAAAAAAATCATTTTGTTTGATGGCGATCAGAGCAGATTTATCCTTAGATGGCGGCAAAAGTAGGACTACATTTTCAGCCCAAGTTCCTTTCTGAAAGATTCTTCTTTTACATGAGCGGGAACATTGCATCCAAAAATCTTATAGTACTCTTTTACCTGTTTACTTGGTGTTTCTACGGTTATTGTCCCGTCCTTTTTCCGGCAGCACATTAAGGACTGGCATCTGCCAATGATCTCGGACGTTGACATGCCTGACTGACGCATACTCTTACGAAGCAGCAATAAAGCAGTGGTATCAATGATGTCGTGAAGGA
>Ga0256407_10007135_pt1 | contig 16977 bp, 19 predicted proteins | sample RumenRJG_04DNA_FD_193489 | JGI IMG/M metagenome (GOLD analysis project Ga0256407, IMG submission 193489) | Bovine rumen microbial communities from Lethbridge, Alberta, Canada - RJG_04 | ecosystem: Host-associated > Mammals > Digestive system > Stomach > Rumen | place: Canada: Alberta...
ATGCATATTATTCAAAAAAAGGAACAAGATATTTTAAAAAACATCCATCCCTCCTTTTCTAGAATAATTTCACACCTCATTTTTTTCTCTTCAAAAATATATAATAGAAAGTTGCTATTAAATACTTTTCGGTTTCATTTTCAAGAATGTTGCGACTAATACCTATAGTAATATAGAAGTACTAAAAAAAATGTAACATGTCTGAAGAAAACATACAACCCACATACAAGCCCAGGAAGAGGGCGAAAATAAAACGTGCAAAAATCAACTTCAACAAATGTCCTGAATGTAAAACAGATACAGTAAGGCATGATGAAGAACACTGCCTTGATTACTGTACAAAATGTGGATTAGTAACAAGAGCAAGCCTAGAATATGTTGGATTGAGAAAAGCAGATTACAAATATAATATTTTAATCATATAAAAATGGTGATGTAAAAAAAATAATAAAATTAAAAAAAAATATTTTTTTCTTTTTTCTAAAAAATATATTCATTTGAATGTTTTTTCATGGTTTGTTTTCTAAAAAAAATGGTGTGTTAATTTTTAATATCATTAAAAAAAGGTAATTGTATTTCTTATCTAAATTAGTTTTAGATTGAAGTGTGTGTTTTTTATATTTTCCCTAAAAATATTTCTTTTTTCCACACTCTTCATTCCGGTGCAAATCCGGACATCACCAATCAAATATTAATTAAAAAAGGAGACCATCATCCAATGACACAAACATATAAATATAAAAGTAAAGCAGCGAATGCAATAGTATTCATCGCAGGAGCAATATCATATTTAGGGAAAGATGCATTAGCACAAATACTCCCCGAACAATCCGCATACTTAGCACCATTCATAGTATGGATTGCAGGTTACATTATAGTTCAATCAACAGAAAACACACGTGTTGATGTGGCTGAACAAATGGCAATTGAAAATTATGAAGCGAAGTTAAATGAAACAGTTGATCCTGCTGCAGAATATAATAGTATGAACACTAATGATGCAGTGGGTGAAGAAGATGCCTACTGAACATAACTGTATACATGAAGAACAAATTCAAGGCATTAGTCGAAAAACTGCTGAGTTAGAAGCTCGTGCAGATTATAAGGAAAAGAGGATTGATGAATTGAATACTAAGATGAATGAAATGGATAAGAAATTAGATATCTTAGTTCAAGGGTTCAATGATTTCAAAGTAGATTCAAATAAAGGAGATGTTGAATTAGAACTCCGATTAAAAACAATTGAAACAGATTATCAAAACTTGAAAGATAGCATTAAAGATAAAGAGAAAGATGACCAAAGACGTTTTAATAATCAAATGCTAATTTTAGGTGCTATATTCACTGTAATAACTATTTGTGTGAATATATATTTCCAATTAATGCATTAAAATTAAAAACTTATTTCATGGGATGTTACATTTCATTTTTAAGTGTAACATTACAGTGTGTAACGTTACAATGTAACATTACAGTACTTACAAAAAATCCGAAATATCAACTACTTCATGGTGATGAACTTGGTACGAAAAAGTAAAGTAGAAAAGTCCCCCCATTTTGAAGAAATAGTGCTTCGATTAAGTGAAGGTAAAAGTGCAAGAAGTATTTCTAGATGGTTGGAGAATGAATATAATGAAAAGATATCTCATGCTGCTATAGCAAGATACTATAATGATAAAATCACCATGGAAAGTAAAGTTGAAGCTGAACTTAATCGTAGGGCTGAAAGAAGAAAACCAAAAGAGGACTCTCCTGAAGTCAAACAGAAAGTTCAAGCTAAAGCTGATAGAATTGAAGCTATTGAAAATATTCCAAATATTGTTGCAGGAACCATTGCAGATAATATGGAAGGTGTTGCTAAAGTTGCAGCTAAGTTTCCTGAGAAGTTTGAGAAAGCTTGTCTTGATGCTGAAGATGAAGATAGTAATGTAACATCAAAAGATGTTGCCCGTTTAGCATTAGATGCTAATAAATTATATAATGATTATTTCAAGAATAATGACACTAATGTTGAAGTTAATGTTGAAAATAATATGAATGATTTAGGTCAATTATTTGATACGAATAGGATTCGTGAGAGATTAAATGCCAAACGAAAGCTTAGGAAATCTAAATCCAAATCTGACCATTGATGAATGGGAAGAAATATTAGATGACTTATATGAGTTTTACATGACATTTGTTGCATCACGATATAAAGATATTGTTGATGCAGATCATATTAACGAATTGTCTGAATTATTGACTATGGTTTATCTTGGTGATATTGAGCGTTTATGTGTTGCTATGCCACCAAGACATTCAAAGTCAAGTATGGTTACATTGGCATTCCCGTTATGGTTAATATTCCAAGACCCTGATTTGAATATTTTAATTGTGAATAATTCAGCTACTTTATCTGAAAAGTTTGGTATACAATTAAAAGAAGCAGTTGCCCGTTATGGTGAATACTTCAATGTTTACTTATCAGACATTAAACATGCAAAAGACCATTTAATGTTCTGTGACCGTGACGGTAAATTATACCAGGGAAGTATAAGACTTGTTGGTGCTGGAGGCTCAATCACAGGCCAGGATGCTGACTACATAATTCTGGACGATGTTTACGCCGGATTTTCAGATGTCACGCCGACATTATTGCAGAAAAAAGTAGATTGGTTTGATACAATCATAGAACAACGTATCGAACCCCAAACGAAGCTTGTTTTACTCCATACTCGCTGGTCAAGTGGGGACCTACAAGGAGTATTTAAAAGAGAACGTGCAGAAGATTATTACTTCATAGAATTTCCAGCCATAAAAGATGATGGAACTCCTTTATGGCCGGAAAGATACTCAATAGAAAAATTAGAAAAGAAAAGAGAATCTATTGGGGAAAGAATATTTCAATCAATTTATCAACAGAAACCTATTGATGACACATCTGATTTCTTTGATATGGGTAAAATACATTGGTACAGGCCAGACATGAAACCTCTACAACAGGTCAGAGGTTATGATATAGCTTCAAGTGACCCTGGTCAAAACGATTACACCGCCGGTGTACCTATATATTTATTGGATGATGGTAAAAGTATTCTAATCACTGATTACCTTTATGGTCAATTTGGTAAGAATACAAAGAATACCGTTAAAGATCAAGTCCAATTTGATGGACATGACAATATCAATATTATTGAAACAGGTGTTGCTGCTGCAGGTAACATATTGTTTGACGAATGGGAAGAACAGTTAATAGGTTACTTCGTGGAACGAGGTAAAGCTGTTCCAAATAACAGTAAAGCCGACAGGGCCACCCCATTAAAGAATTATATTTATGATGGATATGTTTATGTTGATATTGTTGATGATAAATTAAGACAAATATTCATAAATGAGTTTAAAGCATTTCCTAATGGTCAGCATGATGATATTGTGGATGCTTCTGCTCATGGATTTAATTATTTAAAAGAAAATTACATTGGTGATGTTGTTTTCGAGATTATAGACTTATAAAAAAAAATAATAAAATAGATGGTAAAGGATATTTATGAACATAGTAAACACAATAAAATCAACTATAAACTCATTTGCACTTAGAATACCATCACTAAGAAAACCAGAATACACAAGTCCGGCCGAACAATTCTATCGTGAATACAAATGGGCATTACCAAATCATGACAAATCAATCAACTTACTCCAAACATACTATGATGCATTCCACTACAATGTTTGGGTTCGTAGATGTTGTGGTGTTTACTGTGATGAACTATTAAACAATGGATTCAATATTAACAATCCATACACAGATCATGTTGATTTCGGCAGAGTAAACTACTTGAATAATTTATTCAAACATCCTGGTGGATTATATGATGAAGCCACATTCAGTAGCCTTATCAAACAAATATTACCATCATGGAAAGTTACTGGTGATGCTTTCATAGAAGTGAATCATGATCATATATTTGACCGTGTACCTAATGGGTTTAAATTCATACCAACAGAATTAATTGGATGGGATGAAGAGACCAGTCAATGGGGTATACGTAATACTAAAATCAGATATGAACCTGAACAGTTAATCCATATCTATGAACCTAAAATTGAGTTAAAAGGTAGTAGGTGGGGTACTAGTCTGATTGATTCTATATCTGCAGATATTACTCTCGAAATATTAGGTAAAGACCATAACAAAGATATCTTCAAAAATAGTGGTTTAGACCCACGGGGAATAATCACTTTTGATAAAGATTTAGGTCAGGTAGCAGTTGAAGCTAACCGTAAAAGATTAAAAGAAGAGAAAAATAAAAAAGGTACTTTAATCTTACAAGCTGCTAACTATCTCAGAACATCTAATAGTAACAGGGACATGGAGTTCCTGGACTTGATGAAATATAGTAGGGATGTTATCCTAGTTAACTTTGGTGTTCCACCTGCAAAAGTAGACATCATCGAAACAGCTAGTCTTGGTAGTGGTACTGGTGAATCACAAAACAAGGACTTCCAAAAAGTATTGAATGGTACTGCAAGTGTGATTGAAGACCAATTCAACAAAAGTCTTGGCAGGTCTGGTTTCAGTGAAGTATTTGAATTTAACCGTGAAGATACTGAGAACAAATTAAACCGTGCACAAATAGAAGACACACAATTAAGAAACGGTTCAACTTATATTAACGAAGTAAGGTCCAGTTATGGATTAAACCCAGTTGATTGGGGAAATGTACCAATGAATTACAGCCAGTTTGCTTTAGCCACAACTGTTGATAATGTTGATGATGCTACATTAATTAATCCACATGTTGATACTGAAGCTAAAGCTTTGAAGAAAGCTTTACTGATGGAGCGTTTAGGTAAGGAGTATGATTTATGATTTCATCTGAAGAAAGGATATTAACCAATCAATTATTAATTGAAGACTTAGAACTTGAGGAAGAGTTCACTGAAAAAAGTCTAAAAGATAATATCCAATTAATGAAATATTACCGTTTACTCTCACAACAAATAAATGATACATTAGAAGCCAGTGTAAACTGGATTGATTCAGCTGAAGCTAAAGAATTCTTCTTCAACGAAGCATATTACCAACAAGAAATATGGCAATCATTAGATGATGAATGGGATAATATATTATCCGGCAAATATGAAACCATAGATGGATTATTACAGGAAATCTATGATTATGGTAAAGCTAAAGGATACAGTAACATAGCTGAACATTTACGCTACACTGACACTGACCGTTTAGCTTTTGCTTTTGCACGTAATTATAATTATGGTTTAATCCAAAAATTAGATGATGATTTAAGAGGAGCCATTAAGAATAGATTGACTCAAGCAGCTATTCAAGGTGAAAATCCTTTAAGCTTAGCACCTAAAATATATAAGTTAGGTTTAACCCAATTACCTGGAAGTACTTTCACTCCTTATCAACGTGCTACTATGATTGCACGCACAGAGATAAGTCGTATTCAAAATACAGGTATTTTACAATCTTATGTTAATGAAGGTTATACTCAGGTTAAATTATTAACTGCTGAGGATAATAATGTCTGTGCATTATGTTTAAGATATGCTTATGAGTTTAACAAAGATGATAAACTTATCTTTGAAAATCATGGTGAAGAAATAATTCATAACATTAAGGATTTGATTAAAGGCGGTGCTTATCCACCATTTCATCCACACTGCAGATGTACTTACTTATCTGTCTGGGAAAGTAAAGTCAAACCATCAGAACAAGAGCCTTATGTTGTTAACTTAACACCAATTGATAACTGGGAGGAAGTATTCACAAACACTCCTCCACAAAATATTCCAACAACAACATTAAATGAAAGCTTATCATTAGAACAATTAAATAATTTTACTTTTGATGAATTAGCTAAATTCCATGGTGTTGATTATCAAGGATTAGAAACTTATAATTATGATGGTAAAAAATATCATAGATTCGTTGAAACCTTTGATGATGGACGTGAATTTGTTTTACGTTTTGAAGAAGGTGCTGTTAAATCATATTTGAAAAAAGGAATAGCTACTCCAAATGAGATTATTCATGAAGTGTTCAAAGTACCTAAAATCTTACGCAATGAGACTCGTGAGATATGGTTTAAGAATACTAGTCAAGGAATTATTCATAGACCAACTAAATCAGGTTATGATTCTTTTGACCAAACAACTGCAGGATATAATGCATACTCACAAATTGCAAGTAAACGATTAGTTCCTGACCAGGAAGATTTCAATCACCGTATTGCAATCAATCCAAAATATTTCAAAGGTGGAGGTAAAGGAAGATATGCTTTCTTATGGAATCAAGAAGAAGATATGATAACTTCCTGGAAAAAAACTATTCATCATGAATTCACCCATAGTATGGATCAAACAAAAAAAGAATGGGATGATAATAATCATATCAGAAATTGTTATACTGATGAATATTCTAAAGTTCATTTGAAATCACAAAATAAAGATGATTTACCTGGTTTCACATGGTATGCAAACACTAAAAGAGAAGAATCTTATGCTGAACATGGAGGATATATTAGTTACATGTTAGCAAATCCTAAGGAACAAAAGAAAAAGATTACTATTCAATATTATACTGATGAGGGTAAAATAACAAAGGATATTAACTTTAAAGAATATAAACAATTATATCCAAAACATTATGAATATTTCACTAAAAAATTTAATGAGGAATAGATAATTATGTTTGTTAAAGAATTATTTGATAAAGAAAACATCTCCTGCCCAGAATGGTTATCTACAAAAATGATAGATGATTATTGGCAAGATGCGGAATACTCTTTAGAAGATAATGTTCACAAATGGACTTTTAAAGACGAACTTAGAAATGTCCTTATCACTTTTGATGGTGAAACATATACTTTTGGAGCTTATTTTGAAGATATGTTTAATGTTTTAGATGTAATAACTGAAGATACAGTTATCATGTTTTAAAAATAAAAAAAAATAAAATGTTCATTCGTTTATTTTATCATTTTCTGGGAGTTTTTTAGAATCTTTTTTTTTTACATATAGCACAAATAATATTTTTTCTCCCTTATCAAAAAAAAATATAATTAAAAAAAGAAAACTTTGCTCTAAGTTCCTTTTTTAGAACATATATAACTTCCTATTTTGGTTTTTCTACAACAAAAAAAGAGAAAAAAAATAAATGAAAAGTGAAGGGGAAAAATTAAAAAACCCTTGTCCTAATGCTTTCATATTATTTCACCCCCTCATTTTTTTCATTTTTTTTCTCTTAAAATAAAAATATAAATTATTTATTGTCAAATATGGTGGAAAAATCTTTGTCAGGTTCAATTCCTGATTCCACCACAGTTCTCAAAACATTTTTTCACTCCTATATTTTGTGCAAAAAAAAAACACGAATCGTGGAAAAAAAAACAATTATTTTTGATGGAGGATGTATTTTTGGAGAAAAAAAATAGGATTCTAAAATGTTTTCTTTTGTTTTTCTGCGTCTTTTCTTTTTACAGTTTAAAAAAAAATATAAAATATCAGCTAAAAAAAAATTTGTTCTTCCAGCATTTTTTAAAAAATATTTCGTCACCTTTGTTTTTTTAAAAAAATAAGTATGAAACACTTTTTTTTATAGATTTATTTTCTCCACAATTAATGAATCCTTCATTCTAAAAAAAAATAGACAGCATCCTGTTTTCTATAAAAAAATGGGGAGAAAAAACGAGGATATATTCTTTCATTTATTTTTTTTTGGAGAGGTGGTCCTCCCAAAAAATTATAAAAATTATATCCTCTTGTTCCCCATCATTTTTGTATTAAAAAATAAAATTATGTGGGTTAAAAAAAACGATAATATTAATTTCATTTTTTACATAATAGTCAGGTTCGATTCCTGAAACCCACTTCTAAAAAAAAATGAATTGTGTAAAAATAAAAATAGATTGTGGAATTTTATGACGACTGAAGTTCTAGATAAGCAATTCCAACTCTACGCACGTCCTCAAATCTATCCAGATACCACAAAAAGTTATGCTCTCAATGAGGACGGCTCATTAACAATAGAAGGAATAGCTTCAACAACCAATAAAGACCTTCAAGATGACATAGTAACTCCATCTGCAATTGAATCAATGAAAAGACAATTACGTGCAGGATTAAACTTGCATGGTGATCATTGGTATGGATTGTTCGATGGTGTCATTGGAGCAATCACTGAGGTAGTAGATACAGATCCTTATTCTTTAAGGATTAAAGCAAAAATATTACCGAAATATGCTAATGACATCAAAGACATGTTAGACATTGGAGTTAAACTTGGATTGTCTATTGGAGGGAGAGTAACTGAACACACCCAATTAGAAGATGGTGGGTGGGAAATTAAAGACATCACCTTAAGAGAAATAAGTTTAACCAGTATGCCTGCAAATTGGGATACCTATGGAACCATCACTACCAGCAAAGGTTTAGTGAAATCAACTTGTTTAACTGGTGCATGTCACACTATTATGAAAAATGAGGTGCAAAAAATGACTCAAAAAACTAATGAAGAAGTTGAAACTTTAACTAAACAAGATGTAGTTGATTTAATCAATGAAAACACTGCATCTATCAAAGAAGAATTGTTAAATGATACTGTTCAAATTGTATCTAAACAATTAGAGAAAATTGTTAAAGATGCTATTAAATCCGCATCTGAAGAAGAAGGAGAAGAAGGAGAAGGTGAAGGTAAACCTACTGAACCTGCTAATGAAGAAGAAGAGGAAGAAGAAAAATCCTTAAACCTTGAAGATATTAAAGGATTATTCCACAGTGAATTAGAAACTATGAAATCTGAATTAGCATCCATGATTCCTGAAGTAGATGTTACTGAAACAGTTAAATCTACTGTTGATAAAGCAGTATCCGAACAAATGGATAAATTATTCAAAAACTTGACTAATAACCGTGAACCAGAATTCCAATATAATGAGGAAACCATCCCAACAGAATCTAATAACACTGCTAAAACCGAATTCACTAGTCGTGAAGCAGCTGAAATGTTAGTTGCTAAACAAAGCAAAGAAGATTTCCTTAAATCATTATTATAAAATTTAATTCAATATTTTTTTTAAATTTAAAAAAAACCACTTTAAAAAAACTCTATTTTATTAGGGAGAGATTAATCATGACCGAAACCGATTTAACCATTAAAGATATCGAAGCAAGATTCGAAAAACAAAATAAACAAATAGCTGACTTACAAAAAGCTATGCAATTATCTGATGCTGCACCAGCATCAATGCAAGTAACCTACAGTCCGGAATTACAAAAAAGAGTGTTTGAAAAAGCACCATATTTCAGATTCCTTGAATCCAAAGGAAGAGTTGATGACAACTTCAACAGCACCTATGCTGCATTCTACTTGAAAAACAGTCCTGGAGTATCACAATTCATTAATGAAAATGATAATATTCCAGATGCTGTAGCTTCATCCTACGAAGAAAAAATGGAAAAAATGAAAACATTAATCTACCCAATTGATGTTTCCATGTTATCCCAAATGGGTAATAATGTTGTTGATTTATTACAATCTGAAATTGAAGATGGATTTATTAAAGTAACCAACGATTTAGACAACACTCTCTTACAAGGTACTGGTTCAGCTACTGATAAAGATTTCAAAGGTTTTGTAAACCAAGTTACCACCAACAAAGAGGAGTTAACTAATGAGCCTATTACTGAAGACCTTATTGATGATATGTTAACTGACATCATCGACCAAAACAATGGTACTCCAGATTGTATCGTAACCACTAACCTTGTTGCTAAACAACTCAAAAAGATTGTTGCACCATACAGAAGATACAATGATAAAATCGACATTGGCTTAGGTCACAGGGTTGTTGCATATGAAGCTCCAAACGGTGCTGAAATCCCTATCTTAATTGATTCCAACTTGGAAACCGATGCAATGTTATTTGTTGACAGTGCAACTATTGAAATTAAAAGATTACTTGCCCCTACTTTGTTAACTGATTTACCAACTAACAAATTAGGTACCAGAGATGCAATTGTATCCTTTGTTACTTCTCAAAACGTAGCAGAATACAAAAACGGTTTAATCACTGGTATTGCAGATCCCAGTCCTTGAGGAGAATCCTGAAAATACTCAAAATAATGATGATGATACTCCACAAACTGGTAATGTAAGTGTAACCGTTAAAGATGATAATGGTAATCCATTACAAGGCGTAGATGTTCTTGTTTCCGATGGCACCACCGGTATTAAATACGAAGGTACCACTGGTTCTGCAGGAGGATGTAACATTAATAATGTTCCTGTGGGAACTTATGAATTACTTGGAATCAAAGAAGGTTATAAACAATATTATGGTAACATAACTGTTGTTGCAGGTAATAATCGTGCAGAATTTGTAATGATTGAAGAATAAAAAAAAATAAAATCATTTAATTTAGGTGAAATATTATGACTAACGAAGAAACTACTGAACAAACTAATGATTCTACAAAAACAAAAGAATTATTAATCAAACAATTAGCAGTACAAACCGGTCTACCATTATCACCTACACCTGCAAAACAAATAGTTCGTGATTTTGATGATGATGTAATCATATTAGATCATTACCCATTACATTCACTTAACAAATTAATGATTGATAAAAAATGTATCTGCTTAAACGATTGCATAATCGATGAAGAAGCAGGTTTAATATATTTAGACCAATCTTACACCGGTAGATTATATATTCAATACATGTATTGTATTCCTGAAGCATCTTACATGCCAATCATTGATTTAATGATTGAATATCAAAATACTCCGGGATGGGATAAAAGAGCTTCCAGCATTAGTGAAGGTGGAGTTACAGTTTCACTAGACACTAGTGCTGGCCAATGGGGAATTATTAATTCAATGATAAATGATTTGAAAAATCAATATAATACTACTGCGAGGTTAATATAAATGCCCCCATTCTTCCCTAACGCTACAATGGAATTATATTCTTATAATCAATCAACTGGAGAGTATACTGAATGGGGTGAACAATTACCCGAGTATACTCTAAGAGATACTGTCCGTGTTGATTTCCAACCAATATCTGCTAAATCTTCAATGGAGCAATTTGGTAAAATATTGCAGGATACTTATGTTGTTTACATGAGTATTGACACTGAAATCTACGATACAGACCTCATAGTGATTGATGGAGTTAAATATAGTATTATTGGTTCTATAGAAATATGGAATCATATAATACATCATAAAAGGATGACTGTTCAAAAACAAAGAAAACAATAATTGATTTGTATGATTAGCTTAAGTTTAGATGTTAAATTCAACAATTCCTATTATCGAAAGCTTGGATTGAAAAAGAAAGGCTTTGAACAAATGATAGGTGAAACATTAGATTATGGTTTAAACGAAGCTAACAATATTGCAAGGCGAGAAGCACCAATTAAAACAGGTAATCTCCGTCGAAGTATTACTAAAAGAAAACCATCTATTCTTGTAGGTGAATTACATAGTAATGCAAGAAGCAATGGTCGTACTTATTGGCAGGATGTTCAATATGGTACAGCACCACATACAATCACACCAAAAAATGGTAAATTTCTTGTTTTCGAAAAAGATGGTAAAACAATCTATGCCCGAAAAGTTAACCATCCCGGAACAGCAGCCAATCCTTTTGTTACTCGTACATTGAATAAATCAATACCTAAATTCAAGGAGTATTTCCATCAAGTATTAAGTGAAAACGGATTATTATAAAAATTTAGAATCATGTTTCCTATGGAAACGGCTTTCCTAAAACTTTTAAGCAATCATTTAAACTACGATAACACAATCATTCCTTTTGTTAAAAATTATGCGGAAGTAGATCGTACACCATGCTTCACCATCAACCAAGCTGATGAAAGATTCATCAGACGAAGATACGTCCAAATAGATGGAGCAGAATATCTTCGTAAAAGATACAACTCAGACATATGGATTAATATATGGTGTAACGATGAAAAACAACGCCACACTTTAATGAAACAAATTAACCATCGTATATTACAAGCAGAATCTAACCATTACACTACTTGTTCACATTATAAAAAAAATAATGATTCCTGCGAGTTACTGGAAAGTACATGTGAAGCGTTAACTCACAATACCGGAAGAACAGGTAAACAACAATGTCCAAACTTGGATAATTACCAATCATTCTTCCAAAAACATCACATCATAAAAAACACTTTCAGAATAGAAAGCGTAACAGATTTAGATGAATTAGACCCCACAGGTCAGATACTACGAACTATTTTTAAATTAAACATGGATTATTACCATTACCATAAAATCGGAGGACAACCTTTCGATGAATTTGAATTGGAGACTACAATATGACGAAAAAAGAATCAAAAAAAGATAATGGAGCTCCAAAAAAAGAAGAAGAGAACACCAAAGAAAAATTAATACTCTTCGAAGCAGTAGACAAACACCCTACTAAAAACTATATTATCCTCGGAGCTTTAACCTATGCTGGTTTAATAAAACAATACGCAGAAGAAGAAGCTGTTTATGGAAAAGAAGATATTAAACCAACCATTACAATTGACGAATTAGATAAAATTATTAAAAATTTCATAGGAGAATAAAGATACTATGACTATCACCATAACCGAAACACCTAAAGTAAGATATTATGAATCAGATAGTAATCCTGGTTTATCTGGTGAAGGAGCACAAATACCAATCTTCATAGGTATTACTGGTAACAATTCACCTACAGCAGGTATACAAAAATTCAAAAGTTACACTGCTGCAGAAAGAACAGTTGCAAACGGAGGAATAGGAACCGACCCTGCAACCAACCCATTATTAGCTGTGTTAAAAGATTTCTTCGCTGAAGGTAGGAAAAATGAAGCAGATGACATAGGTATTCCATATGTTTATGTTATCGATTTAGGAAACGCAACTGTTGCAAATGCTGCACCATGGGTGGCAGCTATGGAAACTGCTAAAATCAAAAGAGAAATCACCAATGAAGTATACGTTGGTTTCAAAGCAACAGATGATAAAGCAAAAGTTATCAGTATACTCACCAGTGCTTTAGCAAGTATTAAAGCAGATAACGAGTATGGTAACCCAAGAATAGCATACACTACTTTAATTGGAGCTACCGATGCTCAGTTAATGGCATTCACTGATGATGAACAAGAAGCATTCATCCAAAACCCTAGACTTGGATTATGCGAACCAAAATACTTCGGTCGTATATTAGCTAAAATCATGACCACACCATACTACGAAGAACCTGGATACACTGACTTCAGAAGCATTGCACCAGGAGAATTCAACAATCGTACACCATCTGTGGAAAATGATATGCAAGACCATGGTATCATATTCATCAAAGATGAATTGGCAGGTAGTGAAATACACCCAAGAATCAATCTTGCTGTATCAACTGCTTTCGCTGCTAGTGTGGATGCAAGACCTAACGATTGTTTATTACATGCTAGAAGAAATGTAGACCAATTAATCAGAGAGGTCTATGTTGCATTATACCGTCAAATAAAAAGAAACGAAACTGAAACCAACCTCATCTATTGTCAAACTGATGTTGATGTAATCGTAAACAAATTCTTAGATGCAGGCCACATGATGGATGGAACTGCAATTGATGTCGTAGAATCTGACGTTAACCCATACAGATTAATAGCAGATGGAGTATCTGTACCTGTAAACTCAACAGACTTCATTGGTTTCAGCATGTATGTTGAAGCACCAAACGCAACTATTGGAGGTAATTAAATATGGCCATCACTGTAGATCCAGATGACAACAGCTATGACTTAGCGGAATTACGCTTAGACAATGAAGTTATCATCTGTGAAGATTTTGATTTTGAACTTTCAACTGAAAACAATGTTAAAAATGCAACTAACTCCCGTGACCCTTACAGATATGCTGGGGGTAGAAACGAATATAGTGGTAGTGCTAACGGTATTTCTCCAGAATTTTTACCTTTATGCAGACAATATCAAAAAAATCGTAAGAATTTCCCAATAAGTGTTTATGCTTACGGTGATGATGGAGATTACAAAGAAGTTGGTACTCTCTTACATTGTAGAGTCGAATCCATCAGCCCTTCCATGGAAGACGAAGGATTAGGTTTCGATTTAGAGTTTGTTGCTTTAGGATTTAAAGACCCAAGATAAAAACTACAGGATAGTTTTTATCTTTTATTTTTTTTTAATTTATAGGAGGACTGAAAGAATGGTTAGTGAAAAAACAGAAAAATTCTTATGGGACACCAAATACCCAAGAGAATGTAAAAAATTACCATACGAATACTTAGAAGAGGACGAAAAAGAATTAGTTGACAAATGCATCAATAAAGAAGAATTAACCGAAACAGAAAGAAAAAATATTCTAGGATTATTAAAAGATTACAGAGGATTCTTCGACAAATACGATGCAGATAAACTTGAAGAAACAATGGAACAATCAGAAAACATTGTTAAAACACAATCACAATTATTAGCAATATTACATGATGAAGACCGTTACCGTATTGATATGAATTACTGGATTAATGGTGAAAAATATCTTCTGCAAATGAGAATCAAACCATTCACAGATAAACAATACTTAGAAGCTCAAGAAAACCAATTCGGAATATTCGATGATTTAAGCAAAACTGAAAGAAAAGTCATGGGTAAAGCAGAAGCTAAACAACCATTATCTCCTGAAGAAACTAAAATGTACAAATCCATTATGGATAAAATCAACGAGAAAGCGGAAGATGAAGAGTTCTTAATTCAAATGGTTAATGAATTTTTATCTGACCGTATTGAATTTGTTGATGATCCCGAAACTAGTTTTGAAAATAATCTTAAATTCTGGGCAGAAGTAGATCTTGGAACACGTGTAAGTTTATTCCATGAAGTCCGTGGAAGATTACAATTAAACGAAACATTCAAAGAAGACTTATTTCCATCTGTTAGATAGTTTTCTCGGTGAAGTATACTTCCGAGTAAGCAAACATCTATGCATCCCTATCAGTGAAGTAATCTACAAAAGAAATCATCTTGACATCATCATGTTAATGCGGAAATATGGTGAAATCATCAAAGAAGAACAAAGGCAAATCCGCAAAGCAGAACAAGAAGCAAAAAAATATCGTAGCAAACGAGGACGAATGAGGTATTAATGAAATGACTTATTATGGAGTTAAATTAAATTCTAAACAGTTAATTCCATCACGGAATAATATTATTTCTGGTATTTACCTCGTTAAAAATAATATTACTCGACAATTATATGTAGGCCAATCTAATGATATTGCTCGACGATGGTATGAACATTGTAAGAATAGTCGGAATAAATTCAGATTAGATAGGGCTATAAAAAAATATAAACCTGATAATTTCAGTGTTTATGTGTTACTTGTTTTACCGGAAGTTAAAGAGTTATACGATAAATATGAAAAGTTTTACATTGATTTTTTTGGTACTTATGATAACAATACTTTTCATTATAATATGACTCCTGGAGGAGAGGGTTTTGGGTTTAAAGAAGATCATCCTAATTATAAAGGAAAACTCATCGATGATGTGGGAGGCATAGAATATTTGAAAAAATCAAAAGCCTCAGGTAAATCCTTAGAAGACATGTTAAATGAACTAAACATGAATGATAAAGCATTTTACAATTATTTAAAATCTCATGGTTATTCTGGTTGGCATGATTTAACAGGTAAAAGAGAATCATCATTAGGTAAGAATCATTTTAATTGTAAATGGCAAATAATTGATGATGCCGGAGGAATTGATTTTATTAAATCTTGTAAAAGCAAAGGAATGTTGAAAAAAGACATTATTGAAGATATAGGTACTACAATTTTTGTATTTGATAATTATTTAAAAAATCACGGATTTAAATCTTGGAGAAGCTTAAATTAATGGAGGTGTTACTATCGCAAGTATGGAAGAGCTTATGCTTATTTTTCGAGCTCAAGACCAAGTAAGTTCAGTAGCTGGAAAAATAGATGATAGTGTTCAAGGAATGGCTTCATCAGCTCAAGCAGCATTAACTAGTATGACTTCAGGTATGGCTAACTTAAGTACTGTTAGTGATAGTCTTATTGGTTCATTGAACAGTGGTAAATCTGCTTCAGATATTATATTTGGTAATGCAAGTAAAGCAGAAACTAATAAGGTTCTTATTAACAATATGACTAAAACTAAAGAGGCTGCTGCGGATTTATATGATACTGTTGACCGTGTTACTGATAGTAGTCTTGTTAGTATGCAACAGTTAATCCCATCATTAAATGCTTTTAAAGCTGCGACTGGTGCATCTGATGATGAGATTAAAGATATTACTGATGATATGGCTAACTTTGGTGCTGCGGTATTAGCTCAAACAGGGTCTACTGCTTTGGCTGAAACTGCTATGATGTCATTGTCCAAAGGTGTTAAAGGTGCTTTCGCTGCATTAGACCAGTATGGTGTATCTGAAGATGCATTGAAAAGAACTGGTAAATGGAGTGGTGAAGAAGATGATGTTCGTGGATTCATGGAAGCAGTTACTGAGGTAATGGGTTCAACTAAAGAGTTAATGGAAACCAACCAAGGTCTTGATGCTTTAATCCAGAAAGCTTTTAGTCGTGGTGGTAAGAAAATTGGTAATGAATTCTTACCAGTGATTAAAGATGTTAAAAGAGGCTTCTTAGATTTAGATAATGCTTTAGGTGGTAATTTAACTGCCAGCATCCTCCTCGTTGGTGAGGGTATTGATGTAATGAACAGTGCCCTATTCAATGTCAGTACTGCTGTTCGTGGTTTCGAAGACCTTAGTACAGGTGTCAAACAGTTAAAATCTTGGATTAAAGGTGCTGGTGATGTAGCTGAAGCAGCCAATGATGCAACTGATGCAGTTAAAGGCATGAGTAATGCAATGTCTACTGTAGGTAATGCAGGAGAGATGGGTGCTAATGTTAC
>Ga0256407_10007137_pt1 | contig 16972 bp, 9 predicted proteins | sample RumenRJG_04DNA_FD_193489 | JGI IMG/M metagenome (GOLD analysis project Ga0256407, IMG submission 193489) | Bovine rumen microbial communities from Lethbridge, Alberta, Canada - RJG_04 | ecosystem: Host-associated > Mammals > Digestive system > Stomach > Rumen | place: Canada: Alberta | collected...
GTCTTTCTCTGTGGGGTTGAATTCAAAGGAGCCGTTCTGTACAAGCTCGGCATACAGACCACCGTCAGCAGCACTGCTGATGTCTTCAAAGAAGATTCCAATTAATTCATCACTGATAAGTTTGCCTCCGGCAGGAGCCTTCATAGGCGTTTGGGCAGAAAGACCCATGGTAGCTGCAAAAAAGACAGCACTGAAAGTCATGCGAAATGTCATAGTGTATAATTAATAATTGTTGTTGTCAGTTGTATTTTTAGGTCTTATGCGTGCAAAATTACAAATATTTTCGCATATAATCATTTATTTCTTGTATTTTTTTTGCAACTATATCACAATAGTGTGTTTTCTGCGAATGAAAAATGAGAGAGGCATTCCAAAAAGGAACGCCTCTCTCATAATATATTTATAAACTTATGGTCTAATTGGATTTCTCTACATAAATTGGACGCGGATTCACACCTTCCACGGTTGGCTGGAGTGCAGTAGAAATCTGGCCGTCAACGTTACATGGCTTGCCTGTCTGAACACGACTATTTTTCAGCTGTTCCCAAACATCGCCTGTGCAATAGCTGTGAATCTCTATTGTAATTCCATCGCCAAATTCATGCTTCAACTGCTCAATCATATCAGCAGGGATATTGGTAATCTCGATGGTAATACCGTTGGCATCGTGTGTAATGGTATGATTGATTGTATATTCCTTATAATAGAAGTTAAAAATGCGGATGTTAAAGTCGTCCTGCTCCAAGATATCCTGTTCCTTGAGAGGAATGATAACCTTAACAGACTCGCAATCGGTTCTGATATGGATAGATGTCTTAATCTCGTTCCAAGTCTCGTGAACCTGCTGATGAACGTCAACTTCTACATCGTCAGGAACGGGATCTACAATGTAGGGAGGCACAGGATCTTCGCCGAGAACACCATTTACATGCCAGTAGTAGCGAGAAGCAACTTCCTTAACAACATACCAGCGAATGTGAGAGTTCAGGTATTCGCTGCCTAAATCCAACAGCTCATTAACCCGATTCAGCTTAGCTGTGTTATTATCAACATCCTTCCCAGCAGCTATTGCAGCATTCAAATCATCAACCTCGTCAGCTAGAATGTCCTCGACTTTGGGAGCCTCAAGGATTACGGGCTGTGTCTTCAGACCATTTTCGTCATATAAATAACGGAACAGACCGATATTCTCACCTGTTTTCTTATCTACCTTATAGTAATCGTAATCGCGGTCGTTATAATGAGAGTAGTTGTAGAGATTAGAAACCTTACCCCTATTTCTGCCATCCCTACCTGGAACGCGACCAAAATACTGAACAGATGGCTTATCGTAGAAATCTACAACGCCATTATCTGCACGAATGGAGAAACGAGCCGACTCCCAACCTTCATCGGTATGATAAGGCCATTTGAGCCCTTCAGCTCGAGTAAGCATCTCGGAGAATGCTCTTACTCCAGCAGGTTCCTCACTACCAACAGGGAATAACTGTTGACCCTGAAAAAATACTGTTGTCTTGGGCTTAGTGTTCTGTACGGGATTTGCACCGCCCTCTTCATTACTACAACTGCTGAACAATGCAGCAGCGGAAAGAAGTGAAAATAGAAAAAAAACCTTTTTCATATACAAATAGTTAAGTTTAAAAAATACTATATTCCCGATGTGTTATTTTATTTTCGCTGCAAATGTATAAATAAGACAGAATGTAAAAAGAATATGGTAAGAAAAATGTGAAAAAAGTATATATATTATTGATTTATGTCAAGAGAGAGCACAAAATAACACAGATTTGAGGACTTTTAATACTTTTTTTTCATAAATCAAGTGAAATTTCCAAAAGAAAAAGTATAAATTTGCACTAAATTAACTGATAAAAAGAAACTAACAGAGAAAACATCCTTAAACTGCATGAAAAAATTATCTCTTCTCTTTTTTGCCTGTTTTGTCTTAGTTATGGCGCAGGCGCAGGTCCGGAAACCTTTGCCGTCCCTACATGTCGAGGGCCGGTGGCTGGTAGATACTCATGGCAATCCCGTGGTATTGCATGGTGTTATGGATACACCCAGTATGTACTTCAACGATTATCGCTGGGGTTCCCCTTGGGGTAGCAATCCTGTGGCATACGATAATAATGGTGCCACAAAATGTAAGGCATACTTCAGGAAACTCTTTATCGGCCTCGAGAAAGCCCACTGCGATGTGTTTCGTCTTCACATGGATCCTGCATGGACCAACGATCCCAGCAGCTCCTATACCTATCCTGGTGCAAAGGACCAGGCGGCTGGTGTTGGAGGCGAAGCAGATATCAGAAAGTTCAACCCTACTCGTCTGAGGAATTTCCTCAAGACCCTCTACTTTCCGTTGGCCAAGGATGCCATTAATCATGGCATGTATGTTGTTGTACGCCCACCAGGTGTATGTCCTGGTGATCTGAAGGTGGGCGATTACTATAACGACTATTTGATGACAGTATGGGATATCTTCACGCAGAACGACTCCATAAAGAAATATGCTGGTCAGATTAGCATTGAGTTGGCCAACGAACCCGTTTCCCTGAAGAATGCCGAGGGGAAGGAGGACCCTGCAGCCTTGCATGATTACTTCCAACCCGTTGTGAACAAGATACGCGAGAACGGTTTTACGGGCATCATTTGGACTCCCGGCACCGGCTGGCAAGCCAACTACACCAGCTATGCCTCATATCCCATAGAAGGTTCAGATATTGGCTATGCCGTGCACGACTATACCGGCTGGTATGGATGTAGCGACAGCCACCCTGATCCGCAAAGTAAAATCAATCAGTTTCACAAACAAGTCCCCGTGGTGGACTTTGCACCCGTCATTATTACCGAAGTGGACTGGAGCCCTGTAAATCCTGACAAGGAAGGTCATTATAACGAGCACGGAGATTGGGTACAGCCCAACTACGGCACATGGTCCACAGGCTCCACTTCTAAATGGGGTAAAGCATACAAAGCCTGCCTCGACTACTATGGTAATATATCCATGACCCTTTCCGGCACACATTGTTTGCTGGATGTGAACAAATTAATCGCCGATGGTACCGTTACCCCTGCCTTCGGAGGACTGGAGGAAGCTTGCGGCAAAGCTTGTTTTGACTGGTATGCCGAATATTACAATGTAGATTATGCACATCCCGATTACAAAATTGCGTCTTTGGGAGACCAAGGCAACGGAAAATACAAGAACCCCGTGGTGATGGCCGATTTCCCCGACCCGGATGTGATTCGCGTTGGCGATACCTTTTACATGGTCTCCACCACTATGCACCACTTTCCCGGTGCAACCATTCTGAAGTCCAAGGATCTTGTAAACTGGGAATACTGCGCCCAGCCTTTAGCACAGTTGTCAACGTCAGACCGTTACTGTCTGTTGAACGACAAGAACGCCTATGCTGCTGGTATGTGGGCTTGCTCAATGACTTATCACGATGGCACATTCTACATTCTGATTAACGGTAACGATGCTGGTGGCTTTGTCCTTTCTACCTCCAATCCAGAGGGTACATGGGATATGAAAAAACTTTCCCGCATCTATTACGACCCTGGCATGCTCTTCGATAACGGCAAGGTTTATGTAGCCTGCGGCATTAACGACATCAAGATTTGCGAACTCGACGAGAAATTCAACTTCAAGCAGGAACGGTCTGTAGTAAAGCGTGAAGGTACAGGCCTCGAGGGATGTCACCTTTATAAAATAGGAGAATATTACTATATCTACGCAACCTATGGCGGCTGGCCCAGCGGACAGGTAGCTTTCCGTTCCAAGAATATCTTTGGTCCGTACGAAGAGAAAATGCTGGTCGAGAAGGTTATCAACGACAGACCTAACACCATTCATCAGGGCGCTCTCATAGAAACTGCCACAGGCGAGTGGTGGACCATCATGCAGCAGGATGTAGGTTGTCTGGGGCGCTTCCCTAACCTGCAACCTGTTAAGTGGACAGACGGCTGGCCCATTGTAGGCAATAAGGGTGTACCATACGAGATTACCACAAAGCCTAAGACCGGCGCAGCCACCAAACGTCAGCCTTTGCCCACCAACGACAACTTCCGCAGTTATCCTATGGGTATGCAGTGGCAATGGAACCACAATCCCGACGATGGCACATGGTCTTTGTTCGAACGTCCCGGATGGTTACGTCTTAGGACATCCACAACCGTTTCCCGTCTTACTCAGGCTCGTAACATGCTTACCCAGCGCATCTTTGCCTTCGAGAAGTCAGCTTCCCTGGGAACCGTTCGTCTGGATGTCAGCAATCTACAAGAAGGCGATTATGCCGGTATCTGCATCTTCCAGGATCCATACGCCATGCTTGCCGTTACGGTCAAGGACGGGCAGAAACAGTTGGTTTGGAAGCAGGACACCTTGCGTGTTCATGAAAACTTTACTCCAAAGGAACAAACACAAGCGATTGATATAGAAGATATTGTATATCTTCGTGCTACTGTCTCTTACTCCAACAGCAAGACGCAATTCTACTACTCTTTGGATAACGTCACCTATAAACCCGTCGGCGGCGAAACTAGCTTGGGCTTTAGCCTCACAGTCTTTGTCGGTGCCCGATTCGGTCTCTTCTGTTACGCCACAAGCGAGGACAGCGAAGGCTATGCTGATTTCGACTGGTTCTCTACCGAGAAGGACTACGACGAGTCCTATTTTTTCCCTGATACCTTCGAGGGATATAACCAAGATATGCTTACGGCAGAATCTCTTGTAATGGAGAAAGAGAGCTATGAGGTTCTGATAGGTAACAGTACACCGTTTGCGCTGAAAGCCACTTTCCGTGACGGTCATACAGAAGATGTGGCTGCACAGGCCCATTATAAGACAAGTACTGATAATGTTGTCACAGCATCACGTGGTCGTTTGCGTGGTTTGAGCGAAGGAGAAGTGCTGGTAGATGTTTCCTATAAGGATCCTATGGGACATGTTCTTACCACCAGCTTTACCGTCCGCTCCACCTTCTTCCCATTCAGCAAGGAATTTGTCACCACCAACTTCTTTGCTGAGGGTACATATAACGAGAAGCTCCGTGCCTTCAAGCCCGGGCAATACGGGCAGATGGGATGGCAATACACTGATGGTGCGGATTGGAGTGCATATAAGTATCTGGTAATTAATCTGAATCGGGAGCAGAAGTGCAATGCCCACCTGAATATCTTCACAGAGAACAGCATCTGGAGTAACTGTTGCGAATCACCTGCTTTCGGTAAGCAGAAACAGATAGTTATCAATCTGCAGGAAGCTAAATACACCTCTGGCGAAAAGACTGGTCAACCCCTCGACCTCCAGCACATTCATATCGTCAGCTTCTGGGGTAATGGTACTGGAAACGTTGTATTAGACGACATGTACCTGACCAACAACGATGATTATTCCCGTGAGGAGAATCCCGATGCCATCCGGTTCATGGAGGCTTCCCCCGCAACCGTGGATATTTATAGCGTTAACGGCGTATGTGTCCGCAGGAATGTGAGCATTGGCCAAGAGCTCCAGAACCTTCCCGCCGGCATATACATCATAGGCGGAAAGAAGTACGTAAGACGTTAGGGTTTAGGCTTAAACAAGGAAGTATGGGCAAGAAGGATTTCTTTCAGTTCAAACATTTTCATATTCATCAGGAGCACGCCGCCATGAAGGTGGGGACGGACAGCGATCTGCTGGGTGCCTTGGCTGCTGGCGGGAAACGTATCCTGGACGTGGGTACCGGCACTGGCGTGCTGGCACTGATGATGGCACAACGATTCGGGGATGCCAGGGTGACAGGCGTGGAGATAGACGACGAGGCGGTGCTGGATGCCAGGAGGAACTTCGAGGAATCGCCGTTCCGCGACCGCATCACGCTGGTGCACGACTCTTTCCAGAACTTCCTCGCAGCACGGAAATCGGAAGACTTCCACTTCGACAGCGTGGTGTGTAACCCTCCCTATTTCGACCGCAGCCTGGAATGCCCTACCCTGGGCCGAACCAGAGCCCGTCACAGCAGCAGCCTGCCCTTCGGGGTACTGGCAAGGGGCGTGGCAAACGTGATGGAGGAGCAGGGTTCGTTTACCGTCTGCATTCCGCCCGAGGTGCTGAGCGACTTTAATGCAGAATGCTTCATGGCAGGCTTCTGGCTCAAGGAGAACTTCCGGATTAAATCGCTCCCCGACAAGGGAACCAAGCGACACATCCTTATCTATCAGAAAGGTATAGCCGAAACTCCCACCCAAGAACAGACTTTCTGTATGCGCAACACCGATAAAACGGTTTCTGACTGGTATAAGGAAACCCTGAAGGACTTCTTGCTGTAAAACCCCAAGCGACAAAAGTCTCTCCTAAAGTGAAGAAGAACTGTCTGACTTAACTCCCCAAACTCTAAACTATCAACTATTATCTATCAACTATTATCTATCAGTAACGGATAAGCCGTAGCGCCTTGATGTTGACATTGGGTGCAGGATTAAGAAGCCTGAAGGTAACGGTGTGTCTGCCCGGCACAAGGTCGTAATTCCAGTACAGGCAGTCGGCAGTACGGCGAAGGAAGGTTGCCGGCAAGTCCATAACACGATGCACTTTCCCATCAACGCTGACTTCCAGTTCAGCCTCATATTGCGAATCTGGGCAATCAACATATCCATAGGCAACAAAACCTTTTCCTTCGAAACTGAACGTGTTTTGGGTGGCGCTGTCAGTTCCCAGATACTGGATGTTTTCTGCCAGGATCTCTGGGTGAAGGTCCGTAAAACCTTGCTCTAATTTTACGGCATGTGGCTTCTGTGGCCTGATAGTCACGTATTCGTCCGTGACACTACCGCCATAACGCAGAATCTGCTGCAAGGCCAGACGGAAACAGACATCGTACGTGGTTTGCAACGACATATCGGTATAGGCAAAGGGACGGTTCTCTATTTCCCTGAGATTAGGCATCCATGCTTCGGGAATACCACTATAGCCCAGTACTGTAGCCAGGATGCCGCCTGCAGTAGAGGGATTGCAGTCGGAGTCTTGTCCGCATCGAGTGGCAATCTCCAGGGTACGACCGAAATCTCCGTGTCCGAAGAGCAACCCCATCACCACATAGGCCGAATTCATGGTGGCATCTATATTGCCTGGAGCAAGAATAAGCTCCGGACAACCGACGTCCTCGGCGTAGGTATCGTTGTAGCGTTGCCAGGTATGAAGCCAGTCGTTCGGATTTTCCCTGTACCACTGAATAACTTTACTTATACACTGGTGGAACTTGCTACGCTTAGGAATGGTCTTTAATGCTTCTGTTACGATAGTTTCGACATTCGTCTCCACAAAGGCCAATGCATACATGGCACCGACGAAGACACCGCCATACCACCCGTCGCCATAATTCATGATATGACCTATTCTATCGCTGATGGACGAAGCCGCGTTAGGCATTCCAGGCGACATAAGGCCCGAGTAGTCAGCCTCTATCTGGTAGTCGATACAGTCGGCATGCGGATTGTTCTTCCAATAGCCCGAGGCAGGCGGCATAAGGCCGTGCTGAATGTTGTAACGCCCTGCCTGGTTAGCGTGCCAGAGCGGATAGCGAGCGTATGCAAAGGCTGTGGCAAAGGAATCTGTAGGCGCATCCAGCCCCAAACGGTTAAAGACATCGAGGAAGGTAAGATCCATATAAATATCGTCGAAGAGGCCGGGCGACCTGTCGAAAAAATGCTGCAAATGATGCTCTGGGTATTCAATAGCAGTACTTTCAGGAATCGTCACACCCCGATAGCAGAATTCAGTAGGTCCGCCATAGGCGCATCCTATTGTCTGGCCGGCCCATCCGCCCTTAATCTTATCCAGGAGTGCAGCACGAGAGAGAGTAACACGATGTGCCTGTATGGTTGTCGATGCCACACAAAATATAATGAGATATAGAATACGATACTTCATCATGTTACCTCGGTTCTCCATGGCATGCTCTATACAATTTCGTTTCATAAATTTATTGTTTAATGTCAGCCTCCCCCTAACCCCTCTCCGAGATAGGGTTAGGGTTGAGGCTTTCTTCACTTTTCACTTCATCAATTCCCATTTCCATTTCCACGATATTGAAGTCCTTCCATAATTCTGAGGCTCTGTAAGCCTCTTCACAACCTTGGGGAACATATAGTTTGAATTCTGTTTATCCACACCGTAAAAAACACCACCAGGACGGTCAAACCCAACCTTATCTATATAACGAGTTGCAGGAGGATTATGTGCCTTACATACTATTTCTGTCAGGTTTGAGCAACCAGCAAATGCATAATGCCTAATTACATTCACACTTTTAGGGATTGTGATGGATATCACGTCTTCACAACAGAAAAAAGCTTGCTGACCTATCCTGGTGACCTTGTAAGACTTTTCTTTATATACAACAGATTCAGGAATAACAATTGAGCCAGAGTAATCAGACATTGGAAATTGATTCTCTCCTACCCTTTGTTGATATGTCACTTCTGCTTCATCTCCAGAAAAGTTATAATATATCCCGTCAATTTCAACGTCATAAGCTAAAAGCGTGGTACAGAACATGAGGGAAAATAGGGTAATGATAAGATGTTTCATGATGTATCTATTAAAGTTTGCAACTAAGTTTATGCAAAAATATAAAATTCTTTTAATTGACAGAGAGAAATTAGTTGTATTTTTATAATATCTTTCCGTGACTGATTTCAACCTTTGCACCTACAGGTGCTTTGAATCCATTCCGTGTTTCTATGATTCCATCATTTAATATACGTAGGGTTGACCCAGGCTTAAGACTCAGTTTGGCATTTGTAAGCTTACCACCAGCCATGATCAGTTTACCACCCGATTCTACTGTTAAGGTTCCGTTCCCTCACATTTCTATATTACCTTGAATGGTGAGTTGACCTGTTCCAGTAATACGTATATTACCATATATGCATTCGTCATCTATTATTTCACTTATTTTTGAAACGTAAAGTAGTCCCTCAGTAAATGCCAACATTGCCATATTGGTTAACATTAAGCTGAGCTTTGCTTGTGAAAGGGCAAAGAATAATCAAGAATAGAAGAATACGTGATTTCATAAGCATTGTTTTCATTATACGTGGCAAAGATAGAATAAAGCGGGTGAAAGTCCAAATGATGTCTCCAACATATACCAGAAGATTGCCTTGTTTGTCATTAGCACGTTACAATATATGTGTGTGTGTATTTGTGTGTTTAGGAAATATCCCCTTCCTTTGTAGGGACGGGTGTAATAAGATCCTGGAAGTCTGTCCCCCCTCCCCTACAAGGGGCGACTGAGGTGTTTAGAGCAGTGGCTGGATGTCACTGCGGCTTCACCAAGGGGAGCGAATCCCCATTCGCGACGGAGGAACTGAGGTGGGATCTGGTTAAGGTTTAGTTTGTAAATAATTTTCTATCACACTCTCTGAACCGGTTCTTTTCTGTCAAGTTGGGGAGGAAAAAATCTCTAGTTAGGCAATTTTTGCCGCCTAGTTAGGGAGTGCACTTCCTACCTCGTTTTGACGTTGCAAAGAAATGACAATAGCATTGCGGTTCTCGAATAAAAGTCAAACTTTTTTCAACTGCTCTGCTCTCGCTGTTGCAGCGTTGCAGCGTTGCAGTTCTCGAAAAGCATTTCTACACCCTAAAAATACTTCTATATTTAAATATAGAGTTAATTTTTGACTTTCATATAATCTGTTTTGGAACTGCAACGGTGCAACGGTGCAACGCATTTTTGTCTTTTCTTCTTGTCTTTTTGCAAATTAAAATCTTGGAAAAGTTTGCCAGTAACAATTTTTTTTCCGAAATTTGCACTAAAAATAAGTTTACGCCCTCAGAGGGCACAGAACAAACAAAAAAATGGGAAACTTCATTAAGAAAAGCCTCGAGAATGGCGAAGAGATTAAGTACGAGGGAAGACTGCACTGGAGCAGTATCTGGAGATACATCTTCTGTAGTTGGCTGATGGTTTTGGGCGGTTTGGCAGCTGCTGGTGTTTGCTATTACTACAACCAAACGGATGCATATATGTACGCAGGGCTGGCTGTTGCTGTATTGGGCCTGATTATCGGTATTATCGGCAGGATTGTACGCACACGTTCCGAATTTGCCATCACTAGCACCCGATTTGTACAGAAGGATGGCATCTTCAATATCAAGATGACGGAAATCCCGCTTCATCGGATTGAGACGGTAAACTATTACCAGACTTTCTGGCAGCGTATGTTAGGTACGGGTTGCGTGGAACTGGTGGGAAGCGGCGGAACCAGTCATCAGGTACACTGCATAGAACGCCCCATGCAAGTAAGGAAGATGGTGCTGAGTGCCATCAACGCAAGCACCGTTAATTCTGTCCTGTCTTCAACCCCAACTCCTGCCTCAGTTCCACAGCCAGAAGCAACCGCACAGGCACCATCGGCAGAAACACAGCCATCCTGATGCTGAAAACAAAAGGGCATATTATTCTTATAGCCCTATTGTCGGTTCTGCACTGTTGGGCCGACAATAGGGTTTCTTATAAGCTTACGGGGATGCCTATCGGCTCTCCGCTTTCGGTGGATTACGATAACTCCAGCCAAGCCAGCACGACAATAAACACCATAAGAAATGCCTTCGACGGCAACCTGAGCACATTCTTTGCCAGCTGGGAAAGAAGCAATACCTGGGCAGGACTGGACTTGGGCACACCACATGTTATTACCCGTGTGGGATGGAGCCCACGAAACGGAAGCGTGGGTCCACAACGTGTGGTTTTAGGTCTCTTCGAAGGGTCTAACGATTCCGACTTCCTGACATCCTACCCCCTTTACATCAACAGTCAGGAAGGTACCATCGGCAAAATGGACTATGCGGATGTGAATGTTAGCAAAGGCTTCCGATATGTGCGTTACGTGGGACCTAATGCCGCCCGATGCAACATAGCCGAACTGGAATTCTACGGCTACGAGTCGGAAGGCGACGAGAGCAAATTCTATCAGCTTACGAACCTGCCGACAGTGGTTATCAATACGCAAAACCACATAGATCCTTACGATAAGATACACGAGCTAACGAGTTCATACACAATTATCTATGCAAACGGCACAAAAGTTCAGGAAGAAACAGGGACAACCCGTTTACGCGGCAATGCCAGCATCTCCTTCCCCAAGAAGCCCTATCGCATAAAACTTGACACAAAGAAACACATGTTCAAGGACAGCGACATGAAGTCGCCTGCTAAAGCCAAGAAGTGGACACTTATCAACAACTACGGCGATAAGTCGCTGATGCGTAACCTGGTCAGCTTTGAAGTGTCACGCAGAATGAGGATGCCTTACACGCCTTGGAGCAAACCTGTGGATGTGATTGTGAACGGAGAATACAAGGGATGCTACCAACTGACCGACCAGATAACCGTTGACAAGGACCGTGTGAACATCACAGAAATGGAACCCGATGACATAGAAGGCGAGGCACTGACGGGTGGTTATCTGCTGGAACTGGACGGTTATGCCAGTCAGGAAACATCGTGGTTCCAGACACGCTTCGGGTCGCCAGTGACCATCAAGTCACCCGACGAAAACAGCATCACCACCGAACAGCATAAATATATCGAGGACTTCTATAACCAGATGGAAATGCGCATTCTGAGCAGGAGTTTCAATGATCCGGAACTGGGCTATAGGGCAATACTGGACGAGAAGAGCCTTCAGTGCTATTGGCTGGTGGAAGAACTTACAGGCAATCCCGATGCTTTCCACAGTTGCTATTTGAGCAAAGACCGCGGTACAGACAAACTGAGGGTAGAGACGGTATGGGACTTCGACCTGGCTTTCGACAACGACAGCCGATTCTATCCCAACCGTAACTACGGAGACTACCTCTCGCTGGCTCGAGGCGGTGCAGGCAATTCCCGTGCGCTGCTTAGGCGTATCTTCTCGGACGAAGCCTTCTGCGACTCGCTGCGTGTTATGTGGGAAACAGCACGAAAGGACTGGGACATTACAGAAGAAAGCCTTTTCGCATACATCGACTCCACAGCCCGCGAACTGGACGAAAGCCAGCGGCTGAACTTCATAAGATGGCCCATACTTAACTCGGTACAACACCTGAATCCGCGTGTGGCCGGTACGTATGAGGGAGAGGTGGAATACCTGCGCGAATACCTGCGCGAACGCATTCCGTTCCTGGACGATCGGACAAAGAACCATCAAGGAGAAGAGGAACACTACTACATAGCCTCGGCAAAGGATCTGAAAAACTTTGCCGATATGGTGAACAGCGGTAAAGCTTCTATCTCGGCCACCCTACAGGCAGACATTGATTTTACTGCCTATGAGAACGAAATGATTGGAAAAGGCGTACGATTCAAGGGTACCTTTAACGGCAATCACCACAGCATAACAATCAAGATGAATGCCTCGCAAGAGTATGTTGCGCTATTCCGTTACCTGGACGGATGCGTAAAAGACCTGACTGTAAAAGGTACCATCCGCACAAGCAACAAATTTGCTGCCGGAATTGCCGGGGGGACGGAAGGAGCACGCATAGAACGGTGTACCGCCGATGTACAAATAATAAGTACGGTAAACGGTGACGGAACACACGGAGGCATTGTGGGCGTCAGTAACGATAATACATACATCGAAGATTGCCTGATTAGCGGAAGCATGAGCGGCTCCAATACAGACTGTTGCGGAGGCGTTGTAGGATGGGCCTCGTCTTCCACCACCATTAAGAACTGCCTGATAAGTTCCAACATAACAGTATCTAAGAACGGAAGCGACATCATAGCAAGAAACGCAGGTAACGTCGCTTCTGTCAACAACTTTACTTATGACACGTGGGGAGCTGCCAACGGTTGCGGCAACCTGACCTATTTTACATTAGACCAAATATGCATGGGTGACGCATGTTTCCGGATGAATACAAACCGGAAAGAACCGCTATGGTTCCAGCGTTTGGGTGTGGACGACATGCCCTCGATGGATTCTTCCAGAGGAGAGGTGTATTCCGTTTCCCGCGTCCATTGCGACGGATCGCCCTACTCTCCCGGCTTGGGCTATTCCAACAATAAGGTTTTCGACCAAAGGGATGCACATGTGATAAGAGACGGCATCTGTATCGTTTGCGGACTCTGTGACGACAGCACCATGCCACGAGATGAAAGGGGCTACTACGTTCTTTCCACAGCTCAGCAATTGGAATGGTATGCCAGGTATATTGCCGGAACGGACAATACGGTATGTGCCGTTCTGGGAGACAATATCGACTTTACAGCTTTCAATACCATGATTGGCATGGGAACTTCATACGCAGGAACATTTGACGGGGCAGGGTACTCCATAAAGATAAATGTGCAACGCAATGCAGACTATGCCGGTCTGTTCCACAATGTAAGCGGAACAATACAAGACCTTATAGTTTATGGGACTGTAAAGACAAGTGCTAAATTTGCGGGCGGGATTGTCAGCAACATGATAGGAGGACAACTAATAAGATGCCAAAGCTACACGGATATTGTCAGTACGGTGAATGGCGACGGAACACATGGCGGCATCATAGGACTTAACAGTGAGAGCACAGAGATATCAGAGGTGACCGACTGCTTCTTTGGCGGTTCTATCAACGGCAGTAACACCGACTGCTGCGGCGGTGTGTGCGGCTGGGCTTCTGCGCCTATCATGGTTTCAAACACATTGGTGATGGGTAGCTATAACGTCGGTATCAACGGCAGTGATGTGATATGCAGGAACAACAGCATGCTACTTCAGGACAACTGCTACTACTTCACCGACTGGAATGTGGATATACCCAAGGGCGTAAAGAGAACCAATCCCACAGAGTACAAGAACGGTGCCCTCTGCCTCCTGCTGAACGGCAACCGCAAAGACGACGATATGGCATGGTATCAGACATTGGGAACAGACCCCTTCCCTATCCCCGACGCAAGCCATAAACCGGTATATTTATGGACCGACGGCAGCTATCATAACGATGAGGAGGACGGCATAGCAGAGACCCATGAAACCTATAAAGCCTATAACCAGTATGGGACATACGACCTCAGCGGCCGCAAAATGGCAAATGGTAAATGGCTAAATGGTAAATGGGTAAGTGGGTCCTTACCCAAGGGTATTTATATTTATAATGGAAAGAAGATTGTGAAGTATTAAAGCCAACTCATGTAAAAAGAAAAAAAGAAGAAAAAAAAATTATATTATAGCTATGCTATTTAATGAAAATGAATTACCTTTGCAGCAGTTTTTAAGATAGAAGATAACAAACACATTTATGGGAGGTTTTTTCGGAACAGTATCCATGCAGCCCTGCAGCGCAGACTTATTTTACGGAACAGACTACCAGTCGCACATGGGTACCAAACGCGGCGGTATGGCTACGCTGAGTGAAGAAGGTGAGTTTTTCCGCAGTATTCACAACTTGGAAAGCACTTATTTCAGGACTCGTTTTGAAGACGAACTGGATAAGTTCAAAGGAAACGCAGGTATAGGCGTAATCAGCGACACCGATGCGCAACCCATGCTTATGAACAGCCACTTAGGTCGCTTTGCCCTGGTTACGGTTGCCAAAATAAACAATCTGGAAGAACTATGCCAGAAACTCCTTTCCGAAGGGCAGCACTTCAGTGAATTCTCCTCAGGAAAAATCAATCCGACAGAACTTGTTGCCTTGCTTATTATAAAAGGTAAGGATTTTGTTTCAGGTATAGAAAATGTCTTTAATCATATAAAGGGTTCTTGCTCTATGCTCCTGCTTACGGAAAACGGCATTATTGCAGCCCGCGATTCTTGGGGACGCACACCCATTGTAGTTGGAAAGAAAGAAGGAGCTATGGCTGTTGCCAGCGAAAACACGGCATTTCCCAACCTGGATTACGAGACAACCTACTTTGTAGGCCCCGGCGAGATTATCCGCATTACAGCCAATAAAATGGAGCAGTTACGCAAGCCCAACAAACGTATGCAGATATGTTCGTTCCTTTGGGTTTACTATGGATTCCCCTCCAGTTGCTATGAAGGAAGAAACGTAGAATGGGTTCGTAATGAGTGCGGACGCAGAATGGGCGAAGATGACAACGTAGAGGTGGATTGTGCCTGCGGAATACCCGACAGTGGCATTGGCATGGCAGTGGGTTATGCAGAAGGTCATAAGTGTCCATATAGCAGAGCCATCAACAAATATACACCCACTTGGCCCCGCAGCTTCACACCCAGCAATCAGGATATGCGAAATCTGGTGGCCAAGATGAAGATTATACCCAACACTGCCAAATTGCGTGGCAAGCGTGTCCTGTTCTGCGATGACAGTATTGTACGAGGAACACAGCTTCACGATAATGCAAAGATTTTCCATGAATTAGGAGCGAAGGAGGTTCATATGCGTATCGCCTGTCCTCCATTGGTGTACGGTTGTAAGTTTATCAACTTCAGTGCCAGCAAGAGCGACCTGGAACTTATTACACGCCGTATCATAAAGGATTTCGAAGGTGACGAGAACAAGAACCTGGAGGCCTATACGCGCACCGACAGCCCTGAATACAAGAAGATGGTAGCAGAGATTGCCAAGCGCCTGAATCTGGATTCACTGAAATTCAGCAAACTGGAAACGCTTATCGAAGCTATCGGTCTTCCTAAAGACCAAATCTGTACACATTGCTTCGACGGATCCTCTGCCTTCACTCTCGAGGAAATCAATTCGCAGGAATCACTTTTCTAATATCGTTGCTATCGCCTGTTTTACCTTATCTGCCAACTGCTGATAAGACAAGTCTGCCGTAGGTATAACAGGTGGAAGATAATGCACCTCGATATGACGGGGATGGATGTACTTGCGATGCCTCGGCCATGCTTCGTAGGCACCTTTTATACAAACGGGGATGACGGGAATATTCAGCTCCTTACTTAGGATAGCAAAGGCAAGTTTAAAGTCGCCCAATTCACCGTCGTGTGTACGACTTCCTTCTGGGAAGATAACAATATTCTTTCCGTTTTTCAGTACCTGTGCCAGTTTCTGGATGCTCTCCTTCAGGTGAACCTGTTCCATGATGATAGTGTTATTCTTGTCGGCCAACGCACGGCGGAACTTACTTTTTATGTGTTCCTCTGTGGCATAGAAATAGCAGGTCTTTATCTGATGCCAGGAAAGTCCACTCAGGACAACAGGCGCATCGGCAAAACTCTGATGATTGGGAGCCAGGATATAAGGACCCTTATCCGGTATCTGAATACGTCCATGTATGCGAAGCGAATTATAACATCTGAAGAACAATTTAAAACATTTGTTCACAAAAGGAAATAGGCATGAGGCCTGTGGTATGCGGAGGTCTGGAACCGATTCGTTGAGCAGACGGTGCCAGTCAACACCTTCCACCTCTACCTTCGTTTTGCGTGAAGCTACATATTCGGCCATTGCCTTGATGTTGGGAAACACAATCATCTGATCGACGAGGAGTTTCAAACCAAAGGTATGTTCTATGAATCCCTGCAATCCGACTTTATCTAACGAATCCATTGCCAAGTCCGTCTCTACGTGTGAAGAGGGTTTAACGGGAACTTTCTTCTCCTGCTCGATAAACTGTTTTATGATGCGGTACTCCTCCAAGTCCGGTTCCGGCTCTTCCTGACGGACAGGTTGCGAAGACTGGCAAGCCTTGAGCAAGTCCTGAAGTTTGAAACGCTGCAACTTATCTAATTTGGTCCTTGGCAGTTCTCCCCTGTAAACCGTCAGTGCCATTACCTTCTTGTAGTTGGCAACAGAACGGTTGTAGGGTTCAATTACTTCGCGCTTCAGTGCTACCTCTACCTGTGTATCGTTAAGCAGGGAAGCCCAGGGACTCTGTGGCACAACAATGGCACGAAGGAGATCATTGTCCTGCATAATGGCAACTTCCTTAACATACTGGTCGTACTGCTCTAACTTGTATTCTATCTCGCTGGGTTCTATATTCTTGCCATTACTCAGCACAATTATCTCCTTGGTATACCA
>Ga0256407_10007139_pt1 | contig 16970 bp, 3 predicted proteins | sample RumenRJG_04DNA_FD_193489 | JGI IMG/M metagenome (GOLD analysis project Ga0256407, IMG submission 193489) | Bovine rumen microbial communities from Lethbridge, Alberta, Canada - RJG_04 | ecosystem: Host-associated > Mammals > Digestive system > Stomach > Rumen | place: Canada: Alberta | collected...
AAACTTAATAAAAAAAACGTTTTTTTAAAAAATAAAATTTGAAACAAAAATATAAATTAAAATAATAAAATTTATTCTTTATTCTTATTTTTATCCTTTTCTTCATCATTTAAAATAATCTTATTTTTTTGAGGGTCAGGAAGAAAATCATCAATATTATCACCACCATCAAAATCATTATTATTTAATTTATTTAATTCTCCTTCAATTTCTTCATCATCAATATTTTCATTTGCAGCATTTTTAATAATATTATTTACTTCTCTTTGATTATCTTTTTGTTCTTTTAAATCATCTGCCATTTTATCAAAATCATCTAAATTAATTCCTATATCTTTTGCAACTTTAATTGCTTCATTTAATATATTTTTTGTTGAAATATTTGTTTCCATTTCTTTTAAATCTAAAATCTTTTGTTCTAATGTTGATATCATATTTGTATAATTTTGATTTGTTTTTTGATACATTTTTACTTTTTTTAAATATTCTCTTGCCCCATCTTTATTTTTTAATTTTAAACAATCTTTTGCTTTATTTCTATTAAAAAGTATTTTTTTTTCTGTATCTTCTATAACTTTATTTAAATTTTCAATTGAAATTAATATATTAATAATTGTATAATCTTTATTTGTTACTGTATCATTTGGGAATTTTAATAATTTTATACAATCATATGATAATCCTTTTATTTCTACTTTAAATAATGCTATTTTCTTTATTCCTACTAAAAATTTTAAACACAAATCAAGATATTGATTTCCAAATCTTATATTATTATTTTCAAGTAAATTTTGATTAAATTCACTTTTTAATATTACTTCATGATCTTTTTGTCTTAAAATTTCAATTAAAAAATTTAAAATATCATCACAATGATTTTGAAACATTTGATAATTAAGAAATATTAAATTATTATCTAATTTTTGAATATTATCAATATTAATTTCATTTTTTTCTGTTTTACAACCAAGTCCAAAATTAAATATTGATTTTGCATAGCTAGAAAAATATTGAGACCAAGATTTATTATTATCATTATAAATATCAGGAAATTCACTTTTAAAAAATTCTATATTATTTAATTCTTTTTCAGTAATAAAATGTCTTAATTCATTTAAATGAATTAATATATTTTCTAAACCAATTGGATTATTATTTCTAAATTTTGTATATTGTAAAATATCTGAGATTTTCATTCCAAAAGTATTAAATATTTCATCATAGAAATAATATATTATTTGTTCCCAAAATTCTAACATACTTTTTTCATTATCTCTAAAATCATATGATGAAAAATAATTATGAAATGTTAGTTTATCATTTAATTCACTAAAACGATTTAATGTTTTTTTTTCACAGTCTTCTTTTGTTATTTTATTAGTTTGAATTGATGATGTATATGTTGATTGTTTTGAATCTGATAAAGTCGTTTTTTGAAGTAATGACATTTTTAATTTAAAAATGATAAATTTGATTTAAATTAAATATGAAATAGTTATTAATTATTTTATTTTAATTATTTTTTTTTCATTATTTTATTGCACAATTTTAAATTTAAAAAAATATTAAATAAAATTAATTAGTTAATAAAAAAAATTATATAATATAATTAATATTAATATTAAAAAATATATTTAATCAACTTGACTTTCAGGTATAATTTCAATTTTATTTATTTTATTATTAATATCATTAATACTTTCATTATTCCCAATTTCTTCTTCATTTTGTCCTAATGCAGAATAACCTCCATTTTTTTTCCTTCTTTGTCTCATAATATATCTAATACATATAAGTAAAATAAAAATAATAAAAATACCAAAAATAATTTGAGTAAATAAATTAATAAATGAATTAATAATAATCCATTTACCTTCAATATTCCCTTTTAAAATATTATCTGTTACTATTCTCTCATCACAATATTTCCCTTTATAATCTTTATTACAAATACATTTTCCTAATTTAAAATCACAATAACCATTATAACATTTAACACAAGGATAATTTACTTGAATTATATTATTTATTTCTTCATTATCACTTTTAGTAATATTATCTTCATTTTCATTATCAATATTATTATCTTTATATTCTTCATCAATGCATTTATTATCAATAATTTTTCCTTCACATATTTCACAATGTTTTCCAGTAAATCCATTTATACAAGAACAAATAAATTGATTTAAAAAATTATCATAAATATATTTTCCATTACCATTACACATTTGATATGATGTTATTAAATCAGGAGGAGAAATTTGATTAATTTCTTCTTTTTCATAATCATTTAAATCATTTGATAATAATTGAGATATTATTGTATTAATTGATAAATTATTATCTTCTATTATATTATCATTAGGTGATTTTGTCATTTTTCCAGTTTTTATTCTTATTTTATTTTTGAATATTCCTCTATAATTAATAAACATAAAATTATTATTATCATATAAATTAAAATCATTAAATCCTAAAGAATATTTTGATTCATCTTCAAAGTCTTCATTATTAAAAATAAGAAACCATTCTTTATTATTTATTTCATTAGCTGATGAAACTTTAATAGGATAAATTTTTGGATTTTTATTATCATTAATTTTAGTCCATAAAAATCCAAAATAAAAAGGATAAAAATCTTTATCATTATTATTATCAATAGTTGAATTATCTAATTTTTCATCAATTTTTTGTAAATAAAAAGAATTCATAATAACATCTCTATTAAATAACATTGTAATAGGTTCTTTATTTTTAGTATATGGACTTTTACTTAAAATAATTTTTAAATTTAAATCTTGACCATTTATTTTATAAATATCAGGTCCAGGAGGATAAATTGAAATAACTTCAGGTGAGTCAATTTCATAATCTTTAGTTAAAATATTTAAAGAATAACTAAATGGTAAACATAAAGGAATAAATTCATTTTTTTCATTTGAAGTTCCTTTTAATATATTTGAAATATTATGCCATGAATTTTCAGTTATTAATATTGTATAATCACCAAAAATATTTTTTAAATTTTCTCCTTTTTCATCACTATTTGATATTATTGTTTGTAAAATTTTATGATTATTGAAATTTTCTCCTTTTTCTATTTTAAATAATGATGATGATGTTGATATTATATTATTATCTTTAATTAAATAAATTGAAAATTCACTTATTAAAGTATCATATCCTAAATCTAAAGTAATAAAATATGATGTTAAATTATTATTATAATATTCTCCTTCTGATAATGTAAAATTAATCATATATGAAAGATATTTTTCTTTATTTGATAATGTTGAATATTCTCTCTCTGTTAAAAATACATAATTTAATTCTTCTTTATATGAATTTGTTGATATTTTTCCTATATTTTTTTTTGGTTTTTTACTTAAGATTATTTTATTATCTTTTACATTACATTTTAAATTTTGTATTAAAGTATCTATTTCTTTTATTTGAATATCCATATCATAATTTGGACAAATTTTTTCATTTATTAAATCTTTTTCTAAACTTAATTGAAGAGTATAATATTCATTATTTTTATTATTTTGTAAATGATAAAATGTTTTTCTTTGTTTTAAATCTTGACTTATATAACTTAATTTAGATTGTTTAAAATATTTTTTTATTTTCCCATTTACTATTATTTTTGGTATTATATTAAATTGATTTGGTATTGTTATATATGTTGATATTAATAAAAATATATTTCCATTTGCATTTATATCAATTTCATTTATATTTTTTTTATATTTTGTTTTTTGATTATTTATAAAATATAAAGCATTATCAAAATGATTTAAATATTGAACTTTATTATTATTTTTGTCATTAGCATTTATTGATAAAGGAATAATAACACCATCACATTTTTTATTATAAAAAGAAGAATATTCATTTATTTTATTTTCACCTAAAATTCCTTTTACTGAAACTCTTTTATATAATTCAATAATATGAATATTAATACTTAATAAAATACAAGTTAAATTATTTTTATTTACTTTTATTTCATCATCTAAAACTAATTGAAGAGTATAATTTCCTTTTGGTAATAATACATCAATAAAACCAACATTATTTGATAATTTCATATAATATTTTTTATTATTTCCTGAAATAACATTTAAATATATTTTATTAAAAACATAGTCAGTTCCAATTTCTGCAATAATTCTATTCATATTTGAATTATTTAAATTAACAGTTGTATTTGATATTACATCATTTTTAATATCATATCTATTAATTGTAAAAACATTATTTATATATTTATATTCTTTTTCATTTTTTGGAATTATTATTAAATTTGGTAAAATATTTGTAATACATTGATGATAAGTTGATATTATATTGTTATAATTATATATATCTTTAATTCTATTTAAAGGTGAAATTCCAATATATAAATTAAATATTTTTTCTAATAAATCTTTTTCATTTATTGAATCAAAAGTATTATTTTCACTAAATTCTGTCATTTTAATTAATAAAATATAAAATCCTTTTTGAAGTAATAAATTAATATTATTAGAAAATTTAGTAATTTTCTCAATAGCAATTTCAATTTTATCATTTTTTTTATTTAACAATTCAACATTAAAATAACAAACAGATTCATAATTTAAATTAAACTCAATTTTATTAATCAAACTATTAAAAACTTTATTTTTAAAAACCCCTCTTTCACTTTTATTAAATCTCATTAAATAATAATTATCATAATTAATATAAGCATGTTCATAATCTAAAATAAACTTAGGTTCATTTAAACTAAAAGGAATTCTCCCAGGTATATCAAAATCATTATTATTTAATTCAATAACATTAGCCAATTCTTTTTCCTTAAAATGATTACTAGATTTTTTTGCTTCAATAACAATATCATAAATAGAACAAATTAATTCATTTCTAAAAGAAGTTTTTTGACTAGGAAAATAAAATTCAATTGTATAAGAACCTTTAGGTAAATTTTTAATTAATAAAACAGTTCTTCCATCAAATAATTCACCATATGAAATAATAGAATCATTTGAATTTTTATTTTTTAACATAATTGTTACTGGAGCCATAATAAAATCATTTATAACAGAAAATTTAAAATCAATTGATTTATAAACATTAAAATCAGTAAATTTTATTATTTGATCTTTTTCACTTCTTAACATATATAAAAAACCACTTCCTTTATCTTCTCCTTTATATTCTAATGAACTATCATATGAAAAAAATTGATTTTTATTTAAATATTTAATTGGAAGAATATTTGGAATTGGTTTTATATTTGTTAATAAATTATATTTTGGATTTTCATTTGGACATGCATAATTATGATTTTTTTCAACTGCAATTTCCATTTTAAAGGATTTACAATTTGATTTAGAATAAATTTGACTATATGAACTTCTTAATTCATTATAACCTAAATATTTTAATATTATCATATATGAAAATTCCTCATCTAAAATTTCCATTAATGTTGCAAAATGATGATTATTATTTGTTATTGATGATATTAAATTATATTTATTTAATTTGTCATTTGGATTTTGTTTATATAATGAAATTTTAATATTGACAATTTTACTTTCTATATATATTCTAAATATTGATTTTGGAAATCTATTTACTTTAAATTTAATTCTATCTTCACCTTCTCCTAAAGGAGGTAAAATATATTCATCTATTATGTGAGTTTCTGAATTAAATAATAAATAACGTAATGAATCAAATGTTTTTGGTATTGGAATACCAAATTTTCTACAAATGTAATTATTTGATAATTTTGAATTTGATGTATATGGATCCAAATTTATTATTGATGTTTGTGTTTTAATTGATACAATATCATTTGATAAATTTATAAATTGAATATCAAAATGTATTTCACCAAAATTTGCTTTTTCTAATTGAATATCTTCTTTAGAATTTATTTTTAAATGAATAGGTTTATAATATCTTAAAGATAAAGAATATTTACCATATGATAATCTATGAGTTATAATATTATTAAAATTTTTTTTATGATTTGGAATATATAAAATTCTCCCTTCATTATTATTTTCTGGATAATAAATTAAATAAGGTGCAGCATCTAAAAATGTAAAATCACTTTGAATATATGTAATTAATTTAATTTTCCTATCATCTTCTGGTTTAATATAAAATTCAAAATTTTCAATTTGTACATGTTCATTTATTGCAATTTTATTTTTATCTTCATCAATATCAAAAATACTTAAATCACTTAATTGAAAAATATATGTTATAGAATCTAAAGGTTTATTATATAAATTAGGTTTTTTAATATGATTAATAAAATTAATAGGAGTAAAAATAATATTACCATTATTATCTTTTTTTTTATTTCTAAAATTCATTCTTTGAATATGACTACCTAAAGTATCAAAATTCATCATTGACAATTCCATTTTAATATTTTCACATTTAGTATAACCTGAACTAGGAGGATAAAATTTAAAATAAATCCCATATGAACCAATAGGTAATTCAAATACTAAAGAGCATTCACCAATTCTAGAATCACATTTTGAAATAATATTTGGATAATTAGTTTCATTATAATAATACATTAGAATTTCTACATTAATTCTCCCTGGTGTAAGTAACATTCTAAACATTTGATTTTTATCAATTGTAAATTTCATTATGTGAATACTATTATTTAATCTATCAATTCTGAAATTATCTAAAATATGAAAACCATATTTTTTTATATAATTACTGTCACCAAAATAATCTTTTGTATTTAAATCATTTGGTAATTCATTATATGTACATAATGATGATGATTGTAATATATTTTCATGTAATTTTTCTGTATATAATCTTAATGTTATTTTATATTGAAGACATAAATTTTTTTCATATGTTAAAAATATATTATCTAAAATTAAAGGATTTTGAGAAATATCATATAACCAAATTCGAAATAAAGTATCGTTTGGTAAAACTCTTTTTATTAAGTAAGAATTAAATTTTTTATTTCCTATGAAACAATGAAGAGAACATATTGGTGATTTAATTTGAGAATTTCCTAATGTTTGAATTAATTTTTTTGAAATTAAATTATTTTCTTTTTTTAATGTATTTATTTTATTTCTTAATTCATCATTTATTTCAATTACTTCAAATAATATTCCTATTTGACTATGAAGAAATTTACTATCTAAACTTAATTCAATATGAAAATGTTCATTTACATAATCAGGAATATATAAATATTCATAATGAAAATAATCAATTTCTTTATTTGAATTTTTATTTCTAAAATGAATATAATTTTTAATTAATCCTTCATTAGATATTTTATTATAATCTGGATTTTCATTATTATTATATAAAGATAAATCTTGAGGTATAATTGGATCATTATTAACTTCTTCATTATTATTTAAATTTAAATTACATTTATCATTATTTTTATTAATTATTTCAATATTTGAATATTCTCTTTCAATTGTATTAATTTGCATTTCTAAATAAATATTTTTACATAAATTATCAGGATTAAAATTATTTAAAACATCAAAAGAATTAAAATCATTTCCAAAATTTGAAATATCATTAATTGAATAATACAAATAATATTTTCCACTATCAGCAATAAAATCTAATATAGAAACACTATCACTTCCATCAGGTCCTTTAATATTTTTACTAATACTTAATATCTTTTCATCTTTATCAAGAAGATAAATTCCTACTAAGAAATTTTCTTTAGATTGTTCAATATAAATTTTAATATGAGATATTTTATTTAAATTAAATGAAGTAATATGATTTTTACCTTTAATATTTTTAATAGAATATTTTCCACTAATATGCATATTTCCATCTAATTGTAAATAACCTAAATTATTTAAATTTGAAGGAATAAATTGAAATGAACAATCATTATCACTTCTTCCTAATTGAGAAAAATTAATTAAACTTCCTTTATTTTTACTATAATTAATCTCATTAATATTTTCACAATTAGGATAAATTTTATTATTATTTGAACATTTATCACATTTTTCTCCTATAAAATTATTTTTACATTGACATTTAATATTATTTTTATTATTTAAATTATCTTTAATACAAATTCCATTTCCATTACAAAAATTTTTATTACAATTATTTAAACTAATACATTTTCCATTATTTAAAAAATAACCATCAATACATTCCATACATAAATCACCAATATAAGGTAATTTACAAATACATTTATTAGTAATGAAATCACATGAATATTCTGTATTCATATTTGGATTACATTGACATGTTTTTGTACAATATTTATGTATTATAGGATAATCTGATTTTATTTCTTGATCTTTTTTATCTGAAGATATTAATCTTTGTAAATTAAATTTTAATTCATAACACATATTAAATTCTAATGAATTTTCATTGAAAATTATTTTAAATTGATTTTGATATAATGATAATTTTGATGGATATATTTTATTTTGGTTTATTGTATTTTCTAAATAAAATGTTTGATTTAATGGTATGTTATTATTTGGTAAAATTTTTAATTTTGTACTTATTCTATAATTGAATGTTATATATATTATCATTTTTTCATTTACTTTTTGTGAACTTGCATTTGGTGGATCAATACTTATAATTTTATTTACTTTATCATAAAAAAATGGATTTTCAACTTCAGATATTTCTTCTATTGGAACTGATTGTAAATTTAAATTAAAGTTAAAACAAATTTTATTTGTATCTAAAATATTTTTATTTGAATATAATAATTGAATTAATTGATTTGGAATTATATTTTGTGTTATTTTTAAATTATATTCACCTTTTAATAATAAAGTTGATAATCCAGAAAATAAATTAATATCATTTTCATTATTTGATATTTCATTTAAAATCCATTCTCCATTTGCAATATCATTATTTGATTTTAAATCTGTTATTGTAAATGATATATCATTTAAAATAAATAAATATCTTGATATTATACTTAAAGTAATTGGATTATTTACAATTAATTTAATATTATATTCAAATGGTTCATTTATTCTTCCTTTTGATATTATTCCTTTTTTTATATAATTTTTCTTATTATTATCATTTTGAAAAAATTCTTTATTTTCAATATTACTTATTTTTAATATATCATTACCATTTAAATATAAATTTTTCAAATTAAAATTATTCAAAATTAAACTATCATTCCCATTTAAAACAATTTCATTATTAATAAAATTCCCAACATTAACAAAATTATTATCTTTAATATTTTTATCATCACATTTTAAATTCTCATTAATAACAATTAAAGGTTCAATTTCAATTTTTAATTGATATCTATTACAACTCATTTTTAAATCAAAATGTTCAATTTTAATAACATAAGGAACTTCCCTAGGACTTAACTTCATAATAAAACTTTCAATTCCATTTTTTCCTTCAGTTTGAATAATCGGAGTATTATCATTTTTATTATATAAAATAGAAATTTTTGCTCTATTAATTTCTTTAGAAATATACATAATTCTAATAATACTTTCTTCACTAATAATAAATTCACTTTTTTCAATTTCTTCATTAACTTTATAAATTTCACTTAAAATTAAAGATGAATCACTTTTTTGTAAATCAAATAATTTTTCTTTTAAAATAGGAGCTCTTATTATATTATTACAAGAACTACTCCAACCAAATTTTATAATTTCATTATTTTCAATATTAAATTTATCATCTTCACAAAAAGGATAAAAGTCATTTTTATTTATGCATTTATTACAAAAATTAATTGAAGGAAAACCTTTTTTATTACCAAATCCATTATTACATATACAAGGATTAATCAAATTAATATCATAAGGATTAAAAGAAGAAAAAGGTATTTTACAATAACCTTGATCATTACAAGTTTCTTTATCAGTACAAATAATATTTGTTAATTTATTATCTATACAAATTCCATCTTCACTTTTTGTATAACCTTCTTCACAATCATAACAATTTATTCCTTTATAAGGAAATTTACATCTACATTTATTATTTAATGAACATATAAAATTACTTTTTGGATTACAATCACATCTCATTATACAATAAATATGATTTTCTGATGAAATTGATAAATCTTTTAAATTATATTCAATAGAATTATTAAATGTGTTTGGATTGTAAAATAATTTATAACATTTTTTTATTGAAAAGATATTTTCATTTATTTCAAATGTAAATGTTATTGAATCACTTTTAAAATCTCCTATGTAATTTGGAATTATTTTTTCTCCTTGAATTATATTGTTTAATTCGTCATATTCTTTTAAATAAATCATTGATTTCATTTCTAGTAATTGATTTGAATTTGTAATGAAGTCATTTGAAAATTTGATATTTAAATCTAATTTATTTCCTAATCTTATATTATTTAAATTTGATGGGAAAACATTTATTATTTCTGAATTTTCAAAATAATGATATTCTAATTCATTTAATTCATTATTTTCATTTGATATTGTTTCATTTTTATTTATTAAAGATGAGGAAATGTCTAAATTGAAAGAATTACATATTTCATTTAATTCTGTATCATTATATATTTTTGATAAAAAGTATGTGAATATTTTATGATAAGTTAATTTAATTGTATATTTTCCTGGATTTAAATTTGTAAATATGTTTTTATTAATCCAAATTCCATTTTTATGTGAATTATCAATTGTTTCTGTTCCTAATATATAAAGTAAATTATCATCTTTTAATGAAATATCCATATAATTATCTGAATGAACATATTTTAAATTTATATTTAAATTAACTTTTTCCTTTATTAAAAGTGTTATTTCTTTTTCTAAATTATTAGTACGTGCATTTAAATAAAATCCTTTATATTCACTACAATATGATATATATTGATAATTTTTAGTTTTTGATATTTCTAATAAATAAGGAATATTTTCTTTATTTAATAAATCTTCATTTATATTATTACAATTTGTATAAATATCCTTATAAATTTTTTTAGGTATAATACTAAATATAATTTCAAAACTTTCACATTTTGTTAAAGTTTTATCAAAAATAATATCTAAATAATATGTTAAAAATTTACTATTTGAATTATCTAAAGCATCAAAATTAGAAATACTTTCAATAATCAAGCCATTAAATTCAGAACTTCCAAATCTAAAATAAATATCAGAATTATGATAAATTTCAATAAAAATATTATTATTATTAATTTTATAAAGAGGATTAACTTGAATAAAAATAATAGACTCTTCTAAAATCATAAATTCAGTTCTTAAAGAATTACTAATTTTAGGAAGAAAAAATTTTCCATAAAAATAAAATTCTCCAGTAACTTTATCAGGTAAATTTCCATATTTTTTAATTAAATCACCAAAATTATTTTCTTCAGTAACAAATAAATGACTAGGTAAAAAATCATTATTTTCACATTGAATTTTTTTAGTTTCTTGTTTTTCTGCTAAAATATTATAATAATTATAAGAAATTGTTGCAGTTGAACATAAAGAAATTGAATTATAACATCTTGAAATTAAATCAATTTCATATGTTGTATTTTTTTCAACTTCTAAATTTAACCAAATAAAATTTGCATTTTTTATTATTTTTGCTTGTGTTAATCTTCTTTTTTTTCCTATCATTTTATATGGAATAAAAGTATATAAAGGATCAATATATGAATTATATATAAATTCTAATTCAAATCTTGTTTTTCCTAATTCATTAGGAATTATTTTTATTGTTTGAATTATTTTATCATTTTTTGGATCTTCTATATTTTTAAATATTATTCTTTGATAATCATTATCAACATCTTTTTCAACTTCTTCTATTAATTCTAATCCTCTATTTATACATAAATTCATATTATTTAAATTTTCAAAATCATTTATTTCTTTAATTGGTATTATTGATAATAAAATATCAAAATATAAACATAAATGATCATATTCATCATTTTTTTTATAATATTGTTTATTTTGATTTATATTAAATTCAATTTCAAAATTATAAATTCCAATATCTAAAACATAACTAATAAAATTTTTTTTAACTCCTTTTTTAAAAATCAAAATTTTCATTTGATTATCATTTTCTTTAGAAAGTGTAATAGAATTATGAGCAAAAATACCATCTTCATCAGGAATATATAATTTAAAAAGTGATTTTTCTTTAATATAAAAACTTCTCATTAATTTCTCACTTTTAATTTTAAATCTTTGCATATTATTAATTGTATATGAAGTATCTCTTTCAATCCAACCTGGAATATTTAAATTTTTTGGCATTTCAATAAAAGGACAATGTTCATTTAATCCAAAAGCACCTTTTGAAATTGAATTATATGATTTATTTTCTATTATTAATTTTGCAGTGAATGCAACACATAAATTAAAATTTAATAAATCTAAAATATTTTTATTTATCATTGATTTATTAATACCAAAAATTACTTTATATTTACCATATGTTAATAATAATCCTCTTATTGATAAAATATTTTCTTCTTCCATATCTTGATTAGCTATTAATTCATTTATTAAATTTTGAGTATTATTTAATTCATTATTTATTTTGTAATTATAATTTGATTGTTCTAATACATAAATTTTGGCAAATAAATTTATTGGTAAACCATATGGAGTTTCTATTAATAAAGTAATTCTTGATAAATCATTTTTAATTTCAAAATCATATGAAAAATACATATTTGGTGTATTATTTAAATTAAATTTAAATTGAAAAAGAGAATGTTGTGATGTTAATGAGGAAATTGCATCATATTTATTTAAAAATGTTTCTCCTTTTTGATTTACTGTTTCTCCATATAAATGTTTATAAAACATATTAAAAACACTTTCAGATTTATATTCTGTCAATGAATTATCTTGATCAATTAGTCTTGAATAAATTACATTTTTAATATCAGGTTTTAAATTAATACATTCATTACTAATAATATTTTTTGTATTAATTATAGAAAATTCTAAAGTAAATAATCTACATTTATCAAAAAAAGTACCAAAATTTTTATATTTATTAAGAAATCTAATTATAAATTTATTATCATTTTCAAGTAAATAATATAAATAATATGTACTTGATTTTTCTCCTTCTTCTGATATTTCTTTTTTACTTATTATTAATGTTTTATTATTTTTATCTTCAAGTCTAAAATACATACTATCAACATCAGAATAATCTTTAAATTGTATTCTTATTTTAAGTAAATATTTACTATTTTCAGGAATATTAATCTCAAATTTACTTTCTTCTAAAGGAATTAAGAGATGATGATTAAAATAATAATATTTATCTTGTTCATTTTTAATATTTAAATTATATGGAACATGATGATATTTTACAAAATTACATTCCCATTTTTTTTTATTTTTTGAATCTAATAAAATGGAAACAATTCTAATTTTAAAATTAACACATTTTGGTATTTTATGAGAATTGAAAATAGATTCTGATTCTAAATTAAATTCACTATGACTAGAAGTATATTGTGATAATCCATGAACTAAAATTAATTGATATTTTCCTTCAGTTAATTTCATATTAATTCTAGATTTATGTAATAAAAATTTTCTAAAATACTCATTTGTTAAATCAAAATTTGATTTTTCACTTATTGGAATAATAATTGGAATAATTATTCCAGTAATAAATTCTGATATACATTCAATATAAAAATTAATATCTTCTTTAATTATAAAACTTCCTGAATAAATAATAGAAAAATCTTGTAATGATTCTTTAAAAAAAGTCTCATCTAAATTATTATAAGTCATTAAATCTTTACTTATAATTTCATATTCATAAAATTTATAATTATTTAAATCAGAATGTTTTTCAGAAAATTTTCCAATAAATTCATCAATAGTTTTATTAATAGAAGTACTATAATAATCATTACAAGATTGTTGTGAAAAAAATGAAAAAGGAGCAATTTTTTTTATATAATCAATAGAACCTAAAGCCATTTTTAAATAAAAAATTTCACAACTTTTTCTTTCATTTTGAGCAAAAAAAGAAGAAGAATAATCAAATTCAATTGAATATTTTTTTCCTTTTGATAATAAAGTTACTATTGAACTTTGTCCTCCCCAAAATGAATTTTTAGTATATAATATTTTATCATTTATATCTTCACTTTGTATTTCATATACTTTAATATCAATATTATTACCATCTGAATAATATGTATTTAATCTTAAAATATAATCATCATTATTTGGAATTGATAAATAAAATTCATCTTTTAATATTTTTAAATTAAAAATTATATCTCCTTTATATTCAAAATATTCTTTATTTCTATCAAATAAAGTTTCAAAATTTGGAGGAAGTCTTTTTCCATTACAATTATATCTATTTTGTGTTTTTTTCATATATTTTATTTTAATTCCTAATGAAATTGGTAAATTATATAATTTTGAATCTTGAATTATTGAATCATTATTAATATCAATAAATAATATTTCATAGTCACCTGGTGTTAATATAGTTTCTAATAAAATTAAATTTTTTGAATTTCTTTTTGACATTATACATTTACCAATTGATAAACATTTTAAATTATATAAATGTTCTTTTTCACTTTTTTTTATAATTAATATTCTAATTGAACCTCCTATTAAAAATTCAGAATACATTTGGAATTTAATAAAATATTTTGTTAATATTGTTATTTCATTTTCAGTATTATTTAAATTAATATTATTTACTTCTTCATCTTGTGGAATTGTCAAATGGAAAATATTATAAACATAAATTTTATATAAAGTCAAATATTCACCTTCAGGATATAAAATATTTAATTTATAAGGCGAAATATCTTTTTTTACTTTTTGAACTAATAAATCTTTTCCTTTTTTTTTAACTTCAGCATTTTTAATATCTTGAAAAATTTGAAAAAAATCTTTATTAAAATCAAATAAATTTTTATTTTGTTGATTAATATCTTTCAATCTTAATTTATAATGTTCATAATCTTCAAAAGCAATTTCTAAAAGCATATAAGGTTCATTACAAAAAGTATCACTTGACATTGTATTAATCATTTCAATTGACATTGTATCTTGTTCATTAATAATATTACTAAATTTAATTGTAATTAATCCTTCAATTAATTTATCTTCTTTATATATATTAAAATCAATTGGAATTCCACTTTTTGCATTTTTTGAATAATTTTCAAAAGTTATTTTCATTCTAGCATGAATTGGTGTTATTTGTAATTTAAAAATTGAAGGTTTTGTTATGTTAATTTTTAATTTTATGTCATCTGAATTTGAATTTGATTCTGATAAGAAGAAATAATTAAATATATGTACACGAGGTAAAAGTTGGTAATTTGGTAAAAGGTTATCAAAATTTTTAGGTAATGATGCTACTTTATCACATGTTAATTGAAGTGATATTTTTAATGTTATTATAATTAGAAATGAAATTAGGAAATTTTTATTGTTCATAATATTTTTTTTTAAAAATAAAAAATATTGTTTGTTTTTTTTTAAAAAAATAAATATTTTTAAATTTTAATAATATAATTATAATTAAATATATAAAAATTTAAATATTATTTTTGTAATATTGAATTAATAAAAATTTCTAATCTTTCATGATTTTCAATATATTTTTTATCTTTATGTTCATTTTCAATCATTGAAGAAGTAATAATGATTTTCCTTAATTGTTTATTATCATCTTTCACATCTTCATTATTTTCATTATTATTAATATCATTTTCTCCACCTTCTTCCAAATATTTATCAAAAGATTTTAAAGAAGCAATACAAATACTCTCAATAAAAAGAAGAAAATCTAATTCTCCTTTAGGAACTAATTGTTTTCTTTGATATTTAATATAATTCAATATATAAATAACTTCTTTAGAACTTAAAAAAACAGGAACAAGTTTTTTATCTTGAACAATTTTAATAAAATTTTGTATAGACAATTTTTTTCTATTATCACAATATTTAAGAAATAAAGAATAAATTCTTCCAATATATTTTTTAACAACATTCTTTAATTCTTTAGTATTTAATAAATAAAACCATCTTTGTAATTTTTTATCATTATTACTTATAATTAAAGCAGGTAATCCAACATAATTATTATTAATTAAATATTTTAATCTCATATTAGAATCATCTTCCCATTCATATAAATGTTTAGAAATTTCTTGTAAAATAAAGAAAAAATCTTCGAAAGAAACATCTTTATTTTCACCAATATTATTTTTAATTTTATTATAAATAACTTCAATATCACCTTTTGGTAAAGTTAATTCATATAAATTATTATCAATATGCATTGCTACAAATTGAGAATATTCCATTTTATAATTTGTAAATGTTCTACCATAATAACAATATTTTTCAAATAATCTTAAAATTCTATTATATGTTTCATGTCCGAGTGAATTATATATTTTTTCATAATTTTCATATTTTTCATTTATTTCTTTTATTATTATATTGTTTTTTTTATAATATTCATCAACTACTTCTTTTAATCCATTAAAATATGGGGTAAATTCATATGAAGAATTATATTCTTTTTTTATTTCTTCTTCTAAATCATTTATTTTTTGTATTTCTTCTAATTGTTGAGGATTAAGTTTTTCAAAATATTCTCTTAAGGATATTATATCATTTCTAATTTGGAATAAGTTATTTAAATCATCTTTTACATATGAATTATTTGGATCTTCCATCTCTTTTATTAATTGCTCTTCACTTAATTCATATTGTTTTTTTAATAAGTTTTTTTTTAGTCCCTTTGATTTTGTTATTTTATTACTTATGATATTATTTATTTTTTGATTATTTAATTCTGATGATTTTTTTGAAATATAAACTTTATTATCCATTATTTAATTTTTTAATATTTAAAAAAATAAAATTTTATCTATACTAAAACAAATAATAAAT
>Ga0256407_10007143_pt1 | contig 16966 bp, 17 predicted proteins | sample RumenRJG_04DNA_FD_193489 | JGI IMG/M metagenome (GOLD analysis project Ga0256407, IMG submission 193489) | Bovine rumen microbial communities from Lethbridge, Alberta, Canada - RJG_04 | ecosystem: Host-associated > Mammals > Digestive system > Stomach > Rumen | place: Canada: Alberta...
TGCAGAGACTGACGTGCCATTAAAATCCGAAGGATTTTTGCTGCTGGACTCTGGAGCGCAGTATTCAGACGGGACGACAGATATTACCAGAACCATTGCACTGGGAGAGCCGACGCAAGAGGAAAAATTGATATATACGCTTGTATTAAAAGGACATATCGCCTTGAGCCGTTGTCGCTTTCCGTCGGGAGCATGCGGAACACAACTGGACCTGGCGGCGCGTTATGCCATGTGGCAGGAGGGCTACAATTTTGGCCACGGTACAGGACACGGCGTAGGCTCATACCTATGCGTACACGAAGGGCCGCACCAAATCCGGATGAATTATAAACCTGCCCCAATCTCTGCCGGTATGGTGGTAACTGACGAGCCAGGCATATATGTAAAAGGAAAATTCGGCATCAGGATAGAGAACACACTGCTCTGTGTGCCATATAAAGAAACAGAGTTTGGAAAGTTTGTCCAGTTTGAGCCGTTGACTTTGTGCCCTATAGATACCTCTCCTATAGAGATGAGTCTTCTGACACCGGTTGAAAAGGCGTGGTTAAACAACTATCATCAACATGTCAGGTCACGGTTGCTGCCTTTGCTCTCAGAAAAGGATGATGCAGAATGGCTTATTGACGCTACTAAAGAAATATAAGACGCTATGTTTGTCGATGTAATATTGCCATTGCCTCTTGAAGGTCATTTCAGCTACCATGTCCCGCAAGTGATGGAAAACAAAATATGCATGGGCTGTCGGGTTATTGTTCAGTTTGGTACGTCCAAACTATACACGGGTATTGTTGTTGGTGTGTATGACACCAAACCGAAAGAAGACTATGCCATCAAAGACATCATTGAGGCTATTGATGACAAAGCGTCTGTGTTGCCCCAGCAACTTAAAAGCTGGCAGTGGATTAGCCAATATTATATGTGCTCTATTGGTGAGGTATATAAGGCCGCTGTTCCCTCAGGAATGAAAATGGAAAGTGAGACTCAACTGCAACTCAATGAGGAATTTGACAGTTGGGAGAAATTGACCAAAAAAGAAATGGAGATACTGGATTTAATACAGTATAAAAAGTTTAAAACCATTTCACAAATACAAAAAGCGACTTCCGACAATCACATCATGGCGACATTGCGTTCGCTGATGAAAAAAAACGCCTTGTTGATTCTGGAAGAGATAAAAAGAAAATTCAGCCCGAAGACAGAGACGCATGTCAGATTGGCAAAACCCTATCGTACAGAGGAGAATGTCAACAAGTTGGCACAGGCGTTAGAGAAACAGCCCAAGCGTTATCAACTTCTCATGAAATATCTGGAACTCTCAGGTATGGTATCGGCGTTTAACTTGAAAAATGACAAACTGATACAGGAGGTAAGCCGGACTGAACTGCTAAGGCTGTCTCAGGTTTCGGTAGCCGTATTGTCGGGTATGCGGGCAAAAGGATATATAGAAACCTATGAGTATGAGACAGGACGCATCAAAAAGTCACACGTGTCCATCACTGAACAGGTGCCGCTTTCGGCTGCTCAACAAAACGCGTTAGAGAGCATTAAGCAATCATTTCAGACAAAAAAAGTTTGTTTGTTGCATGGCGTGACCTCAAGTGGTAAGACAGAGGTATACATACGGCTTATTAGGGAGCAATTGAACAAGGGGAAACAAGTGTTATATTTGTTGCCTGAAATAGCGCTTACGACACAGATAACCCAACGCCTTCAACGCATCTTCGGTGACCAGTTAGGAGTTTATCACTCAAGGTATCCCGATAATGAGAGAGTGGAAATATGGAACAAACAGTTGTCAGACAAACCTTTTGGGGTAATACTCGGTGCGCGGTCGGCACTGTTTTTACCATATAAGAATCTTGGTATGGTTATAGTGGACGAAGAACACGAAACATCCTATAAACAACAGGAGCCTGCTCCACGCTATAATGCCAGAGACACGGCAATAGTCCTTGCGTCATTGTATGGTGCGCCTGTGTTATTAGGAACTGCAACGCCGAGTATGGAATCGTATAGTAACGCCCAAAAAGGGAAGTACGGGTATGTCACATTAATGCAGCGCTTTGGTGATATCAATATGCCGTACATTGAGGTAGCGGATGTCAAAGACCTGATGCGAAGAAAAATGATGACCTTGCCTTTTTCACCGCAGTTAATCGAAGAGATGAAAAAAGCGTTGGACAATGGTGAACAAGTGATACTGTTTCAAAACAGGAGAGGTTATACACCTGTTTTAGAGTGTCGTAAATGCGGCTGGGTTCCAAAGTGTCAATTCTGTGATGTCAATTTGACTTATCATCAGGAATTCAATAAAATGGTATGTCATTACTGTGGTTCTACCTACGATGTGCCGAAGTCGTGCCCTAATTGCGGTGAGCAGGAGATACGTTCCTATGGGTTCGGTACAGAAAAGATTGAAGAAGAAGTTCACAAACTTTTCCCTCAGGCAAAGACAGCCCGTCTGGACTTAGACACCACACAATCGCGCAATGCTTATGAGCGTATATTGGCTGACTTTTCACAACAGAAAACAAATATCCTTGTCGGAACACAAATGGTGTCAAAGGGATTGGACTTTGATAATGTTCATGTCGTGGGAATTCTTGATGCCGACACTATGCTGACTCGCCCTGACTTCAGGGCATTTGAAAGGTCCTTTCAGATGATGTCTCAAGTAGCAGGCAGAGCAGGACGGCGCAATAAAGCAGGCCATGTTATTTTGCAAACGAAACATGCGGAATACCCAGTTGTCAAACAGATTGTAGAAAACAATTATGAAGAGATGTATAGAAATCAGGACGCAGACAGAATGAATTTTAACTATCCTCCTTACTGCAGGTTGATTTATATTTATCTCAGACACCGTAACGACAAGACGGTCGGAGAGGCAGCAAAAGCTTTGGGAATATCTCTGAGGCAATCTTTGGGGAACATTGTCCTTGGTCCGGACAAGCCTGTTGTCAGCAGGATAAGTTTAATGTATATACGTAGAATAATGGTAAAGGTGCCTCTTTCAGCCAGCACCAACAAGGTGAGGACTTCCCTTGCGGCGATAGTCAAACAGCTTTCGACGATTCCCGCTTTCCATTCCGTCAACATATATTATGATGTTGATCCAATTTAACGTATGTGTGCTGTCATGTGCAAAAAGACGAAAAACAAGAATTTAAACTTTATAGTGAGTACCATACCAAAATAATGTGCTAATTTTGCATATCAAAAAATATAATACAATAAAAATATAGTTATGAAATTTTTAACAGATGACAAATTGGTAATCGTTGGTGCCGGCGGTATGATTGGTTCCAACATGGTTCAAACAGCGATGATGCTGGGTCTTACACCTAATATCTGTCTGTATGACATTTATGAGCCGGGTGTTCACGGTGTAGCAGAAGAGATGTATCATTGCGCATTTCCAGGCGCAAATATTACATGGACTGTCAACCCAGAGGAAGCATTCACAGGTGCGAAGTATATTATTTCTTCCGGCGGTGCTCCTCGCAAGGAGGGCATGACACGTGAGGACTTGTTGAAGGGTAATTGCAAAATTGCTGCGGAATTTGGTGATAACATCAAGAAATATTGCCCGGATGTTGAGCACGTTGTTGTTATATTCAATCCTGCTGACGTTACAGCTTTGACTGCATTGATTCACTCAGGCTTGAAGCCTTGTCAGCTGACTTCGCTTGCTGCACTTGATTCCACACGTCTTCAGGAAGCTCTTGCACAGGAATTCGGTGTACAGCAAGATAAGGTCACAGGTGCTCACACCTATGGAGGTCACGGTGAGCAGATGGCAGTATTTGCTTCTCAAGTTAAGATTGACGGCAAGCCTTTGGCTGAATTCCATCTTTCTGCAGAGAGATGGGCTGAAATCAAGCATAACACTATCCAGGGCGGTTCAAATATTATTAAGCTTCGCGGCCGTAGTTCTTTCCAAAGCCCGGCTTATAATGCTGTCAAGATGATAGAAGCTGCTATGGGTGGCGAGAAGTTTACTTTGCCTGCAGGATGCTTTGTTAAGACAGACAAGTTCCAGCATGTAATGATGGCCATGCCTACTACCATTGACTCTACGGGTGTTCATTACACCAGTCCGACAGGTACTGCAGAGGAGATGGCTGCTCTTGAGGCGTCATATGAGCATCTCTGCAAAATGCGCGACGAGTTGGTTACATTGGAAATCATTCCTCCCGTTGCTGAATGGGGCAAGATGAACCCAAATCTCTAATCAGAGATTTATAAAATAGAAAACAGAGAGTCCTGAGAAACAAAACAATCTCAGGACTCTCTTTGTTTTTATAAATTATTACAGAAAAACTGTATAGTGAAAAAGCCTGTTGCGTATACGGCTACTTATTTCTTCTTACCATATAAAATAGGATTCGTGTCAGCGTCATTATACATTTTCATCTGTTTGTAGACTTTCATGTACTTTCTGCCGTGTTCAATATCATCTAATAGGGTATCAATAGCAGAAGATAAATCTTTTTGCTGTTCCAGAAGAACCTGAAGTTTAGATTTGCAGCGTTCTAAATGTTCAGCCGAAGCGTCCGTGCGCTCTGCTTGCTCTCTCATGTGATATATTTTCAGTGCCAGAATGGACAGGCGGTCTATTGCCCATGCCGGGCTCTCCGTATTTATCGTGGCATTGCTTTGGATGCTGACATTCTTGTATAATGTAAGAAAATAACTGTCGATCCTTTCAACTAAGTCCGTGCGGTCTTGATTGCTTTTATCAATACGCCGCTTGAGGGTTAATGCCTCTGCCGGATTTATCTCTGGGTCGCGGATGATATCTTCAAAGTGCCATTGCACAGTATCAATCCATGCCTTGAGGTATAAATCACGCTCAATACCGCTTGTATAGGGATTTTGGATGGGAGTATCTACGTTATCTGTTTTATGATAATCGTTTATTGCAGCCTCGAAGATGGGCTGGCATAGTTCTGTAAATCTCATATGAATGTAATTTCTTAAATACAAAGGTAACGTTTCTAATTAAGTTGGCAAAGAATATTCAAAAACATTTATCTTTGCAACATGAAAGTTGTTATTGACGATAAAATCCCATATATTAAGGAAGCAGCTGAAAGGTTGTTCACGGAAGTTGTCTTTATTGCCGGCAATGAGATAAACGCATCAGTTGTAAAGGATGCAGACGCCATGATAATCCGTACCCGGACGCATTGCGACAAAACCCTCTTGGAAGGCTCTGCGGTGAAGTACATTGCGACGGCAACGATAGGGTATGACCATATAGACACAGAATACCTCGCGCAAAAGCATATTGGATGGACAAACTGCCCTGGATGTAATGCCTCTTCCGTAGCCCAGTATGTTGAGTCTTGCATGTTGTTGCTGGAAAGAGAAAAATTGCTTGACAGCGGTGCCGTTGTGGGAATTGTAGGTGTAGGCCATGTCGGAAGACAAGTCGCACAGCGGCTGCAACATTTAGGATACCATATATTATATAATGATCCTCCCCGTCAGCATAGGGAACAAAGCAGTGAGTTTTGCGATTTGGGTACGATAGCGGAAATGAGTGATGTCATAACATTCCATACGCCTTTAACTCAATGCGGCGAATATAAAACATATCATTTAGCAGACTCAGCATTTTTCTCACGACTCAAAAAAAAGCCTGTTATTATTAATGCAGCGCGCGGCGGTGTTGTGGAGGAGAAGGCACTATATGACGCCTATCAGGAGAGGAAAATAAGATGCTATATTCTTGATACATGGGAGAATGAGCCCAAGATATCTTCTACATTGTTGCACAATGCATTTATTGCCACTCCTCATGTCGCTGGTTATTCGGCTGACGGTAAGAGCAATGCATCGCAGATGGCTTTGACGGCGGTGTGTAAGTTTTTTGGTCTGAAACCGGATTTTACCATTCTGCCGCCGCCCCTGCCCCGGGAGATTGTACCTGCAAATGACGAAGTGGAGCGGAAATTGCAGTTGTATAATCCGTTGAATGACAGTGAAGCCTTAAAGGCACATCCGGAAAAGTTTGAATACCTGCGGGGAAATTATCCGCTCAGGAGGGAACACTGGTAAGAGCGTGGATCTTTTTTGTTTTATCCTTAGGAGCAATTACTGCAACGCTCGCTTCTGCCTTGGGCGTAGCGGGGATTAGGTATTGTTTCAGCCCGAAAGGTGTTTAGTTCCATCCAATGGAACAGACATTCCGCCAGACGGAACTCAGGTTCCATCCAGTGGAACAAACATTCTTGCCTAAGGGACGCTGCACTTCTCGGCAGAAAACAGCAGTCAACTCGTGGCAGCGATGCAAAAAATAATGGGATGACGGCTATGGCAAGCGTCACCCCATGTTAAGGTATATGATTTCCTCAGCCACGGTGCATGAGGAGAGTAAAAATGTCTGTTAGTTTGAATCAGCAGGTTTTGTCTTATATGCCAAAGCATACATGCGCATCTGCTTAAGCATTGCCAGTAAACCGTTGCTCCGCGTTGGAGAGAGATGCTCGCGCAAACCTATTTTGTCGATGAAATAGAGTTCTGTGTTTAATATCTCATCTGCTGTGTGCCCGTTAAGAACACTGATAAGAAGCGTGACGATACCTTTGACTATCAGGGCATCACTTTCTGCTCTGAAAAAGAGTTTACCTTCTTTTTCTTCACAGATAAGCCACAACCGGCTTTGGCAGCCCTCTATCAAATTGGACTCCTTTTTATCTTCTGCGGGAAGGGGTTGTTGCCCATTGCCTAAGTCTATCAGCATCTGGTAACGGTCCATCCAGTCATCAACCTCGCTGAAGTCTTCTATTATTTCATTTTGTCTTTCGTCAATTGTCATGTTCTTCGGTATATAATAATTGTACTAATGTCTGCCCTACGGCTTTAAGCGTGGCAGTTGAAATATTGGCCATTGTATCATAGCTGGTATGCCATACAGGTCCAAAGATATTGTTTGAAGAGGAGTAGTATGGAATAATGTTTATGGTAGGGACATGAGCAATCTGGTTCATTGGGAGGTGGTCGTCTGTAATATAGCCGCCTTGTTCCATCGGGAAGAAATCCTCAAAGCCGGCGTTTCTTGCCGCATACCATACTTTATTGACGATGTTGCTGGCATAGCGCAGGGAGAATCTTTCTTGTGCAAAAGTGGCACCTTGTCCGCCGACCATATCAAGCAGGATGCCGTAAGATATGGAATTGTTGTGAGGATGCTTTGCCCAGTATTGCGACCCCAGGCACCATGTGTCGGCATCGTCATCAGTGTCTATCCAGGAAGGAGTTCCCATGTCTTCCGCATCAAAGCATACGAAGTCCACGCCGTAGGAAATAGGGTTTTGCTGTATGATGCGGGCCAGTTCTATCATTACTCCGACGCCGCTTGCGCCATCGTTTGCCGCCAATACGGGCTGTTGCCATTTGGCAGAGTCGGGGTCAGCGTCACACCATGGGCGGCTATCCCAGTGTGTGCATATCATGATATGCTTTTGGGCTGACGGGTTTGTCCGCGCAATGATATTGCAGCCTTTAAAAGTTTTTCCGTCATAACGGGTAAATGTAGCTTCTTGTAGTGAAGTATCACATCCCATGCGCTTGAATTCATTTACAATATATTGACCGCAAAGTTTGTGTGCTTCACTGCCCATTGTTCGTGCGCCAAAGTCACATTGGCGCTGTATGGTCAAATATGCACTGTCTTCCTTGAACTCGGGACAGTTTACGGAAAGCGTATCCGTGACAGGCTGCATGGACGTTTGCTTGTTGTGGCATGCTGCTAAAATAAGCAGAAGAAGGACTAATAGGGATTTATGCATATAAGGTCTTAATTTGGCAGACAAGGCTGTTCTCAAGAGGGAGTGGCTAATGTTTCCTTTTCGGGTTCTTGGGAAACCAGCCTTTCCTGACACGTTCTTTTTGATCAAAGAGTTCCTTGATGGACCAAAACATGCAACAAGAGACAATGCCCAGTATGATGCTTAGGATGTTATTTTTCACCAAGAGTGTTAATACGAGTCCTGCGATACCAAGCAGGGCAAACAGCCACCATGCTTTTGTTCCGAAATAATACTCTGTCTTGATGACTATGGGATGGAATAGGCCTATCAAAAAGAAAGCTAAAATTCCAACGATAAGTCCGTCAAAGTTTAGCGACTGTATCATTCTTTAGGATATACGATAGGAAGCTGGCGATTGATGCTTTCATCCAATGAAATCAGAGTCTCTGTGGATGTCACACCGTTTATTTGTTGCACTTTGTTGTTTAACAAATCCATGAGATGCGCATTGTCGTAGGCGTACATTTTGACGAGCATTGTGTAGTTACCTGTTGTGAAATGGCATTCTACAACTTCTGGAATTGTGCGGAGACACTCAACAACCTCATTGTACATAGAAGCTTTTTCCAGGTTTATGCCTACATACGTGCAGGTGGAATATCCTATCATCATCGGATTGACGTGATAGCCTGAGCCGACGATGGCCTTTTTCTCAGTAAGCTTTCCGACTCTCTGATGGACGACAGCGCGGGAAACATTGCATCTTTCTGCTACTTCGGAGAGGGGGATGCGTGCATCCTTAGATATAATATCTAAGATTTTTAGGTCTAATTTGTCAATTTTTGCAGACATTTTCTTTCGTTTTTTAAATTTATTGCAACAAAAATACGAATTATTTTTTATGTGGGGCAAAAAAAGACAACAAAAAAAGAAGCCCCATTTTTGGTGAGGCTTCTTTTTGTATGATAATTTATAGAATTATTTTGTTGCAGGTGCAGTTGGGTTGGATTTAGGCAACTCAACGATTTCAAGTAATTCAATTTCGAAAATCAATGCAGAGAAAGGTTTAATTTTACCTGTTTCACGATTTCCGTATGCCAGATCGTAAGGAACATAAATCTTCCACTTTGAGCCTACGGGCATCATTGTCAATGCTTCCGTCCATCCCTTGATGACGTGAGCAACATTAGTTTGGAAAGGAGTCTTACCTTCTGTCGTGTCAAAGATAGTGCCGTCAATGAGGGTTCCTTTATAGTTTACTTTGACCTGAGAATCTTTTTGTGGGATAGGGCCTGTGCCTTGTTTGATGATTTCGTACTGCAATCCGCTCGGTGTGGTTTTTACACCTGCGAGCTTAGCGTTTTGCGCAAGAAATTCCTCGCCGTCTTTTCTGTTTTGGCCATAGTCGCGCTCCAACTTCTCGTTATAGTAATACTCCATTTGTTTCTGGCAAAGGCGGGAAGCAGAGTCAACGCTTAACGGCAGAGGCTCATTGGTCATGACGCTCATAAATCCTTTTTTATATTCTTCAAGATTTAGGAATGTGGTGTCTTGCTTGCCTGTTATTTGCTGATTGATTCTTTGAGGAAAATCGCCAAATACCTGTTGAGCTATCTGGAGACCCATAGAGTAAGCTTTCATCTTTGGGTCGTTCATCTTCTCCTGCATGTCTTTCATGCCACGGACAAAGTCATTAATGTATTTAATGGTATCAATGTCTACATTTGTCTGCAGAAACGTTTTCAAACCTTTTGTCTGGGCTATACCCATTGCATAGCTGAATGCGTCAACAGAGACAGTATCGGGTTTTACCACTTCAACTTTTGCTTCTTTCTTGGAAGTCTTTTTCTTCTTCGCAGCTGTCGTTGTGTTGACACCTACGACTATTGCTAACGCAACAGTTAAAATAAAGCGCAATTTCATAATTATTTGTTAGGAGAGATACTTACTAATTCCAGTTTGAAAATCAATGCAGAGAAAGGCTTAACATCTTCACCTGCCTCACGTGAGCCGTATGCTTTTTCTTGAGGAATATATATTTCCCATACAGAACCGACCGGCATGTGTGTCAACACGTCAATCCAGCCTGGAATCATGTTGTTGACAGTAATTTCAATAGGCTTATTGTCATTATTCTTGTAAGAGCTGTCAAAAACTTTTCCGTCGATGGTGCGACCTTCATAGCTTACCATTACGCGAGATGTGTCTGCCGGGATAGGACCGTTGCCTTCTTTGATGACTTTATATTGTACACCGCCGGGAGTAAGTTCCTTTATGCCTTCTTTTGTCTTGTTCTGAGCCATAAATTTTTCTCCGGCTTCTTTGTTGGCAGCGTAAGTTTTTGCCAGTGATTTATCACGGAAGCGCCCCATTTTCTCCTGAAGGCCGTTGCGTACTTTCTCAATGTCAAATTCTGCTTTGCCTTCAGTCTGAGCAATGAAACCGCTCAAGAGGTTGCGCATGCTGATGCTCTTTGTGCTGTCCTCTCCGAAAAGTTGATAGTTGATGCCTTTGAACATTTGAGTGCCGAGCTGCTGACCAATTTGAATACCTGCAAAGTATGCGGCTTTCTTTTTGTTGTCACTTGAGTTGGCAGCTTCAACGAGACCTTTATAGAACTCATCCATGTAAGTTGTGTCAACGCCTAAACGCTCTGATAAATATTGTTTTACACCGGCAGAGTTAACCATACCCAGTTCATAACTGATAGTGTCAATATCAGTCTTCAATGACGCTGTCGGAGCAGCGCTTTTGCTGCATGAGCCGAAAATCATAACTACAGATGCAGCGACTAAAACTAATTTTTTCATTTTATTTTCTGTTTAATTTATGTTGTGTTCGATTATAATACTTCTATCAATTCTACATCAAAGATTAATGCTGAATAAGGAGGTATTGACGCTCCTGCACCATTTGCGCCATATGCCAAGTCATATGGGATATAAAAGCGGAACTTTGCGCCTTCTTTCATCAGCTGAAGCCCCTCTGTCCATCCTCTGATGACACCGTTGAGTGGGAATGTGGCCGGTTCGCCGCGGCGGATACTGCTGTCAAAAATATCACCGTTGATGAATTTTCCTTCGTAGTGACATTTTACATTGTCTGTGGCTTTGGGTGATTTGCCTTTACCTTCCTGAAGTACCTCATATTGCAGGCCACTGGCTGTTGTGATGACGCCATTGCGTTTGCCGTTCTCCTTTAGGAAAGCTTCGCCTTCGCCCTTGGCTTTGGATCCTTTGGCTTCTTGCTCTTTACGCTTTGCCTGTTCCTGTTCTTGAATATATTGGGATACCAACATTTGGGCTTCAGAAGGGTCAACTTTGGGTGTCTGTCCTGTAAATAGGTCTTTCATGGCAGTGCTGAAATCATCAATGCTGATGGTTTCGGCACCAAGTTCCATTAACTGGCTTGCTATTGCCATACCGAAAGAATAACTTAATTTGTCCATATTATCTTTGTTGTAAAAAGCGTACAAAGGTACATTTTTTTTAACTACTATTTCCTGTTGCTTATACAAATAAGTGTTAAACCATGTAATTTCTTACTATTAAAAGAGGTTTAGAGCTCCATACCGGGTTTGACTTTCTCTACAGCTCCTGTGCCGCAGAGTTTCTCCAATAGGGCTAATCCGAAATCAAGCGCATGACCGGCACCGATGGCGGTAACGAGAGAACCGTCTGTCTCTACGGGTTTCCCGGTATAGACAAAGTCTTTCATGTCATCCTTGATACAGCGGTGGCATGTTATTTTCCGTCCATAACCAATGCCGTAATGTTGTAAGACGATAGGTGCGGCACAAATGGCGCCAACTACTCGTCCTGTTTCATAATACAGACTGACAGCACGACCAACGGCATCGTTCTTCTTCAGGTTCTCATAACCGGGATAACCGCCCGGCAGTATCAGCGCATCGCCGCCAAGTATATCCACAGAACCTAATGTTGCATCGGCTTTTACTTCAACGCCATTAGAGCTGGTCACGGTAATGGAACTTGTTAGTGATACTGTTGTGATGTTTATGCCTGCTCTGCGAAAGACATCCACAGGAGCCATAGCTTCTATACACTCAAAGCCATCGGCAAGGAAAAGATAAACTTGCATTGTAAACGATATTGTTTAATATTCATGCAAATTTACGCTTTTTCAATTATTTGCGCTATGATGTTCAGATAAAAAACTGTAACTTTGGCTGCACAATAAATAATTATGACATGAAACTTACGTTTGTTTTTATTTTCATTTTGCTTTTTTTGACGGTGGACGGTGTCGCCCAAAAGCCGTATGCTGTACGGCAGTATATGCGCCAGATAAAGTTGCATAAGGTCCCTCAGCAGGGTATGGATATTGTTAAGAACAAAATTTTTGTCCTCCATGATGGAGGCACTTGTCATGTGTATGATTTCAAAACCAAGAAGGTCATTTCTTCGTTTGATTTGGCAAGTAAGCGCAAGGGGAATCATTGCAATACAGGCAATTTCGGTATAGAAAAAGTTAAGGGAGCATCTTTTCCCGTGATGTATATTTCGTTAGGTAAACCGGGTGATGTGGACGAGTTTGTGTGTTTGGTGGAGAGTTTTACAGAGTGTAAAGGCAAGTACACTTCTGAGATTGTGCAGCGTATCAAAATGGACCAAAGTCAGTTTGAAGCCAAAGGGCTGAAACCTATTTGGGGTTGTCCGAATTGGGTTGTTGATAAAGAGCGCAAGCATCTTTGGGCATTTTCTGCCATTAAGCGTACCATTCGTTCTGTGACAGGTCCGTTTGAATCTAATAAGTATGTTGCTGTTAAATACAGGTTGCCTAAATTGTCTGAAGGAAAAGAGATAGTCCTTACTGCCAATGACGTATTGGATGAGGCTGTGATGGAGTTTGACGCTTATGCCACTCAGGGCGGGACGATGAAGGACGGCAAGATATATTATGCTTTTGGATTTGGGAAAAAACATCCGGAGTCACCGTCACAACTTCGCGTGTATGATACTGACAAGCAGTGTATAGTTCAGCGCTATGATATTACTGACGATGTTCCGGAAGAACCCGAGGATGTTGCTGTGTATAAAGGTAAGATATATCTTAACACCAACTCGGACAAAATCTATGTGATAACTTCTGAACGATAAAGCCCTGTATTTATGTAAGGGAAGAAAGTGTTATGTTTGAAATGAAAGAAGGCCTGTTCGATATTGTTAACAGGCCTTCTTTTATGGTTGGCATCGGCAGATGCTGCTTGTTTTTCTCTTACTGCTTGAACATTTCCTTGATGCTGCCTATGCTGCCCAGCATGTTTGATGCTTCGTAAGGAATGTATACGGTCTTGCCGTCTTTTCCGCTTACCATTTCCTTGAGAGTGGCGATGTATTTTGTTGCCAGCAGATATGTGGCAGGGTCAGTCTTGGATTGTGCCACAGCCTCGGAAACTTTGGTGATGGCGGTGCTTTCTGCGTCTGCCTGCAGGATTTTGGCTTGAGCCTCACCTTCTGCACGGAGTATCTGTGACTGTTTGGCAGCCTCGGCCTGATTAATCAATGCTGCCTTCTCTCCCTCGCTCTGGAGGATGGCGCTTTGTTTCTCACCTTCAGCCAAAAGAATTTGGGCACGGCGTCTGCGCTCTGCCTGCATCTGTTGCTCCATAGCGTCACGGACAGAGTCGGGAGGAGTTATGTCCTGAAGTTCAACGCGGGTAACCTTAACTCCCCACTTGTTGGTAGCCTCGTCCAGTACGCTGCGCAGTTTTGAGTTGATGATGTCGCGTGAAGTAAGACTCTGGTCTAACTCCATTCCGCCGACGACATTACGCAAAGTTGTCTGGGTCAGTTTCTCGATAGCGTCGGGAAGATTTTCTATTTCATAGATAGCCTTCATCGGGTCCATAATCTGAAAGTAGAGCAGGGCATTGATCTGCGTGACAACATTATCTTTTGTAATCACACTTTGTTTTGGGAAATCGTAAACCTGCTCACGGAGGTCTATCATAGTTGTAGAACGTATAACGGCATAACGACGGCCGCCGGGGCCTGTCACTGTAGAGCGTGAATATATGGCACGCGGACGTTCAATAAACGGGATGATGATGTTTAATCCCGATTGCAATGTGCGGTCATAACGCCCCAGACGCTCGATGATTGCCGTCTGAGACTGGGGAACAATCTTGATGCCGCTTGCGATAAAAAATACCACAACAGCGGCGATGCATAATAAAATAAAAATAGTTGTGTCCATAATATATTAAGTTTATTTAATGTTTCTGACAATCAAAATTGTACTGTCCAAAGCGACAATCTCTACTTTGCTGTCTGCGTCTATGACGCTTCCGTCTTCCGATACTGCCATAAAGTTGTCGCCGTCAACGAGAACGCGTCCTGTGCGGGCGTCGTGGTCTATTTTTTCTACAACCTTCCCTGTACGGCCAATCAGACCGTAAGCATTTGTCTGCGGAATGTTTTTATCACGCTTTTCCCACCACCTTACCAAGAGCGGACGGATAAAAAAGAAGAACAGCAGGGAGATGGCAATGAATAAAACTATTTGCCATTCCAATGACATACCTATGGCTGCACCGGCTGCAGCGACAAAGGCACCTAAACCAAATGCCATCAAGGCGAAACCGCCTGTCATCATCTCAAAAACGAAGAGTGTGCAGGCAATGATAATCCAAATGTAAGTAACAGACATCTTCTTATATGTTTATTTTGTTGGATAAAGGTAAGTGTTTTTATTGACATACAGACAAGGATGAAAAGAAATATTGAGAAAAAGCTAATAATTTTGGAATCTTCTTACGCATTATGCCCTCTGAAATAAACTCAGAGGGCATAATGCATTGGGAAATCCTATCACTGTAGCAAGAAGGTTATTTTACCAGCACTTTCCTGCCACCATGGATGTATATCCTGCCTTTCTCTGGCTGGAGGACTTCCCTGCCCCCAAGGTCGTAGTATGGCGCATCTGTCTCCTGCTGACTCACCACCGGAGTCTTGATACCCGACAGGTCCTCTTCGACAATATTGAAGAATTCTTTCCAGTAATCAGCAGCCTGATATGCCGCCTTGCAGCCTGTCGGTACATGCAGCGTTATGACTGAGTAATATTCAGATATACTGAATACGCTCTCATCTAAGACTGGAGGCTCTTGCGCCAGAGAGTAAATATTCTTCATCTTTGGCAAACACAAATCTGTTTTAATGGACTTAACGAATTTACCAATAGTTATCGTCTCCATACTCTTACAATCACTAAATGTACCAGACAATATTTCGTCAACCGAGTCCGGTATAACAAATGAGGTCAAAGCACTGCATCTACAAAACGCATACTGACCGATGCTTGTAACTGAGTTTGGTATTTTCAGTTCACGTAAACCGCTGCATCCGAAGAAAGCAGATTTTCCAATCTCTTTTACTGAATTAGGGATGATGATAGACTGTATGTTTTCAGGATGCATCACATTGCTTAAATACATAAGACTTATTTTAGTCGCATTATTTCCTATCACAATAGTTTTCAATTGGGGAAAACTATTTCGAAATCCACCCGCATTTTCATATCTGTTGTCATACAGCGTCTCTATGTTTTTGCATAAAAAAGCGCATACATCCATCTTTTTCAGATTAGGAGGAAGAGTCAGGCTTGTCGGACCATCGCATACGAAAGCATATTCTCCGACTTCAGTTAATGACTGGGGTAAAATCAGTTCAGACAAATCGGTGCAATAAAAAGCATGTGATCCGATTGTTCTCAAGGAGTCCGGCAGGGATATTTCTTTCAACTTATTACAATTAGAGAAAGCATAGCCGCCGATTTTTTTTATAGTTTTTGGGATAAAAACATGCTCCAGACTCGTGCAGTTGTTGCACAGATAGTCTGCAACTACTTCCAATGAGTCCGGAAGAACCAGTTTCTCCAGCTTGGAACAACCTTCAAAGGCTCTCTCCCCGATGGTCTTTACATTATCAGAAATAGTTATCCGCTTCAGACTGGTGCAATTCTTAAATGCATAATATTTTATCTCCTGTACTGATTCCGGAATAGTGAGTGATGTCAGTCCCGTGCCGCCTAAGCCTCCGAGCGTAGTGACCGAGTTGGGTATCTCTATCTCTTTCAGGCTGCTGCAGCCACTGAAAGCGCTTAAGGTCTTTACTGAGTTCGGTATACTCACCGAAGTTAAGTTTGTACAGCCAGAAAATGTACCATCCAAAGTCTCTACGCCGTCCGGTATGACAACCGATGTCAGTCCCGTACAGCCAGAGAATGTTTGTGTCAGATTTGCTTTAGGGTTAGGAATGACAGCCGATGTAAGTCCCGTACAGCCATAGAACGTCTGGTACATATTTACGACAGAGTTGGGAATGTCGACCGATGTCAGACTGGTGCAGCCTGAGAACGTACCATTCAGACTCGTCACCGTATTGGGAAGAGAAACCTCGACAAGTCCGGAACATCCCTCAAATACCCCGCCTTCCATATCCCATACGGAATTTGGTATTTCAACAGAAACCAGGCTTTTGCAGTTCTCAAACGCACACGCGGAGATTTTTTTCAACGAGCTTGGAAATGATATCTCTGACAAGTTCGTGCAATCTGCGAAAGCATACAATCCGATAGAAATCAACGTATTCGGAAACGAGATGTTCTTCAACTTCTTACATGCTTGGAACGCACTTTCTCCAATGCTCGTTATGCCGCCAAAAGACACGGACTCCAATAACGGACATTGATTAAAAGTTGCATATCCAATGCTCTTTACGGTCTTCGGAATAACCACAGATGTCATCCGTTTGCCTCCAAAAGCACTTTCAGCTATTTTGGTAACAGCAAAAGTCTTGTCAGAGAAAGTGACAGTATCAGGTATAGTCAATTCAGTTACATCCTGATTATAAAGACCTATGACAGTCGCAGTACGGGCAGATTCTTTCAGTTCGTAATACAGGTCTCCGATAATAATGCTTGGATAGGCATACATGCAACCTGTAACCAAAATAATCGTCAAAAGTATTCTGTGCATTAATTGTTTCATAACTTTTATGGTTTAAATTATTTCTGTCCTATTAATGATTCTGTCTTAATTCATGTGTTGGCATACTTTTACCAAAGTGCTGTCTTGAAAGATATTCTTTCTATTTTTTCGACTTAGCACGATGCAAATATAATTATAAAATTCAAATAACCAACAAAAAGTTTTCTCTTTTTTTTGCGGGGAGAACTACCCC
>Ga0256407_10007144_pt1 | contig 16961 bp, 13 predicted proteins | sample RumenRJG_04DNA_FD_193489 | JGI IMG/M metagenome (GOLD analysis project Ga0256407, IMG submission 193489) | Bovine rumen microbial communities from Lethbridge, Alberta, Canada - RJG_04 | ecosystem: Host-associated > Mammals > Digestive system > Stomach > Rumen | place: Canada: Alberta...
ATATAATATCTTTTTTAGATTTTATACCTTCATATAAAGTTTGAATTACTTCTTCAATAGGTTTATTAAGTAAACTCATAAAAATTAAAATTTAAAAAAATAAAAAATAAAAAAAATTTAAAAAAAGTAAAAAATTAAAGATAATTCTTTATATTTAAATATACAATTCTATTAATTAAAAAATCCCTCAAAAAAAAATAATAAAAACCCTCATCAAAATCATCAAAAAAGAAAAAATTATCACCCTATAAAAAAATAAAAAAAACCCATATTCCTTTAACTAAAAAAACCAACAATAATAGTAATATCATCACAAATATCTTCTTCCCTTAACCACCTTCTCCTACTTTCATCAAAAAGTTTTTGAACAGCTCCTTTAGAATCATCTTTAAAATAAAAATCTTTAACAATAAGAGTAACTTCATCTCCAGTCATAAATTCCCAAAGACCATCACTTCCAACAACAAAGAATTTATCTTCATCTTTTAATTCAACTTCCCTAACTTCACATTCATCACTGACTCCAACAGAATGTGCAATTTCATCTCCAAAACTTCTACTCATAGCTAAACCAGGAAAGTCATTTTTTTCACACCAGACTCTCATAGGACCAATTAAATTACCATTTAAATCTTTAAAAGGAGAAACTCTTCCTTTCATCATTTCAATTCTATATTTTTCTTCTGGTAAATTTGGTTTATGATCTTTTGATAAAGGTAAATGTGTCCAATTAAAACCATCTAAACATTTACATAATATTGCACGACTATCTCCTAAATTTGATGTTATTATTGATGATGGTGTTATTAGTAATGTTATACATGTACTACCACTAAATTTTGTGTCTATTGATGATAATGTTAATTGAGTATTTATTTGTTTAAATGTTTGTATGAATATATTTTTTATTTGAGAAAATGGAATTTTTTCTATTTCTATATTTTTTATTGATATATTTAGGGATGATAATATTTTTTGAGGGAGAATTGTTGTTAAATATAATGAAACTTCGTGACCAAATGTTCCATGACCATCACATACTCCGATTAAAGTATTTTTTGATGAGTGGAAATTGTGGGTTATGAAAAAGTTGTCTTGGTTTATTTTCTTTATGTTATTATCTGATATTCCTTTTTGACATATTGAATTTATTTGAGTTATTTCTTTATTTTCATATATGTTGTTTATTGAATCTTTATGTTGATTTATATTATTTGTGTATATTATTGTTTTGTGAGGAGCACTTTTTGTTTTTGTTGATTGGATTATTCTAATTGGGGAATATATTTTTTCTTCAACTTCATTATCAATGTATTCATTTGAGTTATTTATTTTATTTATTGATTCTTCAATTTGAGTTTTGTTTATTTTATTTTTTGATGTTGAAATTTTTGTTTCTGGTTTTTTTGTTGGAATAGTTTTTGTCGAATTTACTTTTGGTTTTTTTCTCTTTATTATTTTTTGGATTTTTTTATCAAACATATAATTTGTATTTGGACTATCTCTTATTATTTTATTGTTTTTATTTGGGATTTTTTGACTATTTACTATTTGAGAATTATTTCTTGTTGAATTTGATGTACTTCTTATAGATTTTGTAGTTTGTTTTAATAAGGGTGAAATATTACTTTTATTATATTCAAAATTATTTAATTTTTTTTTTATTTTATCATTTTTATTTATTTCTATTTTAAATGAGGATATTAAATTAGAATTACTTCTGTTTTTATTATTATGAGTAAAATATGGAGAAAGGGAATTTCTTTTTAATTTCATTCTACTACTTTGAATTTTTTTTTCTTTTAAATCATATGTTAATGATGATATAAAATTTTTATGATTTGTTAAACTATAATTTCTATTTTTTAATATAAAAGATTGATTTCCTTGTTTTCTAACTGTTTTATTTAAAGATTTATTTTCAATTGGATTTAAATTAAATTTTTTAAGTACACTAATTGGTTTTTTAACTAATATTGTATTAAATTTATTTTTTTCAGAGATTTTACTATTATCTAAAATAATTGAATTATCTAATTTACTATTATTAATACTTAATCCACTAATATTCATTAAATTATTTGAAGTATTATTTAAACTATTTTCAAATTTTAAAGAATTATTATAATTGGTAAACAATAATTTTTGTTTTTTATTATTATTTCTTCCTGAAAATTGATGTTTAACTTTAACATGTATTAAACTTTTATTATTCTTTTGACTAGAATCAAAATTATTATCATCTTTTATTTCACTTGTACTAATATTTTTATATTCAGGATAATTGGATAAGTCAAACTCTTCAGTATTATTTATTGATTTTTGTCTAAAATGATTTTTATTTTTTAATTTTGAAGGAGTATTTGTTTTTTTTGAAATTGATTTAAACAATTTTTCAGTATCTAAAGTCACTAAAAAATCAGGTTTTGAAACTTCAAAAAATTGTTTTGATTTTAACCTTATTGGATTTATAATATGATTTTTTCTCCCGCTGTTATTAACAGACATTTAAAATCAATTATATTGATATATTCCAAAAATTTAAAAATTGAAATTAATATAAATAAATTTAATAATTATTCTTTGAATTAAATATTTCTTTATCAAAAATTAAATTATGGATGCTTCACAATTAGTTTTATCATTAATTAAAGATCCATCAATAAAATTATATTTAAATCCATTAGTTTATTATGCTTTAAAATTAATTTATAATAGGGAATTTTCAAAAAGAACAAAATATTTTGGTAAAGCAATTAAAAAATTATTTGAGGATTTAGGTAATAACTTAAATGTTCAATTAGCAGCTTTGGATAAACAATTAAATATGGAAAATACAATAATGTTTGATATGACTATTAATAATGATGATATAATAAATACTAATTCAGATAATAAAATAAATAATAATGATGATTTGAATATTACAGTTAATAAAGACACTTATAATTCTATAAATAAATTAATGAAAAGTGATTGGAAATGGTGTTTTGATCATTTATCTGATTATGATGATGAATATATTTTAGATAAAGATGAAGATTATATTTTATTAAAATTAATTAAAGATTATATTTTTAGTGATGAATTACCTAAAAATTCAACATTACTTTTAACATATAATATATTTGTTTCTTCAATTGAATTATTATTTTGTTTTAAATTAGTCACTTCATTTCCAAAATATTGTTTTCAAAAAAAAGAAGAAAAACAAATGAATTCATATTCAACAATAATAAAAAAAAGAATAGAATTATTTTATGATGAATGGTGTAGTCAATATCCTCAAAAATATCATAATAATATATTAATAAGAGAAATAATAGGACCAAAAGAAATAAAACCAAAAGAATATAAAATTGAAGGTACAATTGCACAATTTACAATGAATGAACCTATATTAAATAGTAAATATATTGCTTTTACAAAATTAATTAAAGAAGGTCCTTTTTGTTATGAAATAGAAGAAATTGCAAAACAAATTTGTATAATTGATCATGAAATGCTTTCTTCACTTAATTATAGTGATTTTACACAATATATTACTAAAAAAGAATCTCCTAAATCTTTTGATAAATTTAAAATTAGAGAAAAACAATTACAATGTTATATTTTATTTTTTATAATTATGCATAATAATTTAGAAAATAAAAAAAATGTAGTTCAAAATTTTATATCATTAGCTCATACATTAAAAATTTTAAATAATCAACAAACATGTAATACAATAATTTCTGCTTTTAATATTGGAGGATTAACAAAAAAGAATTTATTATGGAAATTAATAGAAAAAAAATATAGAGATATTTATTCAAATTTAGAAAAAGAATTAAATGATATTGAATTAGTTGATAATCCAATGTTAAAAGAAAGAAAAGATGATGGTTGTGTTCCTCATATAAGATATGTTACTAATTTAATGAATGATATTTTAATTCAAATGAAAGATTTAGATGAAGAAAATAATATAATTATTTGTAAAGAATATAAAGATTTTATTATGAGTATGAATAATAATGCTAGACAAAAATATTGTTATTTTAAATTAAATCCTTTATATGATTTTTTCCAGTTTGGTTTTCTTGAAATTTTCAAAGCAAAAAAATGGAATTTAAAACCTAAATTAGATTTTTCTCCTTATTTAGAAACTTTGGACAGATTAGATCAATTACTTAATTATTTAATTAAATCTTTTCAAAGTGTGAATGTATAAATATAATTAAATAATTATTAAATTAAAAAAATTATTAATATTAAAATTTGTTTAAATAAATTTATTTTAATATATAAAATTTTATGGTATTAGAAAATAATAAATTCTCTATTATTTAATTTTAAATATTAAAATAATTAAATATGGATAAGAGAAAAGATGAAAAAGTTAATAAAGATAAATCAAATATTGAAAAGCCAAAAGAAGAAGGAAAACAAATTAAATTAGGAGTATTTGAAGAAGATGATTACTTTGAAGAATTTGAACATAATAAAAACTTAATAGAAAAAAAAGATGAAAATGAATTAAAACAATGGCAAGCAGATTGGGAAGATGAGGAAATAAATGATAATTTTGAAGAAATATTAAAATCAGAATTATCAAACTCATCAAAATAAAAAAAATATAATTAAAAATAAATACAAAAAAAATTTTGTTTGAAATATAAATAAATATTTTAAAAAACTTAAAAAAAATTTTTAATAAAAAACACTCAATTTATTTATCAGTAAACGCTGCAATAGTAGTCCAAACATTTAAAGCATCATTTAAAGTAGGATACATTTTATCAGCAAAATTTTTCAAATTATAAATATACATATCAGCATATTTTTTAATTAATCTTTTCAACTCATCAATATTACATTTATTAGCATAACCTAATTGTTTTTTTAAATTATCCAAAGCTAAAGTTTCCTTTGTACACATTTTAGAACAAGCATAAGTTTTATCTCTTAATAATAAAATTCTATCAATTTTTTCCATATCTTCTGTAATTTCCCATTTACTCATATCCATTGATGCCCATAATTTATCTTTTTTTATTGTTAATCTTAAATTCTCAGCTGTAAATTTATTTTTAATATCATCTCTTTTTTGAATTAATTCTTCATAAGCTGACCCTTCCATTTTAATATATTTAAAAAAATCTTTAATATAAGTTTTCATTATTTCATTTTGATTATATAATAATCTTTTCCAATTTTTATAAAAAATTCCTAATTCTTCATATGATTTTGTAACTTCTTCTTTCATTTGAACTCTATTATTTAATAAATGTAATAAATCAAAATCTTTTTGAATATCATCTAAATGAATTAAAGCACTATTAATTTTCTTATAAAACATTTTTAAATTATTATTTAATCTTCCTAATAATTGATCTTGTAATTTGAAATAATTATTAATATTTAAATAATATTTTTCATTTTGATCATCATCACAACTAATTAATAATTTCCCATCTAAAGTTCTAATATCTTCAACATATTGTGAAGGAATATAAGAACTTAATTCTCTCATTTTACTTTCAAATTGCATTCTATCAATAATAGATAAAAAAGAAATTAAAGGTTCAGAAGCTTTAAAAGTTTCAGAAGTGATTAAATTAGATAAAAATTCATTTAAAAAATGCATTCTTTTCTCAACAAAATCAGCTTGAAATCTCCTTGCTCCATATCTCTTTCCTGGAATTGGTGGAATAAAAAATCTTGGGAAATGATTACATAATGTTGTTCTTAACCATAAAAAATCTGAATATCTTCTTCTTACTGTCCAATTTAAATCTTCATTTATTACTGTTATTATTTCATATGTTATGTAATTTGATGTAAAAAAACTTGTTTCTATTACTTTTGGATTTTGAACTGTTATTTTTATTTCTTTAAAGTTTAATATACTTTTTTCCATTTCTCTACATTTTATTTCTTTTGTATATGGAGATAAGTTATTTTGAGTTTTTTGTGTTCGAATTTGTTCCATGTTTAAATTGATGTTTTCTGCTTCTTTTCTATTATCTTTTATTTCTTGCTCTTTTTTTGAATTTTCTTCTATTTTCTTTTTTTCTTGTTCTATAAAGTCATTTATTGTTTTTTGTAATTCTTCCATTGACCAATTTATTAAGTCATCTCCATTATCTGGTTTTTGATTCATACAAAATGTAAAAAATGAATTTTTGTCATAATTTTGATCTATTATTGTTGCTTTTATTAAATTTTGTTTTTCTACTATATTTTTATTTACTTGTAATGAATCTGATAATGACATTTTATTATAAGTTTTATATTATTGGAGAAATTATTATTTATTGTTTATATTTCAAAAAAAAAATAAAATTTTTTTTATCTTAAATAGAAAAGAAATTTTTAATGGAAGAAAGTAAAATAATAAATGAGGTTTATTTAAAAAGGAAAAATCAAGGAATAAATAAAGAGAAATTGAGTCAAAGAGTTCAAAATGAACTTCTTCAAAAAAAGAAAAAAAGAGAAAATGCGAATCAATATATAAGTGCACAATCATTAGTAAAAAATAATAGAGAAAAACAAAAAAGTTATTCATCATATAAACATAAAATAAGAATAGCAAATAAATTAATAGATCAACAATATGATACATCATATGAACATAAACCAATAATAATAATAAGAATTTGTGGAATTTGGGGAAGAATACCAAAAGAAATTCAATTAATATTATCAAAATTAAATTTAAAAGAATTATATTCTGCAATAATTCTTTTTTATAATAAAGAAAATTTTAAAATGATAAAATTAATAGAAAGTTATATTACTTGGGGTTATATAAAAAAAAATACTATTGAAGAAATTTTAAGAAAAAGAGGAAGTATTATTGTTGGTAATAATGAACAAAATTTATTAGAAAATATTGAAATTGAAAATTCTTTAGGGAAATATGGTATTATTTGCTTAGAAGATATTATTCATGAATTAAGTTATGAAACTAAAAATGCTCCTTATGTTCTTGATTATTTAGGTTATTTTAAATTATCTAGAAAAGATGAAGGTTTTGATAAAGTAAATATTCCTTTTAATAAAGGTGGTAATCAAGGCTTTAGAGGTGAAAAAATCAATTCATTACTTAAATTAATGATTTAGATATTTTATTTTTTATCAAATATAAATTTTTTTATATTTTTAATTTTTATTACTAATATTTTAATAATATAGGAATTAATTTAAAATGAAATATCATTTTAAATTATTGTCCAAATTTTAGCCTATATAAAACAAAATAAATAAATATCATTAATAATTAATTATTTTTTTTTAAAATATTTCTTTTTTCATTAAAATTAATAATTTAGAAACAAAATCTAATTATTTGAGTAAAAGCTGCATCAGGTAAAATACAAGTTTTTAAAAGTGCTTTTTCAAATAAATTTAAATTATCATATTTTTTTAACCATTCATTTTTAAAATTTTCATCTTTTTTAAATTTAAACCTCAATTCAAAATATCCAAAACACATTTTTTTCAAATACCAATTTCTTTCAACATAGCCAACACCAATAGCTTCTAAATATTTATTATAACATCCATAAATAGTAATAATAATATTATTTCCATCATTAAATTTAATATATTTATCTTCTCCTTTCCCATCACCAACAATGAATTTATTTCCTTTATTAGTTTCAAATCCAACTCTAGTAATTTCTGAATCAAATCTAACATAAAATTTATTTAAATATTCATTAGATTTAATATTAAATTCTTCAACAGTTTGAAAACCATCTCCTTTATATTCATCAGTAATAGTTAATTTCCCTGTATTTATATTTTTATAAAATGCTTGTATTCCATAAATTACATCTGAACCATCTTTTTTACCTGACCAAATTTTTAATTTTATAATTTTTTGTTGAAGATATTTTTCTTTAAATATATTTTGCATATCATCAAAGGATTTTGAATCTTGATATACCCATCCATATTTTCCACCGTAATGAAAACCCTCTGGAGGATTTGGGGCATCAGCACTCATTTTTTTTTTATTATAATTATTGGTTAAGATTCAATTATATTTTTATTTTTATTTTTATTATTTTTTTTTTTTTATTTAATGTCCTTTTTTTTTGATTTTGTATTTGAAATAGGTGAAATGTTAATTAAATCATTTTTTTATATTTTTTCCAATTAAAAATTTTAAAATATTAATTTGATTATTAATTAGTATTTTAAACTTTTTACTATTATTTTGTTTCATAAAAAAATTAAAAATTTTAGTAAAAAATGTAGGGAAAATTAATGATTCTATTAAATAAGATGAAAAAATTTGGCTACTCTGAATTTCAGTGTGATGCTATGAGAAATCTGATTTTAATTATTAAAAAAAAAAATAACTATTTTAAAGGTGGTTTTAAATAAATATATTATTTTAATTATTTCAAATTAGACATAATAATTAATTTTTAAATAAAAAAAAATAAATTGTAAAAATTGTGAATTTAATAGCCCAAATAACTTAAATTAATAAATATTAAATTTTTTTATCTTACAAATTTTATTTTTTTTTATTCTTGATAAATAATATCAATTAAAAGCACTTAAAATAATATTTTATAATATGATAATATTTCAAATAAAAAAAAAAGAATCTTATTTAAAATAAATATTCTAAACATATATATGAAAAAAGAAATCAATTAATTAAATTATTTCCAATTTTTGGGAAAAAATATTGCCAACTAAAAGATAAAAAAAGAGACTTTAAAAAAAATATTAAATTAGAATATTATAAAGGTAAAAAAAATAAAAAATAATAAAATGCATAATAATCATAAAAACATTCAAAAAAATGATGAAAATATCAATCAATTAGGTTCAAATGAATTAGATGAAAAATGGAAAATTCAAACCAATTTTAAAAATAAAATAATTAAAACAGCAAAAAGAATAGAAAAATATAATCCATGTTACAAAAATTCTTCATGTTTTATATGTAATGTAAAATTAGAACATCCAAAAGAAACTTTAAGATTTAAAACTGCAAGAGAATTATTAATTTATTGTCAATTCTTAGGTGAATGTTTACCTACTCTTGTAACATATAATAAGGATAATTTTATTAAAAATAAAGAAGATACTTTTCATTATCTAAAAAATTATACAATAATGACTAAAAAATGGAAATTTTATAATCCAAAATTTTTATGTAAATGTTGTATTTTAAAGAAAATTAATAGCCCTAATTGTTTGAAATATTTTATAAATACATTAGTTGATAATTGTAAAAGAAGAAATGTAAAAAATAATTTTCATTTTATAATTAATAAAGAAAATGATGATGATGATATTGATAATAAAATTGATAAGAATTCAAATGATTTAACAATTGATGAAAATTCAAATAAAGATATAATTATTAGTATTGATAAAGAATCCAAGGAAATTGAAAATAAGGAATCATTTTCAATTAAATCAAGTATATCAAATTCTCACATAAATTGTTTAAATAATAATATTCATTCAAATAATGATTATTTAAATAATGAAAATCCAAATAATAATATATCAAAAAATAATTTAAACGAAAATAATTTAAATGTAAATAATAATATTAAAAATGATTATTTGGATCATATTCAATTAGGAATAATTAATGAATTATTAAAACTATTTAAAATAACACATGAAAATTTATCTCAGAATTTTTTTAATTTGATAATATATTTACGTTATGCAAATACATTAAATGAATCAAGAAAGAGAAGGGATAAAATTATAGAAATAGTTTACTTGTCAATCTTATTTCATTTTAAAGATAAAATTATTGCAGGAATCAATAAATTAAGTTATATTCAAAAGACAATAATAAAATATTATAAAAACATATCAAATTTATTTAATATATCTTCAAATAAATATTTACCAATATTTTCCAATCTTGAAAAAGAATATGAAGACAATTTTAATTTTTTTGAAAATAAAATTAATAAATTTAATGAAAATTTTATTAATTATTATAATTCTTTAAATGAATAATTTTAATAAAATTAAATTATTAATTATTAAATAATTTTATGTCTTTATAAGGTTGAAACTATAATTATTATATAAACATTAATTAATATAAATCATTAATATATTAATGGAGAGGCAATCAAATGAAAATTCAACTAATCTAAACCTTTATTTTTTCATATGTCATTATTGTAAAAAAACAAAAAAAGTAAATGAAGTTATTAATTGTACAGGAGAAGATTGTAAAGAAATTTTTTGTGAAAATTGTATCACTAAAATATTTTCTTGTTCATTTCAAGAAATAAAAGAAGAATATGAAAATAATGGTTGGATATGTTTTAAATGTAGAAATTTATGTAAATGTAATTCATGTATACTTAATTCTACTTTATCAAATGAAAATTATTCTAAAAATGATATTTGTAAAAGTGAAAGTTTTACTGATTTTCAATTGTTTAATGATTTTGATAAAAATGATATTAAAAAATTAATAACAAAAAATAATATTAATTTTACAAAAAATAATGAAATAAAAAACAAAAATAGTAAAATTGATATTTTAGATTTATTAAATGATAAAAAATTTATTGAAAAAAAAAATTTAAATAATAATAAAGAAATAAATGAACTAAAAAAAGAAGAAAAAATAATCAAATCAGAAAAAAAAAAAGAAAAAAAAATATTAAAAAAAGAAGAAAATACAGAAAATTCGTGTTGTAAAATAACATGTGATGCATCATTAATAGAATCATTATGTAAAGGTTATAAACCAAAATGTAATCCAAAAGAAATGAAATTTCCATTTATCCCATCACAAAATAAAATACCAAATCGTTTGAAATCAAAATTAATTAAAATAGCAAAATTATGTGAACATTATTATAGACATAAATGCAAATGTGAATATTTTAAAAAAAATTGTTTAATTTGTAATAAACCAGAACATCATACAAATGAATTATTAAGATTTAAAAATTCAGATGATTTTATAAATTATTTGAGATATATTTATTTATGCATGAATGATGTTGTTGATTATATACATCAAATTTTTTCTGAAAATAAAGAGGAGTTATTAGAATTTTATAGAAATTATGAAAAAGATTCTAATCATTGGTCCTTTAAATTACCTAAAATTTTATGTAAATTGTGTATTTTTCAAACTGTTAATAAAAAAAATGCTTTAAATACTTTTAAATATTATTTAGATGATAATTTCTATCGACCTGATATTAGTGATAGTGATCATTATTATAGAAGAGATTTTTCTAATAATAAGAAAGATAATGTTCCCAATAATAAAACTTTATCTATTGGGAAAAAAGAAACTTTGGAAAAAATCGTTTTTCCTCAAAAAACTTATGAAGAATTAGAATCTATTCTTTTTAATTTGTTGACTAATATTTATAAATTTATATTAGTAATTTATTCTTTAAATGAAAATAGATATAGAAATTTATTTACATTTTTAAATCAAGATTTTAAAGTATATTATGAAAATTTAATTCAATTAAAAAAAGAAATTGAAACTAATTTAGATTTATTTTCAGAATTCCAAAAACAACATCAAAATAAAATTAATGATTTTATCGCATATTATTATAAATTAATTCCAAAAGAAACTTCAGTTAATTTATTAAATAATCTTCTTTTCATGAAAATAGAAAACAATAATTTTTGTCATAAAATAGCTGAAGTTATTATAAAATTTATAAATAATTCTTATAAATATCTCGAAGAATTATCTAAATTAAGCAATATATAATATATTATAAAACTAAAAAGAAGAAAAAAATAATAAATTTTATTTTTTTAGAATAAATTAAATTAAATAATAAATATGAATGAAGAAGAAATTTATAAATCAATGTTAATTCCATATAAAAAAAATCCTGATGTAGTAGGACCAGAAGAAAAACCAAATGTTTATTGTAGTGTTAATCTTCCAAAAAAATATGATTATTCTTTTATTAATAATACATTTTTAGACATAATGAATCAATTAGAAACTGATAAATATAGTGTAAGTCAAACAATAGAAAGTTTATTAGTTCAAAATGAATATTTATCTAAATATGATTGGAATATTTTACCTGATGATCCTTCTAAAACTGGACAAATATTTATTAAACATGTTTTATTAAGTTTTAGTGAAGATGAAATTAGAGTTTTTAAAAAAAAATTAGATAAATTAGATTTAAAGAATCATGAATGTGATAATGAATTAATTTATAATAATATTGAACAAATTGAACAATTTTATGATAATTCTGAAGTTACTTATACTTTACAAAAACCCCCTGAAATTATGTGGAAAAAAATAAAAAATGATGGTAATTGCTTTTATAGAGCTATTTTATTTTCTTTTCTTGAAAATCTTATTTTTAAAAATGATATTAATTTCTTAAAAAATTTTATATGTGATTTTAAATTTTTATTAACAGATACCCATTTAATTCAAATGGCAAAAGAATATAAAATAGATTTAAATATAGCATTTAAATGTTTAATTATGCTTTATTTTTCATTAACATCAAGAAGTCATGATCCAATTGCAAAAACTTATGTAGTTTTAATTAAAATGTTAAATAATTATAAAGATTTTGATAATGGTTTAATTGCATATTATCGAATATTATTATATCATTTCATTGAAAAAAATAAGAATAAAACATTATCTGAAAATTTCCCTATTTCATTAGTAAATTTACTTCCTCCTGAATTTATTGATAATGTAGATTTTGATTCTTTTTATCAAAATTATTTATTTAAATTTTATCAAGAAGCTGAAAGAATTGTTATTTATTTAACTCCTTATATTTTAGGTTATAATATTGAATTAATTTCTATTAAAGAAATTACTGATATTTTTCATAGTTATAAAACAATTATTGTTGATGCTGATGGATTAAATGATGAAAATAATAAAATATTATTACTTTATAAAAAAATACATTATGAATTAGTTTATAATGAATTATTTTTTAAAACTTATAAAAGGTATTTAATTGTGGATTTTATTCCTATTAAAAATCCTATTTCTTGTGTAATTTGTAAAGAAGAAGATAAACATATTATGACAAGATATAAAAGAATGGGTAAAAAAGAAGTTTTTTTTTGTATTAAATGTTTAATGAAAGAAATTAAATATAATTTATCAAATTTATTTTTATTTTTTATTCAAAAACAAAAAAGATTTTTTCTCTCAAGAAATACAGAACAAATTTCTGATTTTTTAAATTATAATATAACATTAGGAAATCTTATTGAAACAAATATAAATGATGCAATTGAAGAATGTCATAAACTTTATAAACAATTTACTTTTGAATCTTTAATGAAAAATATTAGACAATCAATTTGTATTGTTTGTGACAAACCATTAACACAGAAATTATATACTCTTCCTTGTGGTTGTTTGATTGGTTCTCAGAGATGTATTAATGATTTTTATAAATTAATATTGAAAAATATCAAATTTAAAGAAGGTTTATTTTGTTTTTGTGGTAAATTTTATGAATTTAAAGATATATATATTTTGATTAAAAATTTAAATCGATTTAAAATTAATTGTAATGAAATTCTTAATTATTATTTGCAAAAAAATAAAGATAAGTGTTGTATTTGTTTAGGAAATTTTAAAATTAAATTATTTGAATGTAAAACAAGTGATATTAATTTAAGTATAAATAAAGAATTTATACATTATTTTTGTAAAGAGTGTATAAATAAAATAGAAAATCAAAATTTATATGCAATTCATTGCAATCTATGTGATAGTAATCAAAAAATTAAAGAGATTATACATACTTAAATTATTATATTTGAAAAAAAGAATGTAAAATTAAATTAATTTAAACTAATTTAATTGATATATTATATGATTTTTGAGTAAAACTTTTTTTTAAAATTAACAATATATAAAGATAAAAAAATTACTTAATAACTTTAAATAATAATTCCATAATTTATTTATTAATCATATTATTTTATCTTGTTTGAGTAAAACCAAGTAAATGAGCTCTTTCTCTAAAACATCTTCTACAAATATCAAGATCATATTTCCTAATTAAACCATGAGTATTTCTACAAACTCTACAATATCTTGCATCTTTACCATAAGTTCTAGGATGTGTTCTCCAACTATGAGGCATATTATATCTATAAAAAAAAATAAATTAAATATTCAAAAAAAAAAATAAAATTTCAAAAATAAATATTTTAATAATATGGGTGTATATGATTCATTACCACAAGATTCACAAAGATATGGATATCGTATATATACATTAGTAAAAAATGGTCCATTATTTTTAAGTAAAGTATCAGAATTATCTGATTTTATAATTCCATCTCAAGAAGTAATAGATAAAAAAATATCATTTTCAGATTGGATTTCAAGTATTGCAAATAAAGAATTAAATCTTAGAATATATACTTTAAAAACAAGAACATTTAAAGATATAATAATAAAAACAAATGATAAAAATAATAAAGATGGTATTTTAGGTGCTTCTGTAAGATATGAAAATTGGTCTATTTCACATAAGAAAGTATTACATATTCTTAAAGTAGAAGAAAATTCATTTGCTGAAAAAATTGGTATTATACCAGAAAAAGATTATATTGTTGCAGTAAGACCATCAGGTCATCAAATTTTATCTTTAAATATTGAAGATAAGGATCCTTTATTTGTTTTAAGTGCTATTATTAATAAATGTAAAGGTGTTGAATGTGAATTTTTTATTTATAATATTGAAAAAGGAAATAAAGTTGTTAAAGGATTAATTGGAAAGGAAGATGAGTTTCATTTAGGAATTGATGCTGCTTATGGTGCTTTACATGAATTTCCTTTAAATGTTAATAGTGATGTTAAAGTAAATAATAATGAGAAGGAAAATTTAAATAAAAAAAATGAATATATTATTGGTGAAGATGTTAAAAATGGTTTACAAAATATTTAATTAAAATAAATAATTATTTATTATTTATTTTTTTTAATTAATAAAAAAAATTTTTTAATTTTAAAAAAAAAAAATTTAAAATAAAATTAACAATCAAATTTAAATGAAGTATCTAATTTTTCATCTAATTTATTTATTAATCTTTTAAATTCTTCAAGTGATTTTTTTTGTCTTTCATCTTTTGGATCATCAATTGTACTTAATTCAGTGAAATTTCCACTATCAGCATAAATACAATTATTTATATAATTATTATAATCATTATTTTGTTGATTAAATGATAAATCATTCATTTGATTAGGATAAATTGATTGATTTAGTTTATTTTGATAATTCATTTCAATTTGATTTCTTTCAAAATCTTTTTGATTTATTATATCTTTAAGTGATATAATTTCTTTTTCTAATTCTTTTTCTTTAATTTGCATTTGTTTTAATTTTCCTTTATATTTTTTTTCTAAGTTTTGATTTTTTGTTTTTTCTTTATATAAATTTGATTCTATATCAGAATATTTATCAGTAATTAAATCTTTCATTTTTTTTAATCTTTCAGTTGCTTCTTTTAAATTATCAATTAATTCATATTTTTCCATCAATAATTCATTTTTCTCATTTGTTATTTGATTTATTTGTTCTTCAAAATCCATTAAATCATCTTTTTTTCCTTTTAAATGACTTTCCATTTGTTCATCTTTTTTATTTAACTCATAAGTTAATGTATTTATTTGATTTTTTAATTGATTAATTACTGAATCTTTATTAAACATATTTATTTTATGTTGTTCTTTATCTGATAAATTATTTTTTAATTCATGATTAAGATTGTTTATTGTATTTTCTAAGTCATTTATTTTTTCTTTATATAAATCAATATCTTTTTCTAAATTTTCATTATCTTCATTTAATTTTTCATTTTGTTCTTTTAATTTTAATATTTTATCATTTAAATTTTTTTCAAGTGTTTTATTTTTATTTTCATATTCAGAAACTTTATCTTTCAATTTTTGAATATCTCTTTCTTGTTTATTTATAATAGATGAATTATTAAATTGTTCATTTTCTATTTGAGAATTTAATTTCTCAATTTCAATATTTTTATTTGCCAATTCATATTTTAATCTATCATTTTCTACTTTTAAATCATCTGTTTTTTTAGTTAAATTATCTATTTCATTTGCAAATTGATCTTTAAGTTCTTTTTCTTTCTGTTTATATCCAATTTCCATATTAATTTCTTTTTCTAAATATTCATCATCATCATCATCATCATCATAATCTTTTTTAATATGATTTTCTTTAACTTTTGGATTTTTTAATGGTTGATTTTTATTATTTGATCTTAATTTTTCTTGATTCAAATTATTTTGAAAGGTTATATTATTTTGTCTTAAAATATCATTTTCTCTTTGTAATTGAGGAATTTGATTTGATAATTTTGTAATTTTATCTTTTGATAATTTTATTACTGATTCATATTCTGAAATAAGTTGATCTTTAAAATTTATTGTTTCTTGCATTTTTCTTATATTTTCACATAAACAATGATTTTGGTTTATTATTTCTAATATTGCTTTTTTTGTAATATTTAAAGAATCTTTATCTATTTTTTCATTCATTTCATTAATATCAAAGTTATTATTAAAATTTTTATTTTCATCTTGATAAATTTTTCTATTATTTGTATTATTTTGTGAATTATTAATTGGAATTTGATTATTTTGATTGATTTGTTCATTTATTATTATTTCATTATTCATTTTGTTTAAAACTTATTTATTTTAATTAAAAAATTAATTTTTTTTGTAAATTAATTTTTTAAAATAATTCCAAACAAAAAATCCTAAAATTTTTATTATAAAAATCAGATTTTAAAAATTAATAAATATTTAAATTATTCTATGATATTTTTATTTAAAAAATTTTTTCTAAATATTTAAAATTAATCAAAACTAATTACTGAGTTATCCATATTATTTATAATATCAATAATTTTTTTTTTTTTTTTTTTTTCTTCCTTATCAA
>Ga0256407_10007146_pt1 | contig 16959 bp, 24 predicted proteins | sample RumenRJG_04DNA_FD_193489 | JGI IMG/M metagenome (GOLD analysis project Ga0256407, IMG submission 193489) | Bovine rumen microbial communities from Lethbridge, Alberta, Canada - RJG_04 | ecosystem: Host-associated > Mammals > Digestive system > Stomach > Rumen | place: Canada: Alberta...
CTGGCGCCGTTCCTGATCCGCCGTTTCAAGCCGGCGAAGCTGGAAGCGGTGATCCTCGACCCGATCTATAAGGTGATCACGGGCGACGAGAACGACGCGACGGAGATGGCGGAGTTCTGTTCGTACTTCGACCGCGTCTGCCTGGAACTGGAAGCGGCGATGGTCTACTGTCACCATCACAGCAAAGGCGCCGGCGCGAAGTACAGCAAGAGCGCCGACCGGTCGAGCGGCAGCGGCGTGTTCGCCCGCGATCCGGACGCGATCCTCGACCTGCTGGAGCTGAAGGTGGAGCCGGGCATGATCGACCGCTATGCGGGACAGAACCCGCACTGCTCGAACACGCTGACGGGCTGGGAGATGTGCGGCACGCTGCGCGAGTTCGCGCCGCCCGCGCCGGTGCGGCTGTGGTTCGACTATCCGCTGCACAGGCTGGACGTGTGGAACTTCCTGGCCGAGGCGAAAAACGGCGAGACGGTGGCCCGTGGCAAAGGCGTGGGGAAAACGCAGCGCACGGCCGACGACTGGGCGCACGACCTGGACGAGGCCTATGAAGCCTGCGGCGGCGGCAATGTGCCGCTGAAGGAGATCGTCGGGTATATGCAGGTGAACGGGAAACCGGCGGAATCTACGATCAAAAAGGAGATCAAAAAGGCAAATCAGTACGCAACTTTCACGATTGATGATGTTCTGTATATTACAAAGAAGGGAAAATAAAAACATTGTTTAATCTTAAAAGTGCTTACTAGGTACGGAAATGCAAAATTTAGTCCCTGACAGGTACTAAAACCCTATAGAGAGATATTTCAGTACCTGATAGGCACTAATACAAAAATAACCCAATAACCTACCGGGGGAACCCGTGAGAAAAACCTCACGGGATTCCCCCCAGGTTCGGTCATTTGGGCGCGGAACGAAGTAAAAGACCGGCGCGATACTCAGGCGAAATCGGAAAGGATAGTTACAAATGCGGACGGTGAAAGACTTTTTTAACTGGCTCATGACGAAGATCGACCCGTCTCACGTCGTTCGTCTGCGCGAAGAATGGGAGCGGCTGCCGCTGAAAGTGTTCGAGGCGATCGTGATGCTGCATGACGATTCAGCCTGGCCGGCTCTCTGGGACGCCTATGACGAACGAGTCGCGATCATGACGGAGGGCCGTGAGCCGACGGACGCTGATCTGCTGAAGGCCTGGGAGAGCGTGCTGGGGATCGAGGTGTGAAAGGAGACGGAGAACGATGAAATCTGATTATCTCGTGGACATTAGGGACGAACTGAAATATGTCAAAGAAGCCCTGGAGGGCTTATATGCCTCAATCGAAGAGCTTGACAGCACGCTCGATGAAGCGATTGATGCAATCGACGCAGCGCTTGAGGAAGCAGAGGTGAGCGACGATGCGTGAGATAAAGTTCCGAGGAAAGCATCTCGATAAATGGTTATACGGGAGTCTGCATATGAACGAGTCAGGGCAGCCAGCTATAGCAACGCCATCAGCCTTCCATTTCCGTTGTGTCGACCCCGACACCGTCGGCCAGTACACGGGGCTGTTGGACAGGAACGACAAGGAAATCTATGAAGGCGACATTATCGAAGTGAATCGCGGATGCTGTGAGAGAGACGGAATCCATTTTGACTTTATCTTTCATGCTGTCGTCTTTTGGGATAAAAGCGGATTCATGTACAAAGGACCGGGGATTTTTAGTGGTTCGTTCAACAACGTGAAAGTCATTGGCAACGTTCACGACAATCCGAGCTTGCTGGAGGAGGCTGCGCATGATCAAAACGTCTGACGCGGTGCTCCGCAACGCCGCGAGGGATAAGCTCAAGCTGGACTTCGCCCGTGAAGTGGAGCGGCAGACGGGGGAGCAGTTTGAGACTGAATTCCGTTTCGCGGCGGATGCGAAGCGGCGCTGGCGGTCGGATATCGCTTTTCCTGCTGCGCGAGTGGCGGTGGAGATCGACGGTGGGCTGTGGATCTATGGGCGGCACAACCGGGCCAGCGGGGCGTTGGCGGATATGGAGAAGGGGAACGCATATGCCGAAAGGGGCTGGATCGTCTTCCACACGCCCTGGGAATGGCTTGAGGATCCGGCCGCGGCGGCGAACCTGATGGAGCAGGTGGTGGGCGCGGTTATCAATCGCGGGATCGAGAGGAGGCGGCAGTAGTGGATGAACGGATGGACCGGCTGAGCGCGGCGCTCGATGAGCTGATCGCCGAGCGGAACGAGGCGATGAAGCTGGCGGAGAAGTACAGGGATATGTTGCAGGCGCATGGCATTGTCCTTGAATCGGAGCTGCTGCCATGGGAGGAAAACGCATGACTGAGCAGGAAACGATACGTTGGCTGAGCCGTGCGTACTGGCTGCGGATCCGCATCATGAAGATGCAGGAGCAGCGGCGGCAGATGCAGGCGCTGGCCGAAGGCGTGCGGGGGATGGATTACAGCAGGAGCATCACGCAGGGCGGGGAGCCGGTGACGCTGGCAGACGCTGTGGCCAGACTGGTCGATCTGGACACAAAAATCGCCGCCGAGATCATGAAGTACACGGCAGCGGTGGACGAGATCACGGCAGCGATCAAATGCGTGGAGGACGAAAGGCTGCAGACGCTGCTGTATCTGCGGTATGTCAAGGGCGAGCGCTGGGAGCAGATCGCCGTGGCGATCAACTACGCCTGGAGACAGACACATCGCCTGCACCGCAAGGCCATCATGATCGTTTCCGAAAGGATGGCACACAATGGCACATAGGTCCGTGGTATTATGCTATCGTGAACGAACGGCGAAAAACGAAAGCCAATACCTTAGGACCGGGCAGGCGCTCTCCCCCAGGAGCGTCTGCTTTTTTATGCACGAACGGAGGTGAGCCGCTGTGTGCGAGAAGCTGACGCCGAAACAGGAACGCTTTGTGGATGAATACCTGATCGACCTGAACGCCACGGCGGCTGCCAAGCGCGCAGGGTATAGCGAGCGGAACGCGGACAAGATCGGTCCCGAGCTACTAGGAAAAACTAGGATTACGCAGGCGCTTGCCGAACGCCTGAAAGCTCGCCAGGAGCGCACGGAGATTACGCAGGACTGGGTGGTCAAGAATCTGAAGAAGATCGCGGAGCGGTCGATGGAGCACGACGAAGCACCGTACATGCAGGCCGCGAACAAGGCGCTGGAACTGCTCGGCAAGCATCTCGGCATGTTCCGCGACTCGGTGCAGATGGACGGCGAGCTGAGGATCCAGGTCGACTATGGCGACGGTGACGGTTAAGTTCAATCCTGTCTTTCGCGAGGCCAATGCCACGCGCTGCCGCTACCGCGCCATGAAGGGCAGCGCCGGCAGCGGCAAGAGCATGAACGTGGCACAGGATTACGTGCTGAAGCTCATGGATCCGCGCTACAGGGGCGCGAATCTGCTGGTCGTCCGCAAGGCGGAGGGATCGAACAAGGACAGCACGTTCGCCGAGCTGTTCGGCGCGATCACGCGCATCTGCGGCAGCAAAGCACCGCTGATCTGGCAGGTGACGGCGAATCCGCTGGCGATGACGTGCGTGACGACGGGCGCGCGGATCATCTTCCGCGGCATGAATGACGCGCGCCAGCGTGAGCGGGTGAAGTCGATCAGCTTCCCTTCGGGCAAGCTGACATGGATCTGGGTGGAGGAAGCGACGGAGCTGGAAGAGGCGGACGTGGACATTCTCGACGATCGTCTGCGCGGTATCCTGGACAATCCTAACCTGTATTACCAGATCACGTTCACGTTCAATCCGGTCAGCTCGTCGCATTGGCTGAAACGGAAGTATTTCGACATAGAGAGTCCGGACATCTTCACGCATCACAGCACGTACCGCGACAATCGCTTCATCGATGAGGGCTATTACCGGCGCATGGAGTTGAGGCGCGTCCAGGATCCGGAGGGCTATCGCGTGTACGGTCTGGGTGAGTGGGGCGAGACGGGCGGACTGATCCTGACGAACTACCGCATCGAGGATTTCGTCGTGGCGGATGACAGGTTCGATTCGCGCGTCTATGCCCAGGATTTCGGGTACAACCATGCCAACGCCATCCTTGACGTGAGGTTCAGGGACGGCGAGCTTTATATATGCGGTGAGCTGTACTGCTTCGAGAAGGACACGACGGAGATCATCGAGCTGGCCGACAAGCGCGGGCTCGACAAGCGCGTGCGCATGTGGTGCGACTCGGCCGAGCCGGACCGGATCAAGATGTGGCGGCGTGCCGGATACCGCGCGCTGGGTGTGCGGAAGGAGCCGAACAGCGTCAAGGCGCAGATCGACTACCTGAAGGGGACGAAGATCCACATCCATCCAAGCTGCCGGAACACGATCAAGGAAATCGAGGCGTGGAAGTGGAAGCGGGATCCGCAGAGCAACCAGTATCTCGACGAGCCGGTCGATTTCTTCGACGATGCGATGGCTGCGCTGCGGTACAGCATAGAGGAGAAACGGCGCGCGGGAAGGTCTCGCGGCCCCGTGTACAAGCCCCTGGGCTTCTGAGAGGTGAAGGAATATGTATACCGATTACAGTTTTCTGGAGCCGGGCGCTGCGTGGCCGCCGAAGAACGAGCTGGAACGCGCCAGGCTGAAACGATATGCCGACAACGACGCGCTGTTCGACGGCCGGCATGAGCTCGTTTTCCGCGAGGTGTGGCAGCGTCTTTTCCGCCGCGATCCGCTGATGAAGATGAGCGTGGAGATGTGCCTGCCCTGGCCGAAGCGTCTGTCGACGCTGTGGGCTGACCTGCTGATCGGCGAGACGCCGGGCGTGAGCGACGCGAAGGACGACGGGCTGACGCAGTACCTGAGCGACCTGGTCAAGCGGCTCAACCTGTGGCGCTCTGCCTATCAGGCGGCGGTCGACACGTCGCGCTTCGGCGATGCGGTGTTCAAGGTGCGGCGTGATGACGCAGGCAGGACGAAAGTCGCCGTGATCCATCCGTCGTGCTGGTTCCCAGTTGTCAACGAGACGGACTGCACGGAAATCATCGCGCATGTGCTGGCGTGGCCGACGGGCGATCCGGAGAAGGGGACGGGGCGGCTTCAGGTGGAGATCCACGAGGCAGGCCGCGTGGAGTACCGCGTGTACGATCACAACGGCGGCGCGCTCAATCCAACCGCGGGCATCGGCAAGCTGCTGGAGCAGTCCGAAGAGCGCACGGAGATCGACGCGCCGCTGGTCGTCCACATTGCCAACACGGCGACGAGCGGAAGGCTGTACGGCCACGACGACTATTCCGACCTGACGGCGATCCTCCAGGAACTGGAGGTCCGCTTCGCCCAGAACGCGCGGATCCTCGACAAACACGCGGATCCCAAGATGTTCGGCCCGGATTACACTCGCAAGGATGAAGAGACGGGGCAGACCGTGGCCGACATCGGCGACTATGTGCCGCTCGACGAGGGTGAGACGCCTCCGGGATACATCGCCTGGAACGCGCAGCTGGACAGCAGCTTCAAGCAGATCGACGAGCTGATCCAGCAGTTCTACATCCTCAGCGAGACGAGCCCCGCCGTCTTCGGCGACGTCAAGAGCGGCCTGGCTGAAAGCGGCTCCGCGCTCAAGCGTCTACTGATGGCTCCCCTGGCGAAGGTCAACCGCATCCGCCTCGGCTTCGACGACGGACTGCGGGAAGTGATCCGCCTGGCGGCGCTGCTGGACAGCGGCAAGGCGGTCGAGCCGGTGATCTCGTGGAAGGACGGTCTGCCGGATGACGAGGCCGAGACGGTCCAGATCGAGGCCATGGCCGTGGCTGCAGGTATCACGTCGAAGGTCAGCGCCATGAAGCGAGCCTATAATTTCGACGACAAGCAGGCAGCCGACGAGCAGAAGCAGATCGAGAAGGAGACGCCGGCGATCGCCGAACCGGTGAACTTCGCGGCGAAGACTGACAATGACGACGGCAGCGGCGCCTAAAAAAGAGCCTTTCCGCCGCGTCTCCGGCGACGAACAGGCGACGCGCCTGATCGCGCTGTACAAAAGAGCTGAAAAGGAGATCAGCACGAAGCTGCTGCAGGCGGTCATGAAGGCGGGCACGAAAAAGGCTCTGTCAGTCCGCAGGCTGGAACAGGAACTGAAAGCCGTCTATAAGATGCTTGAGGAGTTGAAGAAGACCGGCGAAAGCGTATCTGCCGAAATGGTCACGGCAGCGTTCAGCGGAGGCATCAGGGTGGCGCGGAAGCAGCTCGAAGCGGCGGGCGTGATCGAAAAAGGCACGATCGTCGCCGAGATGGGCGGCGTGCATGAAAAGGCGATGAAGGTCTATTCGTCGATGATCGGCGAGCGCCTGGCTGACGTGGTGACCACCGCCGGCCGGACGACGGCCGACATCTACCGCCAGCTTGAGCTCGACAGCATCCTCACCGGGACCGTCTCCGGATACGAGACGATCAACAGCAAGATCCGCGAGATGGAGAAGACCGGCGAAGCCCAGGGACTCGTCGCCTTCGTGGACCGTTCCGGCCGCGAGTGGAACATGAGCACGTACGTCGAGATGCTGGCGCGCACGACGGTGATGAAGATCCACAACGAGGCCGTCAAGAACGAGTTCATCGCGCACGGCGAAGATCTCGTGATCATTTCCTACCACCTGCCGACATGCGAGATGTGCAAGCCCTGGAACGGCAAGATCGTCAGCCTGACCGGCGCGACGAAGGACTATCCGACGATGACGGAGGCCGAGGCGGACGGGCTGTTCCATCCCAACTGCCGGCACGCGTTCAGCTTGTATATTCCGGACAAGGAAGATGAAGGCTATGCCGACGAATTGAAGTTGATCGACCGTGTACGTGGCGTCAATGATTTGGATATGGAAGAGAAGATTCAACTCATTGCCGATGTTGCAAAATACCACGATCAGCCGTATACTAAGGGTAAGGAAGACATCTACAAGGACGATAGAGGCGAGTGGATTTATCCGCCTCACAACGGAGCCGATTATCCTGAAGAGCTTATTACGCTTCAGAAAGGAACGCGTTTAGAACGTTATGGGAATCCATTAACGGGCTGTTTTTATGCTAATGTTGGGGCAAATGTTGATGGTTTAGCATTACCCGGGAAACCAACCACAGACAATCGACATACTTTTATCGTTTTGAATGACTTGCCTGTTAAGGCTTCAAGAGTACTTCCTTGGTTTGATAAAACCGGCGGAGAAGTACAGTATCGTACTGAAAAACCGGCCTATAAATTGACAAAGATGATAAAGGGGTTGAGTTAGTGAAATATATTCAACAGCTTAATCAACTTTTGCGAGATAACGGCACTACGGAATATTACTATACGCTTTTTGATAAAACTGGACATGTAAAGTATGGAGGCGGGGGCGGTGTTTATCAGATTAAATATCGTCCTGAAACAGAAAAATGGACCGCACTTATCCATGAAGTAGGAAGAGCTGATTTCTATGTGCAAGGCGAGTATGACACCTCTCGTGAAGCCTGCATCAAGTTTTTAGAGATGTCCGATGTTGAGCTCCATCTCGCTTCTCACATCCCAGAATTTGAGGAGCAAGCGGCTTAATGAAGCTCAACCACCTGCCGATCAAGACGCAGATGCTCCTTCAGGTGTCCGGCATCAAACTGGGATTCAGCCAGGAAGAGATTCGCACCAATCTGGCAGCGCTGTATGACGACGGGCTGATCACGCATCTGAACGCCCCGAAGCTGACGCGTGCCGGCAAGGCAGCCGTGAAAATGATCCTTGATGCGGCTGCCGAAGAAGCATAAGCAGATAAGCATCACACAACCCCATAACGACAAGGCGACCTCCGCAATGGAGGCCGCCTTTTTCGTACATTCACGTCACTGAGACGGTAAAAATCAGGAGGGAAACACAATGGCAGACAGCACCACCACAAACACGCCCGTTCAGGGCGGCACAACGGATCCTGTTTCGCAGAACACCGCGAACACGGGGACGGGAGAGCGGACATTTTCGCAGGCTGACGTGGACCGCATGATCGCGGACCGCCTGAGCCGCGAGCAGAAGAAATACGCGGATTACAGCGAGCTGAAGAAGGCCAAGGAAGAGCTTGATCAACTCAAACAGGGCCAGCTGAGCGAGCTGGAGAAAGCCAACGCGGCGCGGGAAAAGGCCGAGGCGAGGGTCAAGGAGTTCGAGGCGCAGATCAGACAGATGGAACTGCGCAGCCTCAAGTCCAGACTTGCCGCCGATGCCGGACTGCCGGCCGAGCTGGCCGATCGGATCCGCGGGGAAGACGAGACGAGCATCAAGGCAGATATCGAAGAGCTCAAAAAGATCTTCCCGCAGCGTGCAGCTGTCGGCGGCCGCGGGGCTCCGACGGCGAACAATTCGCCCGCGACTGATCTGGCGTCGCTTTACGCGGACGCGATCAAGCGCGGCGCGATCGAAGAAGCCATGATCTACAAAAGGCAAATGTACGAAAAATAAACCAGGAGGAATGACAAATGGCTAATGTTTCTGCAGCAGCAAACACTTTCAACCTGCCCAACTATGTGGGCGAACTTTTCCTTGTCGGCGGCAACCAGACGCCGTTCCTGACGATGATCGGCGGCCTGTCTAACGGCGGCCGCGCCGTTGCCGGCTGGGAGTACCCCGTTTCCGTCGAGGAAGCGCTCAACACCGCGGCTCAGCCCGACATCACCGAGACGGCTTCGCTGACGGCTCCTACGCCGACGACCTACGTCCCGACGCAGACGACCAACGTGTGCCAGATCTTCCAGCGCCAGGTCAGCGTGTCCTATGCGCGCATGAGCGACAACGCCACGCTGAGCGGCCTGTCCCTGCTGGGCACCAACCCGATCACCGACCCGGTGGAGCATCAGAAGATGCGCAACCTGGAGCAGATCGCGGTCGACGTGGAGTACACGATGCTCAACGGCGTGTATCAGAAGGCGGCTGCGGCTGTCTCCGGTGGCGCGGCCGAGAAGTCGAACAAGATGCGCGGCATCATCACGGCGATCACGACCAACGTCGTGGCAGCCGGCGGCGCTCTGACGAAGGCCCATATCAACACCCTTGTGGCCAGCATGGCCGATCACGGCGCGCCCTTCAAGAACGCGGTGCTCTTCGGCAACAGCACGGTCAAGCAGGCGATCACCGGCCTGTTCGGCACGACTCCGCTCGGCGCCGTGCCTCAGAGCCGCAATGTCGGCGGCCTCAACATCGAGACGATCGTCACCGACTTCGGCGAGGTAGGAGTGGTGTATGACCGTTACGTCCCCTCCGGCACGCTGCTGATCGCCGACCTGGCGTTTGTGACGCCCGTGTCGCTCGCCGTTCCCGGCAAGGGCCACATGTTCTATGAGCCTCTGTCGAAGACCGGCGCCGGCGAGAGCGGCCAGTATTACGGCCAGATCGGCCTTGCCTACGGCCCCGAAGTCTACCACGGCAAGATCACCGGCATCACGGGCTAAAGCGATGCGTTTCCGGTCTGACCATTACCCGAGCATCTGCATTTTCGTCGGCGGCCGCTGCGCGCGGTTCGCCGGCGGATTTTTTGAGACCGACGACGCGGAACTGATCTCGGGTATCAAAAAGGCGAACGTCGAAGGCGTCGTCCCGATCGACGAGGGGAAGGAGAATGCCGAATGTCCGCAACCCGAGAAAACGCCGTCGCCTACTGGAGCGCCCGCCTCGGCGGCGACGCCTTCACCGGCGAGACGCAGGAACGTCAGGAAGCAGCCCTCGTAAGCGCGGCCGATACACTGGCCCCGTACATCACAGGACTGCCGGATGCTGACATCGATGCGGCGACCTACGAACAGGCGCTTTGGCTGCTGGGCGCCAGAGCTTCGGCTCAGGCTGAGGGCGTACAGTCGTTCAGCGTTACGGGCCTGTCGGAAACCTATGCCGTCAAAGGACGTCCGAGCAGCATCGCCCCGGCAGCCTGGCGGATCATCAGCTACGGCGTAGACGGTCAGGGCGGCAGAAAGAAGGGGCCCGCATGGCTCTTGTAACTGGGTACCTTCGGCAGACGTGCACCTGGACGCCGCGCACGGCCGAGTTCGACGCCTTCGGCCAGCCGGCCGCGCCGGCATCACAGACGATTCGCTGCCGCTGGACGAAGAAAAGCGGTTGGGCGCGCGGCGTGATGGGTGATTCGTCTTCGGCGGACCAGAGGAGTTATCAGAGCATCGTCATGGTGGACGCACAGGTGAACGAAGGCGACACGCTGACGATCGAGATCGGCAGTCAGACTGTCGGCGGCGTGGTCAAGGCGGTCGAGACGATCGTCGACCTTGCCGGCAAGGAACAGGGGCGGACGTGCTATGTCTGACGTGCGCGTCGAGTGGCACGGCGACGATGCGGCGGACAAGCTGCAGCGCGTCGTCGAGGAAATGCTTTGGCTCGCCGGTCAGGACGCGATCACGCAGGCGATGAACAACGTGCCGCTTGATACGGGCACGCTGCGGAGGTCCGGCACGGTGACGGTCGAAAAACTGCCTGACGCTTCGGCGGTGTACAGCGAAGCGCAGAACGGTTCCGGCAGCCGTGGCAAGACGATCGGCAAGAGTACGCCGCGCATGGGCGGCAAAACAAGCGATCGGCGCGTGTTCGTTTCGTACAACACGCCTTACGCGATCTGGCTGCACGAGTCGCCGGACTGGAAGCCTCGCAACTGGAAGGTGACGGCCGCAGGGCATCGCGTCACCAAGCCGGCTGTCGGCTGCTGGAAGTGGCTCGAAAAGGCCCTGCCAAAAGTCAAGAGCCGCTGGTCAGTGTACCTGGAGAGGGCGAAGAGAAAGGCGGGGATCTTCAAATGACGCTGGTCGAATCAGTCCGAGCGCTGCTCGTCGATGCGGGCATCGGAAACGCGTACATCATCGACGCGCCCGAAAGCACGCTCGACGCCGGCGCGGTCGTGATCATCCCGTACAGCAGCGACAGCGAAGAGTATCTGCCGATCGGCACGCAGTATTTTCAGGTGCGCGCCTCGGCTGCGACGTTCCCTGCCTCGGAGTCGCTGTGCTGGGAAGCGTTCCACGCGCTTGTCGATCACGTGCCGGAAGGCGCTGACCGCCGCTCGCTGAGCGGCATCGTCGCGCGTCAGGAACCGTTTTTCCTCGGCAAGGACGGCGCGCGGTATGTTCATGAGTTCAACGTGCAGATCACTGCACAGTGGAAGGAAACGGAAGGAGTAGAAAACAATGCCAACGACGAAGGAATATGACATCGGCGCAGGGCGCGTCTATTTCAAGGCCCCCGGCGCGAATAGCGAAGTCAGTCTCGGCGACACTCAGGGCGGCATCAAGGTGACGGCCAACCTGGAGACGACGGAGATCGAGGTGGATCAGCAGCTGGATCCCGTCGACGAGATCATCACCAAGAGGACCGTCACGATCGACGTGCCTCTGGCCGAGTTCACGCTGGAGAATCTGGCGCTGGCGTTCCCCGGCTCGACGCTCGTCACCGACGGAACGACGGCCACGAAGAAAAAGCTGGTCCTCGGCTCCACGGCCGGCGCGTCGATGCTGACGTATGCCGGCGAGCTGCGCGTGCATCCTCTTTCGCACGCCGACAGCGACAAGAGCAGGGACTTTCTGTTCCCCTGCGCCGCGCCTCTGGGCGATTCGCTGGAGCTCAGCTATGAGAAGACGGCGCTGAAGGTCGTCAACGTGAAGTTCAAGGCCTACCCGTCGCAGGCGCAGGCCACGCTCGGACAGACGGTCATCATCGGCGATCCGACGGCGACGCCCTCCGGCGGCGATTAGGAGTTAGCTGATGCTGAACCTTGACGAACTGCTCGGCGAAAAGAAGTCGATCCGCTGGAACGGCGTCGATTATCCCGTCGAGGAGATCACGCTGCGCACCGTCCTGAAGGCCGACAAGGCGCTGCAGGACGCGAAAGACACGCGGGACGTGTGGCAGGGTATGTCGCAGATCGTGAAGGAGGTCGTCCCCGGTCTGGACGTGGACGCTGTGCCCGTCAGAGCGCTTGAAAAGCTGTTCAGTTACGTGGTCAACGGGGAGGATAAACAGCCCCCTTTGGCGATCGTGCCGGAACCGGAGACGGCGACGGCGACGGCGGAAGAGAAGCAGACATCGCAGAAATAGTCACGAGAGTATGTCATGTTTACGGCTGGCTGCCTTCGCAGGTACTCGACATGGCATACTCTCATTTTATGATGTGCGCCGGGCGCGTCGAGCGGCTGGAAGCGGAACGCGCCTTTTTCACGGCGCTGGCGTTCAACGATCCGCAGAGGCTCGGCGCGATCATCAGCGCGTCCGGCAGGCCGAAAGAGCCTGAAAAGCTGGACATGAACGACTTTTTAAAGACGGTCAACGGGAGGTGAGAACATGGCAGGTGATTCACTGCGCGTGGGGCAGCTGTACGCGGAGTTTACGACGAAGGGGCTGTCGAACGTCACGAATTCGATGAATGTCCTCAAGAGCAAGGTACTCAACCTGAAGACGGCGTTCCTCGGCCTGACTTCGGCGCTCGGCCTCGGCAAGCTGGCGAAGGACCTTATCAGCACCGGCGCGGAGTTCGAGACGTACCGCAAGCGCCTGCTGGCCGTCACCAAGGACCAGAAGACCGCCAACGAAGTCTTTGAACGGATGTCCAAGTGGGCGGCCGAGAATCCCGTCGACACCGACGACGCGATCGCCGCCTTCGTGCGCCTCAAATCGGCAGCAGTCGCGAACACCGAGGAAGCAACTCAGGCGGTCGGCAATCTGGCCGCGCTGATGGGCACCAGTATGCAGGACGCGGCCAACGCCCTTGTGACCGCGAACGCCCGCACGCTGCGCTATTACGGCATCCAGCTCTCCACGGCGGGCAACGAGGCGAAGATCCAGATCGGCAACACTGTCACCACGGTCAAAAACGGGCTGCAGGAGATCCGCCAGGGCATCGTCCAGACGATCCAAAAAGAATACGGCGGCGTCATGGACACGATGAAGGACACCTGGCAGGGCAATATCAACACCATGTCCGGCATGTGGACGGACTTCAAGCGCCAGATCGCCGGCGACGCCGGGACGGGCGGCCCGTTCGATAATCTTCGGCTGCTGCTGATCGACGTGCGCAAGCAGTGGGAGAAGTTCACGAACTCGAATTCGTATCCGGCCTTTGTTCGGAAGGTCCAGGACGGGATCAATACTATGCTTTCGGCTGCGCTTGGAGCTATTGCTTCAGTAGCTGACAGCCTTGCAGGTTTTATCGAAAATTTCGAGCGATACGCCTCAACTATGGAATACGGCCTCCTCGGCAAGATTCTGTTCGGTGCCAAGGGCATGGTGATTGGAGCGGCGATCGGGCTTATCCAAGACAAAATTCAGTCAAATATTAACGAAGCAAAATTAAGTAAAGCCGACAAGGAGCAGCGTGACAAATTAAAGCGTACTGTGGCTGACTTGGAACGTAGATCACAATACGATACTCAATCTGGCGATCTATCGAAAGAATTAGAGGAGGCAAGAAAAGCTCTCGACGATTTCGATAGAGAAAAATTGATGGATGGCGTTTCAACGGAGATTGCTAGCGCTTTTAAAAGCGTGAGTGATTTTGCTCGTAAAGAGGCGTCCAAGATCAAAATCAACACTGCCGCTGCTCGTGAAGGCATTGACGCTAACGCCGGTGGCGACGCGGGCACTGGTACAGGTGCAAAAGGTAATACTAGCACTCGCACTTCTTCCGGCACGTCGAAAAACTCCACCGCCAAGGACCGCCTGAAAGCTGTCCAGAAGATCATCCAGCGGATGCGCGATGAGGTTAAGTACGCCGGCGCGTCCGTGTCCGACTTCCTGCCCGTGCTCGATCAGATGCTCGGCCGCTATCCGCGCCTGAGCGAGGAGTGGAAGGCCGTCAAAGATCTCCAGCTCGAAGGGATGGAAGAGATCAAGACGAAAGCCCAGGAATCGGCGCAGCGTATCAGGGAGACGGAAGACTGGCGCTATCAGGTTGGCCTTGCGTCCGCTGACGCGTATTTCGAGCAGCTGAAAGCCCGCTATCAGGCGTCGGTGGACGCGCTGAACGGATTCAAGGGCAAGCAGGACAGCAAGGAATATGACTCGCTGACAGAGACTATGCGCCAGGATTACGCCGCCCTCCAGGCTGCGGCTGACAGTGCTCTTGACCGTATCCGCGAGAAGATTGATCTCGGCACGATGTCTACAGCACAAGCTCAGGCTGAAGCGCAGAAGCTGATCGAGACGATGAACAGCCTCGGCGTCCAGTCTCCCAAAGCGCTGCAGCAGTTTGCCGACGGGACAGAGCAAGCCAGGGAGCGCATGAAGACACTCCACGAACTGACCAAAGGCTGGCTTGAGGACTTCCAGAACGGCATCGTCGACTCGTTAGTGGAATGCAAGAGCCTCGGCGACATGCTGACCGACCTGGGCAAGCAGATCGAGAAGATGGCGCTCAAGTGGATGCTCTTCGGAGACGGCAAGGGCTCCAGGGGGCTGCTCAGCGGGCTGTTCTCGTTCCTTCCGGGGATGCATTCCGGCGGCATCGTCGGATCCGACGCGCCGACGTTCATGCGGCGGATCCTTCCGAAGTTCCACACCGGCGGCGTGGTCCGTCCGGGCGAACAGCTTGCCCTGCTGAAGAACGGAGAGGGCGTGTTCACGCCCGGCCAGATGCAGGCCATCGGCGCCGGCATGGGCGGCGGCACGGGTGACATCAATATCAACATCAATGTCGACAACTCCGGCAACGGTGACATGAACGAAGAGCAGGCCACGACCCTCGGCAAGATGATCAAGGAGGTCGTCTCCGTCCAAGTCACCGAAAAGCTGTACGATTACAAGCGGCGCGGGTTCTTCAAGGGCGCCGCGGCGTATTAGGAGGCGAGAAAATGACATATCCTGTTTTTACGCCTCCCGTCCGGCCGAAGACGACGTCCGCCTCGATCGAGATCAAGACGAAGAGCAACCCCTTCGGCGACGGCTATGAGCAGGTAGTCGCGGACGGACTGAACGCCGCGCGAGAGTCCTTGGAGCTGTCGTGGCCGGTGCTGACGTTCGCGCAGGCTTCGGCGATCCACGAGTTTTTCAAGGCCCGTTACGGTCAGCCGTTCACATGGGCGAAGCCGGGACAGGCGGCACAGACGTGGCGCTGCATCAAGTGGACGCGTCCGTTTGACCGCGGCGTCTGTTCGATGACCGCCGAGCTGACGGAGGTGTTCGCCTGATGCCCGTCAAACTTCTTTCCGAGACCTCGCAGAGCCTCAATCCCGGCGCGTTCATCTTCCTGTACACGCTCGACTGTTCCTCCCTCGGAGGGCCGATCCTGCGCTGGGCGAACTGCTGTGAGGAAGACGGCTCGCCGGTCCAGTTCGGCGGCATCGAATACCCGCCGATGAACTTCGCAGCCGAGGGCTTCACCTGGGAAGGCGACACGCTGCCCAGGCCGAAGATCACCACGTCAGTCGCGGATGACGCCGGCGAGATCCCGCAGCGGATGCTCGACCTCATCTTCGGCTACAAAGGCGGGCAGGGCGCGACCCTGTACCGCATCCGCACGCTCGACAGGTATCTCGACGGACATGAGGACGGCGGCGAGTCGATCGCCTATCCTTCCGACGTCTTTCTGGTGGACCGCGTCAGCGTCAACAAGCAGAACGCCGTCTGGGAGCTGCTCGCACCGCTCGACCTTCCGAACCTCAAACTGCCGAGCCGCCAGGTCCTCCGCGATGCCTGCCCGTGGATCTACCGCCACTGGGACAGCGGCGAGGATGAGTTTGTCTATGACGGCACGGATATGGCCTGCCCCTACACCGGCGAAGCGGGTGATGGCAAGAACGGCGAGACGACCGACGGGAGCGGCGACGTGTGCGGGCACCGGCTGAGCGACTGCGTGCTGAGATTCGGCGAGGGCAATCCCCTGTACTACGGAGGATTCCCCGGCGTTGCCAGAACGAGGGCATGAACATGATCGACTTCAACAACAGAGAATTGAACGACAAGATCAGGCTGCACGCCGTCGCGGAATACCCGCGCGAATCGTGCGGCCTGATTCTTTCTGATGGAGAATATCTGCCTTGCGAAAACACGGCCGCTGATCCTGAACACGATTTCAGGATCGCGGCCAAAATGATGGCAAATAATATTGCCGCTGTCGTCCACAGTCACCCCGACGGCCCCGGCGAGCCGAGCGCTTCGGATATGCAGTCGCAGATCGCCTGCGGCGTCCCGTTTGGCATTTGTGTTTCATATAAGGACTACGCAGAGCCGCCATTCTGCTGGGGTGACAGCTTGCCGGTGCCTCCGCTGCTGGGGCGCCAGTTCCGGCACGGCCCTTCGGGAAACGACGGGCGAGGCGACTGCTATGCCCTTGTGAGGGATTATTACCGACTGGAACGCGGCGTCACGCTGCCGGATTTCCCGCGCGACAACGACTGGTGGCGCAGCGGCGAAGACCTGTACAGCGCGAATTTCGAGGAGGCCGGGTTCCGCGCCATGACGCCGGAGGAACAGCCCGAAGCGGGCGACGTGGCGCTGATCGTCGTGCCGCGGTCGAATGTCGTCAACCACGCGGCCGTATACCTTGGGGGCGGCCTCATCCTGCATCATCTGTACAACCGCCTGTCCGTCCGCGAGCCTGTCGGCCGCTGGCAGCGGCATATTGTGAGGTGGATCCGCTATGAGACGTAGGATCATTCTGCACGGCGCACTGCGCCGCCGCTTCGGCAAAATGTACGTCCTCGACGTGGACACGCCGGGTGAAGTGATCCGCGCCCTTGGAGTCCAGCTGAAGGGATTCCTGTCTTTCATCCGCCACGGCGAGTTCCGCGTCCTGCGCGGTAATTATGCGCTTGACGACACGGAGCTGATGATGCACCTGGGCGGCGAAACTGACTTCCATCTTGTGCCCGTTGCGTGCGGCAGCAAGCGCAACGGCCTGCTCAAAGTCATCCTCGGTGTGGCACTCATCGGCGTCGGCTTTGCCGTTGCCGGCGGCATGGCCGGCCTCAGCGCGGCGACATCGGCGGCCTTCTGGGGCAAGAACCTGATCATGTTCGGCGCC
>Ga0256407_10007147_pt1 | contig 16958 bp, 10 predicted proteins | sample RumenRJG_04DNA_FD_193489 | JGI IMG/M metagenome (GOLD analysis project Ga0256407, IMG submission 193489) | Bovine rumen microbial communities from Lethbridge, Alberta, Canada - RJG_04 | ecosystem: Host-associated > Mammals > Digestive system > Stomach > Rumen | place: Canada: Alberta...
TCATATCGGTTACGCGGGAGGTATCCCAACCGCCGATGGGCTGATTGAAATTAACTGCTCTCTCAAACATAAACGACATATCTGTTGCACTGCCGGTATCCCAGTTTCCAATCGGCTGGTTGAAGGCACTGGATTCCCAAAACATTCCGGAGAAACTTTTTACAGCTCCGGTTTTCCAGTTTCCGATTGGCTGATTAAAAACTCTGGCTCCGTTGAACATATGCTCCATGTGTTTAACTCTGCCGGTATCCCATCCGTCAAGCGGCTGGTTGAAGCTTTCCGCTCCGCAGAACATAGCTTTCATGCTGGTAACCGCTGAGGTATTCCAGCTGCCAATCGGCTGATTGAAACTTTTTGCAAACAGAAACAGTTCTTTCATATTCTTAACACGGGAGGTATCCCAGTTTGCCAGCGGCTGATTGAAGGAAACGGCACCTCGGAACATGGACTGCATATCGGTTACGGATGATGTATCCCAGTTGCCGATCGGGTGATTGAAATATTCAGCATTCTGAAACATGCATTTCATGCATTTTACATGCGAAGTATTCCAGGTTTCAATCCCGGAAAAATCACGGCGGTTGGAATCACGAAACAGTTTTTCCATGGAGGTGATCTGAGTGGTATCAATATCTCCCAGATTAACATCCGGATCGGATACAAGCGTCTTCAGTTCTTCAAGTGTGGCAGGATTGTACTTTGCTGTCATATAAACACCATAACTGCAGTCTTCAGCAGTTTCTTCAATCAAAAAAATAGTTCTCCGGGCTTCAGCGGTAACTGCTGCACTGATGAAACACGTCAGGAAACAGTTTAATCAACTGCACCAGGGGAAAACTTTATCATACATCATTAAAGGATCAGCCTTTAATTATACGGCAGACAAGACCGGTCTTATCCCTGATCTCATCAACAAGCGCATCACAGTTCTGCGGCGCCGCTCCTGATATTTTGAGCTGAACCTCTCTGGTCATCGGCATATAGGACGGACTTTTCTTCAAATCCAGACCGGCACGGGAGGCTGCAGCTGCGGCAACGGCAAGCACCAGATTCTGCATCACCGCCTCACTGGAGACAATTCGCCATCCGGTATGTTCCGACATAACTTTAAATCTGTCGGAATAACGTCTTCCCACCTCACCGGTAATAAAGGACAGTTCAATATATCTGCCGGAACCATCGGTTTTTATGCCAAGTTTCTGCAACGGAATATTCTCCGTCGCACAGAAACTGCGGATATAGGAAAGTGCTTCATTCTGCTCCAGCGCTTTTCCTGATACGGCAGACTTCACCGCTGCAGGCGTACACCTGCAGGCTGCACCTTTTTTGGTACGGTCGACAGACAGTTGCAGACTCCACCCGGTTTCTTTTCTGAACTTCTCTTTAAGTTCCTGATCTGAATGATCTGCATGAGTCAGAGTAAGCTGATAGGTTTTCTCCATCTCGAAATAACTGATTTTGACAATCCGGTTTTCAAACAGAGAATGAAGTAGCTGCTGCATGGAACTGTGGTTGGTGCCGGGATGGATCTGCACCGACCATCCGGTCTGACCGGCAAATCTTTCCTCCGCCTCCCTGAACAGCTCCAGATTAACGGCGTCAGGAAACAGAAAACGCAGCACAACCTTTCTTTCTTCGGGATAAATACCGGCCTTTTTATACCCAAGGAAAGAAAAGAACTGTGAAGCAAGATCGGTAATATCCTGAAGATTCAATTCCTTAGGCATCCGCGCAGCCGCCATTTCCTGCTCCGTTGCAGGATGGAACAGAAATAAATGCATTTCATCGGAGGAAAAACAGCCGGTATCCAGCAGCATTTTCTGCCATGCTGTAATATCAGCCGATTCAGCAGCCGGTCTGCCGTACCATATTTCCATCAGCTGAAGAGCGGTCCACTGCCGGTCGGGATAATGTTCAAGAACAAACTGCCGGAGTTTTTCCAGTCCTGAATCGTCAGGCATGGAACTCTCACTTAGAGTATGCGGCCAGCTGAAACAGGTCTGTTTCCTGGTGGTCCGGTATGAAATATCCTTTATCTCTCCGCACTGCGGCATATGGATCCCGCGAAGATGCTCGCCGGTAATAAGCCTTGCAACCGAAGGCCTGGCCTCCGGATCACCGTGAACCAGAAAAACATCACGGGGGCTTAATCTGGTAAGAAGACCTAGAATCTCCTCCTGATCTCCGTGAGCCGAAAGTCCAACCTTGCAGACTCCGGCTCGAACCGGAATACTGCGGCCTGCAATATTGAATGTTACAGGTTCCGCATCCGGATCTGCCAGCTGCGAATTCTCCACCGATTCAGCAAGCTGCATAAGAGCCCGGCCCGGAGCCTCCTCATCCTGATAACCGGTCAGAATAATCAGACCGTCTTCACGGGAAATAATTTTTTCAGCATACAGAACACTCGGACCGCCGCTTAACATGCCCGAGCTGGCGACAAATACAGCAGGACCGTCCCTGCCCACAAGTTCACTGCGATCAGCGGTAGGAGATACGGGTACCACCTCGCCGGAATAAAACGGATCATACCCCTTGATTATGTTTCTTGCCAGTTTGCTTCTGAGATTCGCCGGAAACTGTTTGTAGACCCGGCATATTTCCCTCACCATTCCGTCCACATAAACAGGAACCTGAGGAATGAGCCCGCGGTTCATACCGACACGCAGCAGCAGAATAACCTCCTGGGCGCGTCCGAGGGCAAAACTCGGGATCAAAACTTTTTTACCTGCAGTCACGGCCTCGCCCACCAGCCTGATCAGTCTGTTCTCCTCCACCTGACGGTTGGAGTGCAGACGGTTGCCATAGGTGGTCTCCACTATGCACAGATCCGGGCGGAGTTTTGGAATACGGATCCCGTCAATAGTCTGCTGTGAAAACGAAGCAAAATCCCCGGAATAAAAAACCGATCCCTCTGGAGTTTTAAGATATATACAGGCTGCACCTGCTATATGCCCGGCAGGATAGAAAGTAAAAGAAACACCTGGAAACAGTTCCTTCTCAATCTGCTCATGCAGCGGGGCTATACGTTCCATCATAGCAGCAACGTCCGCCTCACCGTACAGAGGTATCTCCTCTTCACGCATTGACATGATTTTAAGAGAATCCTGCAGCAGAACCCTGGTAAGTTCCATGGTCATAGGGGTCATGTATATAGGAACATCCGGATAGGACCTTGATATAAGAGGAAGAGATCCGATGTGATCCATGTGGGCATGACTGATGATGATTGCATCAATTCCACCCATCTCCTGGATCAGTCTGAAATTAGGCAGCGGATCTTTACTTCCGCCCTGACGGATCCCGGAATCCAACAGGATCCCCCTGTCACCGATCCGGATACAGATACAGCTTCCGCCCACTTCCTGAGCACCGCCGGCAAATCCCAGTTTCATTGTATAATCTCCATTTGCAATATACAGCAACAGTCCGGTTCATTCATCGCACAACATTCCGGACTGCTACATCATTATAATTCAACAATCTGTCGTATTATACATTTTCCAACTCGGCCGTGTCACTGTTTCCCGGCAGGATCCGGGAGGTAATATGTCTTTACTGAGCAGGCATGGAAGCCGGTATTCAGTTCAGTCCTGTATATCGCTGATCGCTGCTTCAAACAGTTTTTCAATTTCGGGAGACAGATTTTTTTCTGCTGCTGTCAGTCGTGAGTAACTGCGTTTTATGAAAGATCCAATCACAGCAGAATTCAGCTCATCACTGAATTCTATCAGCAGCATATGCATGAACAGAACAAATACAGTACGTTCACAGATCCCGTTGGAAATGATGTCACGCAGTTTATGCGCCGCACCGTCAGGCAGTTCGAGGGTGCACAGTTCATCAACGCCTGCAGCGGCAAACAGACTCTTCGAAGCTGCCAGATTAAGAGCTGCAAGATTAAATATCAGTTGAGGCAGATCTTTTTCGACCGGTGCATCATCTGGACAAATATCTCCGGCACAGCATGAATCATATGACGAACTGAGTTTTGCGCCTGTACCTGCAAAAGCAGACATAAAAGAGAACATACCGGCGGCTGAAGCTCCGCAGGCCCGCGACTGCGATATGGCTCCACCCATACCTAAAACAGCCATCTGCGGAACAACCCTGATCTGAGGCAGCGGAAGTTCCTCACGGCCGGCATTCTCCTCAATCAGCAGATAACTGGTAAGCGGGGTAACCAACCGGTACTTTTCAGCCAGTTCAGCAGCATTGTCGCCGTTCTTTCCGGAAAGTCTTCTCTGCATACAGATGCGCGCCAGATCAGAATATTCAGTTTCATCGGCATGCTCAGGCAGTATACACTCCCAGGAAAAGCTGTGATTTTCAGATACAGCTGTCAGTTTTACCATACCGGCAGGACGGTGCGAAAAACCGGCAAAAAATACAGCTGTATCCCCGTGGAACAGTTTAGGTTCACCCAGCGGCCAGATCCAGTCAGGCGCTTCAGGCCAGGAGATCTGCGCCCCGCTGCACGGTGCATTCATGCGCTGGAAATGGCGTACGATTCTTTCGGACATGTTTTCATTCGGGGTCACAAATTCAGCCATACCACCGGTTATCTGCGATAGTTTTTTGAGAAGTCCTTCCGAAACCGCATCTCCCACCCCTACGGTAAAGATCCTGCATTCAGCCTTTTGAACACGGGAATAGAAATCATCTCCCTCGTAGACCTGTCCGTCGGTAATCAGCAGGAGATCATGAAGTCTGCCCTTGGTTCCGGTTCTGAAAGCTGCTGACAGAGCGTCTTCAAGTTCAGTACCTCCAAGATTGGCATCGAGTTCCTCAAGCAGCTCACGTGCTTTATTGATTGAGTTTTCACTGTATGGTTCATGCTTACTGAAAAGTGGTTCTACCGTACTGCCGAAGCGGATGATATTAAATGAATCCGTCTCCTGCAGCTGATTGAGGATTTCGAGCAGTGCGGTTCTGGCCTGAATGATGGAGTCACCCGTCATAGATCCTGAACAGTCAATAATGATATCCACTTCACGGGGCCGGCGTTTAACTTCACTGCCGAAATCCGGAGTCATGGCAACTGCGGCCACGTAGTTTTCACCGTCCCGGCCGCAACAGGCATAAGGCGCAGGATCTGAACCGCTCCGCAGTTCAATCACAAGATCGCGATCGGCAAAGTCGCTTACACTCAGCTGAATTTCCCCCTCTGTTCCGGAACGTTCAAGCCGGTGGGTCGGACTGCTGATATCAGCACTGACCAGACTTCCCGTAACAGTAACTGTACACTGGTACGGATTCTGCGCATATACCGATGTAACCGGTGCGAGACAGTCATCAATCCCGGCTGAAGCGGGATCTCCGTATTTTTCCGCTATCACTGTAGGGAGCATAAAACGAAGCAGTCTGCCGTTCCACACGTTAGGGTACGCATAGCTGAAGGAAATTTCGATCTTCTGGCCGGCAAGAAGATTACCGACACTCATGCTGTACAGGCCGTCACCGGTATTCTCAAGCATGGCGGCAGAATCCCCCTGCTCCACCGCATTCTCGTAATCAGCCCTGGCGGTACTTTTTTTCATCACAGTTCCGCGGCGTACTTTTCCATCAATTCTAACAGTAAAATCCAGCAGTACCGCATCAAGCAGCAGAGGAAAAGTATAGACCGCCTCAATATTCTGCTCCTCCCGGTTTTCGTAGGTCTGCGTAATGCAGGCACGGGTGAGAACATCATCGATGGTTGCTCTGACATCTATACCGGTAAGCGGTACAGGGTTACCTGACTGATCTTTGAGAACTGCACATTTGTCTGAGCTCTTACTGTTCATCTTCTGTTTCTCCTTCTGTCTGGACTTCAATATCTTCTTGACTGCTGAAAAAATTCAGCATATGGCGAACCAGCTGCGCAACATCAGCGGAACTGAGTTCTGAAGCAGCCGGATCAATCACAAGTTCAACTCCGCGGTGCAGAAATATATGACTTCTCACCGATAGATCTCCCGGTTTCGGAAGCTTATCAGGAATGGCGGAAACATCCGGAGTTGAAAGCAGTTCTCCGATGCGTTTGAGACTGATTCCCGCATTGCGCCACTTCTGGATCTCCAGCAGGCGGTCAAGATGGGATTTAAGGTAGTAGGCACCCCGGTTGGCGCCCTCCGGTTTCGGAACGAGTCCGGACTGCACATAGAAACGGATGGTACGTTTCGGTACTGCAGTAAGTGAACTCAGTTCATCAAGTGTATAGGTTTTCTCATGTTTCATGTTTAAATATATAACACCAATACTGTCTAATATCAACTGACAAATAAGTATTAATTTAAAACCATGATCAGGATCATTATTCAGAAAGGAAACAAAAAGAAGAGAGTCGGATGGAAAAAATTCAGAAAGCCGGCGGAACCGGTTATTTTCAGCAGATAGCGTGACGGTATATATTCCACCACGCGCTGCTTATTTAAGATTTAACTATGAACCGAAAAGCAGGATTAACAGGAGCCTGACAGAAAACCCGATTAAACACTCCTTCCAGACAAAACCTGCATTAAAGCATCTCCTGAGCGAGATCCACACCCTGCGGAGTTTGCACATGTGTCGGGCGCACAAAAAAATAGAGTGCCGAAGCACTCTATCCAAAATTCAAATTACAACCGGAAAGTTATTACTTACCAGCTTTAGCAGTTAAAGTAGCAACCAGTGAATCGATTGCAGCGCACTGTTCTTCGCTTTCGCATTTGCCAGCAAGAACTCCGATAGCTTCGCCGTCATCCAGGATGAAAACCTGGGTTGCATCTGGGCATACAACGTGCTGTACAGGGAAACCGCTCATTGTACCAGCAGTTGGAGCAGCGCAGTTGTTTTTCTTAGCATATTCAGTAGCAATATCTGCAATTGGAGCAGTTCCTGAAGCAGCAACCTGCTGTACAGCAAAACTAACACCAAGAGCATTTTCCTGCATTACAGCACCCTTTTCGTTCTGTTCAACTACAACCCATTCAGCCATTGCTGATGCAGACATACATAAAGCAGCTGCAGCAATCATTAACTTTTTCATTATATTTATATCCTTATTTCCTCTAACAGAGGAATAACCAACAAAAAATCAAACTGCTGCACAATACATTATGTTATTTCTATCCGCAATGCTCAGCAATTTTTTCCGATATCGTATAAGATACCGGACATTAATTTTAGAGATTTTTAGCTATGAGTCAATCCTATTTGCTGTTCACTGCCGAATTAATGTTCAGGCGGTAGCAAAACAAAAGATAGAGCAGCAACCGGTGCACAGCAGAACAGGAAGGCACAATGCCCTCTTCTTCAGGTTAATCTCACCCAAAGAAGTATCAATGACGCGGTTTTCTGATTTCCCCGAACTTTTCCTGACGCATCTTGTAGTAGGCCTCCTTGCGGGCATACATTTCGGCGTCGGCATGCTTGTAGAGCATTTCAAACGGAACTTTGCGGCTGTCGGCGAAACCGACGGCAAAAGTGGCAACAATGCCTGACGAACGTTTATTCATCATGGCAACGGGATCGTCCTGGGCGGCAATCAGTTCTTCGAGAATTGCAGTTCCGTTATCCAGTTCGTCCTGCTGCAGAATGGCAATAAACTCATCCCCGCCGATACGGTAGAGACTGGCACTGCGTTTTGCAAACACCTTCTTCAGTCGCTCGGCAACAGTCTTGAGCAGAGCATCACCGGCGGCATGACCCATCTTGTCGTTCATTTCTTTAAGACCGTTCACATCAATCAGAAACAGTCCGATTTCATTGTCAAGGCTGGTCTCATAGAAAGCCATGGCCTGTTCATAGGCGGCACGGTTGCCCAGTTTTGTCAGTCCGTCGGTTCGTGCCCAGTAGGACAGACGGTTGCGCAGTACCCGGTTGTCAAGATAGATGGAAACATCACGGCAGTAAATCGAAACATTGCTCAGAATCGAAGGCTCGATACTCTCCATCGGGGAATGGATCACCAGACGTCCGACGCCCTCCTTGATATTGAGAGGGAATATATAAAAACCGTTACGGTTCAGATAGGTGTCAATCCTGATATTATCATCAAGTTCCGGGATTTCACCATCAATGTTACAGAATCTGAGTTTCCTTTCATTTTCAATTTTATATTCAAACAGAAAATCTTTTTTCAGATTGAACTGGTTGAGTGTGGAAACAAAGGCATCAAAAACCTGTCTTGCAGTGAAATCATCCTGAAGGACGGAACGCTGGCTGATAATTGTGCTGCTGATTTCATTACATTTCTTGGAAAGATTGAGAGCCTGCTGCAGCGATTCAGTACGTTCCTGAACCTGCTCCTCCAGCCTTTTGTTGATATTGGCAAGCTGATTGTTGGCTTTTTCAATCTCCAGGTTGGACTGTTTGAGTTCGAGGTTGGTCTGTTTGATGGTATCAACCTTCGAATCAATATCCTTCTTCATGCGTAGCAGCTGTTTAGAAGTCTCATTGAATTCATAAATAAGAAACTTCTCCTTTCCAATCACCGTCTTATGTCTGATCTCATTGATGAAATCAGACAGAATGCCGAAAGAATGGGTTATGAGAATAAAACAGGCAATAACCGACAGCCCGATGATAATTGAAATCAGGATGTTGTTCTCAATCTGTTTAAGGATGGTGTCCAGAATTCTTGATTCGATTTCATCCACGCGTTTGAGAATGCTGACATAAAGAATGATTTTGTTGTCACTGAGAACATTGTTGAATTTTACAGTTTCAGTTACAGAAATATAATACTGCGGTTCAACCTGCTGCTTGGTTGAAATATCAAACTCCGAATTATGATACTGACTGCGCACCGACTCAAGAAGATTGTCAAACGGTATAACCATGGCAATGTAGCCCCTGAGAACCTTCTCTCCGGAAACAAATGTAACTTCGGCAGATTCGGGCTGAATACGAGTCCTTTCCTTTTTATCCGAAGCCTGATCTCTGGATGATACCGGTTTCTCCACGGCTGCTTCCGAAAGCACCGGATAGGCGTAAACCGCATAGTTGGACTTTCTGCCCTTCCTGCCGTTAAATATGGCCGCATTTCCCTTAAGCTGTTCCGGATCATTTCTGACAGCGGCGGCAATACTGCCGTAAAGGTTTTCCTCCAGATTGTTTTCACTGAGAACGGCATCATCAAAACCGGAGGATGCAGCAATCAGCGCTCCGTCGACATCAACCAGGAATATATCAGAAATAATCGGGTTCTTCTCCTTTACCATGTCAAAATCACCTGACATGGTTCTGATATCGGCCGGGTCGAGCTTCCGGTGCTTACCGTCATACAGACGGCGCATCAGCTGATCGTGCTTATCAATCATGGTCATGTAGATCAGATGATCGGTTGCAGTGCTGACAAGATTCTGGATCTGGGATTTAACAAAGGTGGATTCAAAAGTAAGCTGCTGCAGAACATTCTCTGTGGCAAACTTTCTGAATTCCCGGTAGTAGTTGAAACAGAAATAAAAAATTGACAGACAAAAGATCAATAGAATTGCAATCAGCAATTGTTTGATTTTTATCATATCGTTTCCCAGTGTGTTTTTTTAAATTAACTTAATTCTAGTAATACCGTGTCAAGGAAAAAGACACGGTCAGTATCATAAATATTATAACGAAGAGCCGCAAGTTCCAACATAATTCAACAAATCGTCTCCATTAATTTGATCTGTATGCCGCTTTTGTGATGTTTTTCAAATTATGAAATTACAATTTCGTATAACAGCGCAACCTTTACTGCAGTCTCCGGACATTACTCATCAGTAAACAGCTTACGGTAAATACTGCGCATAATCTCTCTGATTACCTCAGGAGAACCGAAAACAGGAACCATCTCAACCAGCTTTTCCAGCGAGCAGGATTTCTTACTGCCTAATGAACAGCCGCGATGCGTATAATTCTGTGCAGACTCCTGATCACCGGTGAACATCATAATTGATCCGGCAATTGCGCAGATATCTGCATCTCCCAGTTTACAGGTGCGGTCTGTAAAGATTGCGGCTTTTTTCAGATTTTCATTGTCAGCATCGTCATCATTCGGATCTGTGAAATACCTGAGGCTGTAATATACGGCAAGATTTTTACATGACTCCAGATGGTCAAGACTGCAGGCCTTCTTAAAATAGGCCAGTCCGTCATCCTTATTCCCGCTCTTTGCCAGCCTGAAACCTTTATCAAAGCACTGCTGCGCACCGGAACAGTCGACATGATCGTAAAGTCCCGTATGCTCCGTAGTGCAGGCACTGCATACACAGAACAGTGAGCATGTAACAATTCGCTTCAAAAACAGGGAATTCACCGCAGGTTCTCCTTTACCTCTGTATATATTAAAAACAGATGACGGCGCCTGTACTGCACCGCCGGGGCTATTGTAATTAATTTCAGCAGTCCAAATCAACCGTTCATAGTCGCAGGAAATTAGGTATGGAACAGATCCACATCATCAAAGAACTGTGAACTGCCGTAAAAATCAGATACAGGTTCTCTGAAGGAGGATGACATAACTTATGCGATTATCTATAATTTCTGTTGCCGGAGGTCTGCTCCTCCCGGAGCAGGTTTGCATCCTGCAGCAGGATCGAAAGTATATTGGTTGTTTTTTTTCGTCCGGTTGAACCGGAGAAATTTTCTATATTGTCACAACCTCCGGCAACTGTTTCCCTAATTATTCCTGTTCAAAGCTTCCGGTCTGTCAGTTTTTCTGCAGTTTCATAACCCGCCAAACGCTTATAGTCAGCGTTTTACAAGATTACATTAAAACAGTTGATACAAAAGTAAAGTCAGTTCACAACCTTATGTAATCAACTTTTTTTGATCTGTACTGCACTGCCCAAATTAATAATTGAATCCGCGCCAGCAAAAAGGTACCATGTACACAGGCCGGCAGTTCCGTCAAACGGAGTTTGTTCCTCGGAACGAATAAACACACAGACTTTTCTTCAGTGTCTGCACAGTCGTCTGTGCGGTATTAATAGTTAATTATCCATACTGCCGGTCCTCCGATATTTTCTTCATTTCTCCGCCATAAGAGCAGGACGGTTGTAGCAGATTAATTTTTTGATGTAAAAATCATAATTGCCCACCCGCAGATGACACCCAGACACAACCACAGTAAAATTGAATACAGTCCGGATATGCAAATATAAATCCGGTTCTGTTTTCCTTTTGAATACAACAGGTGCCTAGAATGAATAAAGACCAGCAGCTTGACCGACTTGAAGTAAACATCTCCCGTCAGGGGGAAACCGGTCCAATCACCGATCCGGAAGAAATCCGCAGACTGTGGGATCAGACTTTTGAAACCGATAATCTCAGACTTATATTCAACACCAGAGTAAAAGCATCAAAAACAGGACTGCTCAAGAAATCCGTCGGTCTTGATTTCATCACTCCGGCGGCATTTGAGCGTAATCTTGAAGAAAACCTGCAGATTATCAGCCGCAAGGTAAAAAACAACACCTACAGCTTTACCAGGTTCAAACTCGTTCTGATCAACAAAGGACCAGGCAAGGCTCCGCGGGAACTGCGGATCCCAACTGTCCGTGACAGGATAACCATCACCGCCATGGCTGATTTTGCCAGAAAGGTTCTCGGGCCAGGATGTGAAATTCCCAGAGGAAGGAACATCATCAGCTCCATAATCAGGGACAGAAATAAATACAGCGGATTTGTCAAAACCGACATCAGCGGATTCTTTAAATCCATTCCCCACGAACAAATGCACGAACTGCTGGAACGTAAATTCTGTCACAGCGGTATTGTTGAACTGTTCTGCCGCTGTATGTCAACCGGATCTCTTGAGTACCCGCCGTCAGCAGTAAACAATCCGCACACTCCGTCTTCAAAGGGAATTCCCGAAGGGCTGTCCTTCTCAGGTTTCCTTGCCAACAGCTACCTTGAAAATCTGGATCGCAAATACAGCGCCAGAAAGGATCTCAGATATTTCCGCTTTGTCGACGATATTCTGATCCTTACCGACAGCAGCGCATCCTCCGGGATCCGCAAGGAACTGAAAGAGGATATGGCAAAACTCGAACTTACGCTGAGCGATGAAAAGACCCTGAACGGCCTTATGACGGATCAATTCGACTACCTCGGGTATGTTTTTGACGGTGATCTGATCTCAATGAGAGAAAAAAGTATTGCCAAAGTTCAAAACGGTCTTGCATCCTTTATCAGGGACACCGCCGTCAGAACCAACAGAGAGATTGCCGAACTGAAACAATTCCTCAAAGATGAGAAGAGTGAAGGTTTTATCAAGTGCAGAAAGATTGTCTGCGAAGAGGCTCAGGCCGCCATCAACCGCAGGATTACCGGATTCAAACTGGGATCGGTTTACTATTCCTGGCTGAACTACTACCGGCTGATTAATGATCTCAGTCTGCTGGGAACTCTGGACGGCATGGTAGCAAAACTGCTGCGTAAATACGGTCTTGATCAGCATATCAAACCGAAAAAATATCTGAAGGCCTATAATGAACTGATCCACAATCCGGATACCGAATATATTCCGGACCTTACCGGAATATCTGAATTTATTCTCCCAACCGGCGAAAAAGAAGCGTCTGAGAAAAAATATCAGATCAGTCTGTCATCCGAACTCATGAAGGAAATTGCCACTGTTATAGGCTGGAACTCGGAAAAATACCGGAATAGACCAAAACAATTCTGTACCGAGGCAATATCCTGCGCCTTCAGCGCCGGTTTTAAAATAGAAATCAAGGACGGCAAACTCGATATTGATCTCAAAGAGTTGAAAAGAAAAATCATCCGCGGTCTGAGCCGGGATATTGAAGACAACAAGGGAGTTTAACCGCAGGCACGGCTACTACGAAGGACGAAGCAGCCAGCTCCGCCCTTTTTATCTTCTGTTGCTGAATAACTATGCGGTAGCCGCCTTTTTCAATTCAGCAATATGAACTGACATCTGTCTGATAATCTCCATGCGTGCATTGCGGGAGCCCCAGGCAATATGCGGTGTTACAATCAGATTATCAAGATCCGACAGCAGAATATTCTCCCTTGGAGGCTCTTCGGTCAGAACATCGGTGGCCGCCCCGGCAATCCTCTTTTCTGTCAAAGCACGGTACAGAGCATGTTCGTCCACAACTCCCCCTCTGGCCACATTGATCAGATAGGCGTTTCTTTTCATCAGTGACAGTTCACGATCGGAAATCAACCCGGCTGTCTGAGGTGTAAGCGGACAGTGAACAGATATGACGTCACTCTCTGCAAGCACCTCTTCAAAAGCAGTACGCCCGTCTCTTATCTGCTGAGCCCCCCTGCGTTCAGCCAGCAGAACCTTCATACCCAGCGCCGAGGCGGCTTCAGCCACTCCTCTGCCGATGGCACCGCAGCCGATTATACCGATAGTGGAGCTTTTAAGTTCAAGCGGGAAAAAATATCTGCAGATACAGAAGTTTTCAGAACGGTTCCAGTCACCCTGTCTGACATGTCGATCCGCCACAGTGATATTGTTAATCAGGGAGAGCATCAGTCCTAAGGTATGCTGCACCACTGAATTGACCCCGTATGCCACACAGTTCTGCACACGGATCCCCAGCGCATCAGTATCGGCAAAGGTTATATTGTTGGTACCGGTACCGGAAACAAGGATCAGTTTAATTCCGGCATTGAGATTTGCTTTATTCAGTTTTACCTTGTTGGTAATCACCACATCAGCGTTCGCTATGGCAGTAGCCACCGCCTCGTTGAGTCTTTCCATGCTTCCGAAGTGATTTACATTCATATTGCGGCAGCAGATCAGTTCATCATCAGCACCGCACAGTCTTCCGAGTTCCTGCTCGTTGATTTCAAAGCAGTTGTCATCCTCGGCTTCAGGAAAAAGCGTCTGTATATCCAGCGCAACAATTTTCATAAAAATCCCCCACAGTTGATCACTGTGGAAAATTCTATCATACCGCAGAAGCAATTTCATTCAAATAGAAGCGGGAGATCTGAGCACGGTCGGCTGCAGATCTCCCGCTGTTATTTTTAAAATCCGTACGGCAATTATCAGTCGTTTCTACCCATATCCCGGAGTTTCACTCCAGCCATCAGATTCTTTTCAAGCCTTTCAAGTGATACACCCTTGGTTTCAGGAACAAAGGCCCAGATCAGGAAAATGGCGGCTACAGAGCATACTGCATATACAGCCATAGTTCCGGAATTACCCAGCAGTGTGGTCAGCGGAAGGAAGGTTGCAGCGATGGCCATATTTGAGAACCAGTTAGCGCAGGTTGAACAGGTAATACCGAAATCTCTGCCGCGCAACGGCTGGATTTCCGCACACAGTACCCATACAACCGGACCGGCGGAAAAGGCAAAGGCTACAATAAACAGCAGTACGCAGGCAATTGCTGCCATACTGTAACCAAGACTCATAAATACCGCCACACACATCATGGCTACAGCCATAATGGTATATCCGACCAGAAGGATCTTTTTTCTGCCCCATTTATCGATAAGTGCTATTGCTATAAATGTGGACAGCATGTTGGTCAGACCGATAAGCACGGTTCCGGTATTTGCTGCCAGCTCAGATGTATAACCTGCCGCCTTGATCAGTTCCGGTCCGAAATACATGATGATATTAATCCCGCACAACTGCTGAAGCAGCTGCAGAGTGATACCGAGATACACGGTGCGTCTGAAATTGGAATTGGTACGGAACATACTGAAACCGCCGCCGCTTGTGTTACCTGCAGCAACTGTATCAGAAATTTCCCTGGCCTCGCTGTCGGCCTCCTCATCAGAATTTCTGATCTTCTTAAGTACCGTCAGTGCCTCCTGATGACGTCCCACGGAAATCAGCCAGCGCGGAGATCTAGGCAGGAACAGAACACCCAGCAGGAATATCGACGAAGGGATCAGAGTTACAAACAGCATGGTCCTCCAGCTGATGGATACATCCGTAATCAGAAAATCAGCAGGATTCTGTCCCTCAGCACCGGTAAAAGTCAGATTTCTAATCAGTGTATTTATCAGAAATGATGCCAGAATTCCGGCGGTAATCAGAAGCTGATACATGGTTATCATAGTACCGCGGATTGATTTCGGAGCAACCTCAGACAGATACAGAGGTGCGGTAAAAGATGCAATACCTACAGACAGACCTACAATAATACGGGAAACAATCAGCATGGCCCCGCTTGTTGAGATTGCACAGAACAGTGAACCGAGTACAAAACAGATCCCGCTCAGCAGCAGTGAAACCTTGCGTCCAAGACGGCGGGTGAGAATTCCGGATACCATCGCACCGGCAGTGGCACCGCCCATCATTGAACCTACCACCCAGGATATTACGGTGTCATCAACCTGAAGATCCTGTTTGATAAAATCCTTTGCCTGGGCGATAACGCCTATATCAATACCGAACACCAGACCGGCCATTGCCGCGGTGAAACAGACTAGAAAAACAGTTTTGTTTTGCATAACCTTCTCCTTTTAAAACAAACACCAACTTATATTAACAGATTAAAAAAAATAGAGACGGAAAAAGATGATCTGCGTTCCAAAAACGAAAAAAAAATAATTTGGAGAAACGTTACTGTCTGTACTGACAGTTGTGATCCGGCAGAATATCGCTGTGACAGGATCTGCGATTAAATACGCGATTTGGAGAAAAAAGCCGATCACGGGGACCGGCTTTGATTTAAACAGACAAATTGTTAAACTTATTTTGCTGAAATCATCAGTTTATTCAGCAGTTTGATGAAGGATGACGGATCTTCAAGAGTACCCTGCTCACCCAGCAGTGCCTGATCCAGCAGGAACTGGCTCCACTCCTTGAATTTATCCTCATCGGTTTCATTTACGATGGTCTGAACCAGCGGATGATCGATATTGAGCTCAAGCACATATTTGATTTCAGGGATCTTCTGACCGAGAGCCTTCAGTGTACTGATCAGGTGACCGTTCATCGCAGTATTGGAAACAGCGCAGCACGGTGTATCAACCAGACGGGATGAAATCTTCACATCTTCCACCTTGTCACCGAGAGCCTCCTTGAAGCGTTTCAGCACAGGTTCATTCTCTTTAGTCTTTTCCTCATTGCTCTTCTTGTCGGCTTCATCAACCAGTTCGCCCAGATCAAGATCGTCAGACAGTGCGCTCACAAACTTCTTGTCCTGGAAGTCGCGCATGTTGCTCATCAGCCATTCATCGACCTTGTCCCACATCAGCAGAACTTCAATGCCCTTGCTCTTGAGGATTTCGAGGTGTGCACTGTTTGCAGCAGCCTTGTAGGAATCTGAAATCAGATAGTAGATGTTCTTCTGCTTTTCCTTCATTCTTGAAACATAATCTTCAAGTGAAACATTCTGAACATCTGAATCATTGTGGGTAGATGCGAATCTGAGCAGTTTTGCAATCGCTTCGCTGTTGGAGTAATCCTCAGCAGGACCTTCCTTCATAACATTACCGAACTGAGACCAGAAAGTCTGATATTTCTCCGGTTCATCCTTGGACATTTTTTCAAGCATGCCGAGAACCTTCTTGGTGCAGCCCTTCTTCATTGCCTGGGTAACACGGTTGTTCTGCAGAATTTCACGGGAAACATTCAGCGGCAGATCGTTGGAATCGATCAGACCTTTAACAAAACGCAGATAGGTAGGCATGAACTGCTCTGCATCATCCATAATGAATACGCGCTGAACATAGAGTTTCAGACCGTGCTTCTGTTCGCGGTTGTACAAATCCCAAGGAGCCTTGGAAGGAATATACAGCAGAGAGGTGTATTCCTGATCACCTTCAATTTTGTTGTGTGTCCAGGCAAGAGGTTCCTCTTCACCGTAGGTATTTGCAAGACTCAGATAGAATTTCTTGTAGTCATCATCCTGGACATCTTTAGGATTCTTGGTCCACAGAGCCACTGCACTGTTGATCTGAACCCATTTCTTGATCCTTGGCTTAGGTTTAGGATAACCGTTCTCATCCTTCTCTTCAGGAGCGTTCTCATCCTCCACATCCTTGTACAGTTCAACCGGTACACCGAT
>Ga0256407_10007148_pt1 | contig 16953 bp, 11 predicted proteins | sample RumenRJG_04DNA_FD_193489 | JGI IMG/M metagenome (GOLD analysis project Ga0256407, IMG submission 193489) | Bovine rumen microbial communities from Lethbridge, Alberta, Canada - RJG_04 | ecosystem: Host-associated > Mammals > Digestive system > Stomach > Rumen | place: Canada: Alberta...
CCCCAATCCCCCATGTTATTTATATTGAAAATATATTAAAAATTAAGATTTTTTCAATTTGATTTTTAATTTTTATTTATTTAAATCATATAAAATTATACATATATTTTAATATTATGTTCTTAAATTCTAAATTTAAAAGAGTTGTAGAAATAAAATGAAGATAATTTTATTTTTAATTAAAAAAATAATTTTTTAGTAAAAAACAATTATGGAAACTTATGAAGAGTTTGATTATGAACAATATGAATGGATATATTATTTTTTTGATGGATTTGATGTTACATCATTTAACAATAATCTAAGTAGAATTAATGGAAATAATAAATTAAATAACCAACCAACTATATTAAATTTAATAACAAAAAATAAAAAGAAAATTGAAAAAAAAGAAAATGAAATGAATATAAATAGCAAAGAAAAAGATAAAAATATAAAACCAAAAAAGAATAATATAGAAATTAATATAAAAAACAATAATAATAATAATTTATTATTAAATTCAAATTCAAGTTTAAATAGTTTACCAAGAAATAATGGTGAAATATCATTTGCGCCAATAACTTCAAACCAATTTTCATCAAAAGAATCTGCTTTAGATAGAAGTATAAAAAGAAGTGAAAATAGTTTTAAGCAAAGTATTGAAAATTCTTCTTATAAATATACAAATACAATATCTGATGAAGATAAAGATAATAAAAATAATTATAATAATAATGATATTAAAAATAATAAAAATGATATGGTGAGAAATATTGATAATTATTTATATGATAATAATATAAATGATAATGATGATAATAAATTAAATCAAGAAGATTTGGAATTTGTAAAAAATTTTGTTGCTGATTTATTTGAGAAAAAAAATAATATTTTTGAATATAATCCTTCAAATATTGGTAATAGTAATGTTAATGATAATTTTGATAATAAAGAAGATGAAGAATTTGTAAAAAATTTTGTTTCTGGTTTTGAAAAAAGAAATAATGAATATAATCATAATTTTGATGAAAATGAAAATAATAAAGATAAAATTAATTCAAACAATATTGGAAATAATGATAATAAAGAATTTAATAAAAACAATATACAAAATAATAAACCAAAAAATTTAAATATGACAATAAAAAATACAAATGAAGATAATATAAATGAAACAAAATATTCAATTCCATTTGAAAGTAATCCAATGAATCTTAATAATACAGATGAAAATAATACAATAAATAATCAAGAAAATATTTCATCAAAAAATAATAATACTGATAAAAATTATAATTATTATAATAAAGATAGTATTACTAATTCATTAGACAATTATAGAACTTTTGGAAATAATGAACTTCAAACACAAAATGAATATACAGAAAATAATGTTACAGAGAATAGTAATAAAAATAATAATATTTCAAATGAAAATAAATTAAAAATTACTCAAAATGAAAATAATAAAGAAACTAATAATAAAAATAATAATAATTCAAAATCAAATATTAAAATTATAAATCATGAAGAAGAAAATGAAATTAATAATTGTGATAAAGAATATCCTGAAGATGAAGATGAAATTAAATATCCTTTTAATATTAAAAATAAGGTGATTATAAATCAAAAACATAAAGATAATAAAAAGAATAATATTAATAATTATAATAATGAAATTACTGAATCTGAATTTAATCATATTGATTCACATTCAACTCAAAAAAATGAAATTGATAGTTATAATGTAAATAATTCAAATCTTGTTCCTAATATAAAACCAGATGACAAACTTAGTTCTATTGAAAGTGATTTAAATAATAAAGAAAAAGATAATTTTCTAACATCTCAAAATGAAAATATTAATTCATTAAATAATAAAGAAATACGTAATAAACAAATAACAGAAAATATCAATAAAAATATAGTTAATAATAAAATAAATAATAAAAATGAAATTAAGCCTGATTTAAAAGATAATAAAATTATAAATCAAATTAAAAATAATAATAAAAATGATAATGGGAATGATATAAAAGTAAATCAAGATATAAATAAAGCTTATAATAAAAAAATAATTGATAATTCAAATCCTAATAAAGATAATCAAAATATTATAACACAATCTAAAAATAAAGAAAAAAAAATAAATAATATTGAAATTCCAGAAAGAACGGAATCTATGAATAATTTTAATAACTATAAAAATTTCCAATCAAAATATAATGAATTTAATAATGATTCAAAAAGAAATGAAAATGAATATAATAAAAATAATATATTAAATGAAAATAAATCTGATATTAATTTTAGTAGAAATAAAATAAATGATAATAATGAAAAAATTTCAAATATTAGAAATATATATAAAAATAATATATATGATAAAGAAAATATTTTGAATAATAATTCTAATTTTATAATCAATTCAAATAATATTTTAATTCCAGAAAAAGATAATAACAATATAATTGATTCACAACCATTTGATTATAAATTAAATGAATTTAATTCAGTAAATAAAAAACCTGAAAATAATAATATTGATTTAAAAATACCTTTGATGGATTATAATATTAAATCAAATACAATTATTGATTTTAATATACCATATAAAACAGAAAATAATATTAATAATAAAGTTGATTTTTCTGAATTTGATAATACTCAATATGATAATATCTTAAATAAACAATTGAATAAAAAAAGTGATTTATTTCCAACAAATAATATATCTTCAAATTCAATTAATCATTCAAAAATAAAACAAAAAATTAAATATTCTGATAATAAATTGATTCCAAAATCATTTAGTAATAAAAATTTCACAAATAATCAAACAAAATCAAATAAAATTCCATACACAATAAAGAAAAATTTATTCCAATCAATAAAAAATTCAAAACCTGAATTAATAAATGATGAAAAAACACCTCAATCTTACTTAAATCAAAGTAAAAATTATTCAAAAATAAGTGATGAATTAAGATATAGTTCTCCTGAAAGTGATATTATTTCAGATAAAAATAAAATGATTTTCTCATTTAATAATTTTGATTATCCAAAAAATAAAAATAGAAAAAATAATTTATCAATGATTTTTAGTAAAAGAAATAAATTACAATTACAAGGAAATGATTTAAATTTAGATTTTAAAATCAATGAATTAAATAATAATTTAAATATTTCAAATAATAATTTAATAAATAAAATTCCAGGAATAAATATTGATAAATTTAATGAAAATCGAAAAAAAAATAAAGAGAAATTTATTAATGAAATAAATTTAATTAAATCTCCAAAAATTGAAAATCCAACTCCTTATCAAAACACAAATGAAGGTAATGAAAAAATATTGAAAGAAATTGAAGAATTAAATCAAGAAATATTAAAGATGAAAAATAATGAAAATAAAAATGATTTTAAAGACAGATTAGAAATAATAAAATCAGAAGGATTTGATAAAATATTATTACCAACAAAAAAAAGTAATCATTCAACTGATTTTGAAAATAAAAATATGAAAATATCTAGATCAAATATTGATTTAAAAGTTCATAAATATTATAATGATTATCAATTATATAATGATTATATTGATGATAATAATTCATCAAATTTAACAAAAAAATTAAGTCCATTAGGTTTAATTTATCCTGATAAACCAAGAAATAGTAATAATATAATAAAAAGATTAAAATTCAAAAAAGAATTTGATAATGAAATGGATAATTCGTCATATATTAATAATAGAAGTTTATTAAGAAATAGGAAAATTATTAATTATAAAGATGATAATGATATTCTTAAATTAAGAAATATTAGATTATTTAATTTTAAACCTAATATTGATAATGATACTATTGATGATATTAATAATTTAAAAAAAATTGGTAGTAATATTATTTTTCCTATTAATGAAATTCCTTTTGATATGCAATCACCCTTCAATAAATTATATATTAAAGTTCCTGAAGATTATGAAAATATAAATAATGAAGAAAATTTATTTCAAAGTGATATTTTAAATGAAGAAGTTAATTTTCAAAATGATTATGAAGATAATCAAATTCAAGAAAAATAATTATAAATATTAAGATAATTTAAATATTTAATTTTAGTATTTTTTTTGATTTAATATATATATAATGAGTTTTTTATAATTTTTATTTTTAAAATATGAAAAAATATAAAATTTAATTATTTAATAAATATTTTTATTTGGAAATTAATATTAAAAGTTTGATAATTAATTTTATATTATTAATAATAATCATTTACATAAAAAATTCAAAAATAAAAAAACATTTTATTTTCCAAATGTTCTTTGATAAATTTTCGATTTTGAAAAATCACAAATTTCTCTATAAGAAAGATTAGTTGGTTTTTCTGTAATATTCTCTTCTTTACTTTTATATTTTTCTTGGTTTTTAAATATATCATTTACATGATCTTTTACTTTTTGTCTGAGTCTTTCTGGTTTATATATATATTTATTTTTAATATTAACATTATTTTTTTGGTCATAATTAAAAATTCTATTAAAAGTGTTAAAATTATAATTAGTTAAATCATTATTATTTTTTGAATGAAAGTTTTTATTTTTTGAATTATTTTTTGTATTTGTTAAATAATTCCTTGAATTTATTTGTGGTGATAATAATCTTTGAATTTCACTCATTTTATGTTTTTTAGGATATTGTCTTAATCCTTTTATCTTTACAACTTTAGATTTAATTTCCATTATTTCTCTTAAAGAATATCTTTTTTTTAGTCTCATTCTATTATTTTTTCTAAAATCAATTTCTTCAATATTATTTTCTGTTAAAAAATCAGTTGAATTTTTCTTAAATTGTTTTCTTGAGATAGGAGATAATAAATGAGAAGATTTAATTAATTGATTATTATATAATCTATTATCTTTTAACTTTTGAGGACACTAAAATTTTTTTTATATATTATTTATTAATATTTTTACTAATCTACAAGTATTTTGTAATATTGGATTATCATTATTTATATTTCTCCTTCTATAATACATTCCTTGTTTTTTTACATCTTTATATATTTCTCTTAATATTTTTTTATTATAATTATATGTTTCATCTCCCATTTTTTTTTCCTAAAAAAAAAAAAAATAAATACAATATTTTTATATAATAAAACTTCATATAATTAAATAATTAAAAAAAATATGAATATTGATCTAAATTTCGAAAAAAGAGGAAGAAATGCTCATAAATATAGAGAATTAATGAAAGCAATTAACTCAATAAATAATTCATTAGAAAACAAATCAAATTTAACATTAAATTCTCCAAGAAGTAAATATTCATTTCAAAATCAAAATACAACTTTCTCAAATTCATTATATATTTCTCCATCAAATAAAATGACTCCAACAACAAATTACATGTCACTTAAAAAAAGAAAAAAACCTGAAATTTTAGGTTTAAAACCAGATTTTTTATTGAAAACTAAAAAAGATACTAAAGCCATAGGAATAGCAAAAAAAAATGAATTTGGTATTACTTCTTATTTAAATTCTGAATTAGAAAAATTTGATGGAATGCTTAAAAGAGGAAAAATTATTGTTAAAAAACCTAAAAAAGATAGTTTTTGGGAAGCTAATAATAAAAAAGAAAGATTAACTCAAGAAGAGTATAGAAGAGAATTAAAAGAAAAAAGCAAAATTGCTTTGGAGAAATTAAAACATTGGGATAATGAATTTGTTGTTTAAAATATTAAATCTTTTTATATTTAGATTAAAGAGTTATTTAACAGTTATTATTTATTTAAAAAATGAAATTATTATTTATTTTTTTTAAATAAAAAAATTCATTTTATAAAATAAATTAAATGAAAAATAAAGAAAATAGTCAATCAGATAATATAACTACTTTTGATGATAGTGTAGTTATTCATAAAATAATAAGTCAAAAAAATATTTTACCTGTTATTAATGATTATACTTATATAACAGGTACACAAAATTCAAAAAATTCAAAAAATTCTCTTTCTAATAGTATTAGTTGTTCAAAAATTATTAAAAACAATAATAGTCAGAGTTTAATTGATAATTTAAATACTAGATATCATAATAGTGAATTATTCCCTTTTCCAGAGAAGAAAAAATATGAAGAAAAGAAAATTTTTTCTTATAAATTATTAAAAGGGAAAGTTTTTATAAAAGAAAGAATTAATAAAAAAGAATCTAATAAAATAAATGACAAGTTTAATGAATCAATTAATGAATCAAAAGAAGAAAATAATTTATTTAATAAATTAATTCATTCAAAATATCATTCTTTAGATGAAAAAAGAATTCAAATTAAAAGAAGTAGAATGCCAGTTAATGAATATATAAATAAAACCAAAGAATTAAATTTAATGAAATATACTTTAGAAATTAAAAAGGAAAAAATAAATAGATTTATTGAAGATAATATTTCACATTTGCATATTGTAAATGAAACAATAAAATCAGTAAATAATATAAATGATTTAATTGTTAAAGATATTTATGGGAAATATAATGAATATTTAAAAAAGTTAGAAAAACAATATAAAGATGATATTTATGAAAATAATAAATTAATAAAAACAGTTGAATTAAAAAAAAAAGAAATTCAAGAGATTGAATTTAAAATAAAAAAAATAAAAATAAAAAAAGAAAAATTACAAAGATGGTTATTTTTACAAATTCAAGTTAAAGAAAAATTATTATCAATTCCAAGTTATTATATTTCAATTTTTGATAATAGTAATAATATTATTTCAAAAAAATTGAACTTAGAACAAAGTGAAATAGATAGAATTAAAAATTATAAATATAAAATAATATATGAAAATTTTGATGAATTTATTCATGAATATAAGAAAATAGAAGAAAATACTTTACAAAAAATTCCAATTTATTATAATATAAGGAAAGAAATAGAATATTTAAAAAAAGAACAACAAGATTTATTAAATCAAAAAAAAAAAATAAATCAATATGAAATTCACTTAATAAAAGATAATGAAGAACTTTTAAAAAATTTAAAAATTTTATTTGTTAATAATTCATTTAAAGGTACAAGACTTGAAAATATAAGGAATTTTAAAATTTCCCCAAAGACATCAAGAAATAATTCAACAATAAAAAATATAAATCAAAATTTTTCTATTAATAATACTGCTAGAATACCAAAATGTTATTTATTTAATTCTTTATCAAATGAATGTTTAGGAAAAATACAAAAAAAAGGAAAATTTCCTAAAATCTATATAAAAATATTTGAAATATTTAAAAATATAATAAATTGCTATGATAAAAATTATAATTTTGATCATCATAAAAACAATCTTACTAAAGTTGATAATACAAATGAATCTAAAATGATTAGTATGCTTGAATGTATTGAAGAGTTTGTAAATTATCTTTTAGATAAAAATAAATATTATAAAAAAAATAATATTTTATATATACAATTTAAGAATGTTAAGTCATTAATTGAAGAAGAAAATAAACAAAAGAAATATATAAGACAAATGGAAATTATGAAAGAAAAAAGACAAGATATTATAAATAAAATTGAAGAAAGAATTAATAAAAAATATTTTTTACCTTATAGGAAAGTTGGTGTTAATTTAATTGCAAAAATAACAAAAGAAAAAGAATTAAGATTATTAAAAAGAAATAAATCAGGAAACTTGAATTTAAAAGATTTTTTATATGATATTTATTAATTGTTTTTAATTTAAAATTATAAATATATAATAACTTATATTATAAAAAAATTTAATTTTTCAAATTTAATTGAATTAATTATAATAAATTAATATATTATATTATTAACCAGATATTTAATTTTTTTGATTTTGTAATGAAAAACAAAAAGCAATATATAATAACATTGAAATGATATAAAAAATTCTTTTCCACTTTGATTCAAAATAAAAATTAAAAATATTTTTAATTTGATTTTTAATAAAAGTTTTAAATTGAAGATTATCAAATAAATTAATAATCCTAACTAATAAATAAGGATACCTAATATATCTTTCTAATTTAATACTTGATAAAAAATAATTTTCAGCAATAGTAATATTTTTATCAACATCATATCCAAAATTATACATTAATCCAATATTAAATAAAATATGAGCTTGATAAAATTTATTAATTCCAGAAGAAGAATAAGCACTTTCATATAATTTTTTTGCTTTTTTATAATTTTGTTTCAATTGTCCATAACCATTAAAATAAAAATCTCCTAACATAATTTTTGCTAAAATATTTCCTTTTTTTTTTGCCATTTTCAATAATTTAACAGTCATAAATTTCTGATAATTTTTATCAATAAAAATATCATAATTCTTTAATAAAAGAGCAGAATTTAATTGTCCTAATTCAATACCTTCTTCACCTAATTCTAAATATAATAAAAATGCACTTTTAAAATGTTTATTTAAATAATATTCATTAGCAATATAAAAATTATTTTTACTATTAATTGATTTATCAGCAACATTTTGAAAGAAATTAATAGTAATATCACAAGAATTAATTAATGAACCAATATTATATTCATTCATCATTGCAAAAATATATGAACCAAATGTGTGACCTTTTGCAGCAATTTGATTTGCATATGAATATGCTTTTTTGTAATCATGTTGTATTTCATTTTTACCTTCTAATAAAAGTGTCATTATATCATAACATGAATCATCATCTTTTTTTTCAAGAAAACCAATTTTAAAATAATCATATGCTCTCCTTTCATTTTTTTCAACATATAAACCATAATAATACATATAACCTAATGAATTCCATGATTGAGTTATATTTAAATTTTGAGCAAGAGTTAAATAATGAAATGCTTTTTCATAATTTTTTTCAGTACCCCAACCATTTAAATATAATTCACCTAAATAATAATAACTTTCACCATCATTTAATTTAGCACCTTTAGAATAATATTTAAAAGCTTCATTTACATTTTGTTTAACACCACAAGTTCCTAATAAATAACAATAACCTAATTCTCTTATATTTTTAATATTTCCATTTGATGCTTCTTTTACATAATAATCTAATATATCTTCATTTTTTTGTTTTTCATCAAATTTTTTTTCTACATATTCATAATCTGCTAAAGTCATATAATTATATGAATTTCTCATATGTCTTTTTGTTATATCTGATATTACTTGAAAGGAACTTTCTTTATAATATTTTAATGCAATATCACATGAATAATATACACCATAACCATTTAAATATTTATATCCTAATGTATTTAATGCTGGAGGATATTTTCCTAAAGCACTTGAGAAAAGAAATGAAAATGATATTGAAACTCTTGCTTCTTCTTGACCTAAATTTTTATCTTCTGTGTAATTGAAATTTTTATAATATAATGTATTTGATATTTCGTTTAAGAGTTTATTTGTTTTTTTATAATATATAAAATTTGAATCTGGGAGTATTTGTTCTATTAATTTATTGTTTATTATTATATATAATAAATATTGGGAATAAGGATTTCCAAAATATGATGAAATTATTAAATAGGATAATCCTAATGATAAATTTGGATTATAATCTATGTGACCATGATAATATATTTGTCCTATGTTATAATATATTTCTGATATTTTATTTTTGTCTGTTTGTTCTAAAGATTCAATTTCTTTTAAATTATTTATGTTCAATTCTTTTTCTAATTTTATGGATAATTCTAAACATTCTTTATAATTATAATTATCAAAACAGTCTTTATGATAATTTTCATAATTTATATTTGATAATATTTTATATATTTGTTGGGATTTAGGTTCTTGATATTTTATTTCTATTTCTTTACATTTTATTGATATAATGATTAGTATGTATAAAAAATATATAGGCTTTACCATTGATGATGTGTTCAAATATTTTAAAAATAAATGAATTATTGAATAAAGTAAATATAAAAAATAAAAAAAAAATTTAAAAAAAAATGAATTTTAAATTTAAAAATTAATTGATTTCTATTCATTTAAATAAGTTTTAAATAAAATATGATTAAGAAAATTAAAATTCATTTTAAGCATATTATTTTATTCACTAATAATAATAAATTTATTTATTTCTAAAGTTTTATTAATTATATCAATTTCATTTTTATTAAAAAGACTTATTCTAAATTGTTTAATTTTTTTAGAAATAATTTTCTCTAATATTTCCTTTTTTAACATATTTTTCTTTTTGATTAATTAAAATTCCATTAAACTTGACATCATAATAAAGATACAAGATCTCATCTTTATAATTTTATAGAATGAATTTAATAATAATTACTTCCAACTAAAATTCTAAAATCTTTTCCATCAATTTTCCCATTGATAACTGAAGATGATGAAAGAATAAATGATTTCAATAAATTAATTAATATTTTGTGCTCATAATTTTTTTAATGTCATTTAAATCATTTGTATATATAAATCAAAATCTAATTTTATGTCATTGAAATTGTATTTGGAGGATATGCTTTAATCTCTTTACTTAATTTATCTTTTAATAAAATTTATCTTTTTTTACACAAGCCTCTCTGACATAGCATAAATGAAAATAATATAGTTAGTAAAAGTATTTTTGATAATATTTTTTATTAGGATTATTTATATTATTTATATGTTTTTTGAAATATTATTTTTTTTTTATTTTTTTCTATTAAAAGAAGTTTAGTTATGTTATTCAATTATATATTGATATTAAAATTATTTATTATGTTAATTAATTTTTCAAAACTTTAAAAGGTTCATATATATTTTAAAATATCTTGAATTATATACTTGTATAAATTAACTATTTAATTAATTATTTCATTTTTAAATTTTAATTTATCTTAAAGAATAAATTAAAAATTATATTTTGGTTTTAAGAAAGAAGAATTAAATATTTTAAAATCATAAAATTGATAAAAATAAATAGAAAAATAAAATGAATATTAAAATATACAAAAAACCCAATTTAAAATCAAAAAAAATTTGAAATGAATAATTAAATATACTATTTAATAAAAACCTTTCATCAATATTCATATAAATTAATTTACAAAAATAATAATATTTATTCTATAATTATCAATTTTCTAATATTAAAATTATTTAAGTTTATTTAATTTATCTATTATTTCAAGAGTACGAGTTAATTCTAAAGCTTTATTAATAATTTGTTTTTCTTTAATATTAAAAGCTCTTGGTCTTACTTTATTAATAAAATAACATTTCTTAATAAACAATATTCTCTCACATTTTTTATATCTATATGTTCCTTTTTGAACAATTACATTTCCTTTATGTTTTGCAGTAATAAAAAGGAACATTACGTTTTTTTCAATTCTTATAGTGAAAAGTGAATAATAAACACTATTCAAAAGATAATCATTTGAAGGAAGTGTTTTATTCCATTCACCTTTATCAAATATTTTTGCATCATCTACTTGTTTAATACATATTTTATCTCCATCACATTTACTTTTAATTAAATTTTCATCTTTTGTATATATTAAATCTAAATCAATTTTAATATCTTTAATATATTTGTTATAATCTGGAGGATATTTTGATATTTTGTTCTTAAATATTTCTTTTATTTTTGATAAAAATTGTTCATCTATTGATTCTGATGATGTTATAATAACTAATAAAACTATTAATAAAATTGATTTTAGAAACATTTTTTAATAATATTTTTTATAAGACTTACATTTATATTGTTAAATAATTTAATGTCTTTTTTATAATTTTAAAAATTGAATTATTTTTATTTTATGAAATCTTATAACAAATAATGATTTTCTAACATTTATTTTTCATGTTTTCTATATATTTTTTTATATTTATTAACTTTTAAACTAATTTAAATTCATTTTTATATACATTATCTTCAATTTTTTTAAGATTTCTTACAATTAATTTACAATTTTTTTTATAGACAGACAATTTATTTTAATTTCTTAAATTTAATTATTAAATAAATGAATTTATTTTTCCATACTTTACTATAATTAATAATTAAAAATATCTAAAATCAAATATAAAATAATAAAATTCAATTCAAACAATTTTTAAAATTTTATTTTAATTTATTTAATTGAGATAAAACTTCAATATGAAATTTTATGTAAGCAGCTTTTGCTATAACCTCCAGTTCTTTAGTTGTCAAATTTGATGTTATTTCTACAGGAACTTTAGTACATTTTGTCCATAAAAGAACTCTTTTGCATTTATTCATTATAACTTTTTTTTTTTGAGGAATAAGATTTTCTTTAATTTTTCCTTTTGTATATAAAAAAAAAATTTTGTTATCAATGTTATGAGTATAAATAAAAGTGTAATTAAAACCAATTAAAGTACGAGAGAAACTAGTTCCATACAAATTATATACCCTTGAGAAATTACCATTATTTAGGTATTCAACACAAGAACTATCACCTAAACATTTTTGCATAACCTTGTTTTTATCTTCTGTAAATAATAAGTCTAAATTTACTTTCAAATCTTTAACATATTTTGTGTAATTAGGCAAATTGGAAATTTTTCCTCCAAAAATTAATTTCATTTTGTCTAATGCTTTTTGATATGGAGTTTCATTTGATGATATTATTGTAAAGAGTAATAATAATAATATTGTTTTTGATAACATTTGTTATTTTTAAATTATAATTTCTTATATTATTTTTTATTTGTAAAATAATAATAATAATTTAAGATATTATAAAATAATTTATTAAAATTATTTTTTGTCAAATAAATTTATTAAGATTAACAATATGTTATTATTTTTTATAGTTTTATTTTTTTTTTATTTTTATATTTTTATAAATTTAAAATATTTTTAATTTATTTAACATTTAAATTGTAATATATTTTATAAAATAATTGATTTAATATGTTTGATTATCATTTAATATTTAATGAATATCTAATCAAAACAAATAATTTTTCTGAGTTTTTAATTTATTTTATTTAATTGTTTTAAAATTGCAATATTAAGTTCTATTTGGCAGCTTTATTAATAAGTTCTATTTCAAATTTATTTGAAGCTCTTGGTCTTTTTACATCTAATATTTACATTTAGTTCCAAAAATAACTTTTTTGCATTTAAGATTTAAATTTAAATGTTTCTGTTTATTCAACAATATTTCCATTATATATTGATTTATAATAAAAATAATATAATTGGTCATCAAATCTAAATGTTTATAATAAATTATGATAGCACAATTAAAATATAAGATTTTTTATTAATTCAACTTATCCATAAATTCATCCTTCAGCTCTTTTTAAGCATACTTTATCATTGTTACATTTCTTTGAAATTATTTTTTGATTTGATGTAATTTCTATAGCAACATCTATTTAAAATTTTTCACATAATTTGTATAATTTGGGGATATTTTTGAATAATTTTTCAATCATTATTTTTTGAGATGATAATGATTTTAAATTGATGATTTAATATAAAGATTACTAATAATAAGATTGCTTTTGATATCATTTAATATTTCCAAATTTATTATTATTATTATCCAATTTTATTAAATAAGAATAATGATTGAAAAAATAATTCTTTAGTTAAAATGTGATTTTTTTAATTGAAATAAAAATTGTTTATAATCATCTAGAAATAAATCTAATTTATAAAACAATATTATATTTGATTATTTTGAATTTTTTTTTTTTGGAATAATAAAAAATCAAAATTAAGTAAACGAATTATAATTTATCAAATATAATAAATAAATACAAATAATTTAATTGAATATATTTTAAAATTAACTTTTGAAAGAAATTAAATATATATATTAAAACATATATATATTATAAAAAAATAAAATTCAATTATTGAAAAGATTTTATAATAAAAATCCCATCATCTTTCCTTTCATTATATATCATTTTAGGATATCTAATCTTAACTTTATTTAAATATTTTAAAGGAACTTCAATCACATTATTAATATTATTTATTGAATTTGTTTTTTTTGTTCCTTTATAACCTTTAACATGTTTTTGAATATCATTTATTCCTTGAAAATTTGCAATATTTAATTCACATATTTTTTTACTTTCAAAATAATTCCATTTTTTATTTTGAAATTTTTCATGAAATAATAATATATGATATGAATGATTGAAATTAATAAAAGCATAACCTTTATTACCTCCTTTCTCATAGTCAAAAGGTAAATTAATAAAATCATATTTTTTTTCAAAATCAATTAATTCATTTATTAACATTTTTTCTGTATATCTAATTGGAATATTTCTTATCATAACTGTAGTTCTATTATCTTTTCCAGAAATAATATCATCTATATTAATTAATTGTTTCTCACATTTATTTTCATTTTTATGATATGTATTTCTAAAATTTAATTTTTGATTATATAAATTATTTTTAAAAGGAAAAGATATTAATTTCATTTTATTATTATTTTCATGACTATTATTATTTAAATTTTTATTATTTAAATCATTATTTTTTTGATAAATTTTATTTACATTTAAAACTTGATAATTAGTAAATTTTGTATCAATTTCATCATTTGGAAATCTTGCTCTATATTCAGAATTATAATTTTGATAAATTCCTTTACTTGAATTTTCAATATTTTCATTCATTTCTTCATCTTTTTCATTTTCATAATTTAATTTATTTTTGATATTTGAATTATTTACATTACTATTTTTTAAAGGAGAAATTTTTATTTGATTTATAATATATTCTTTTGAATCAGTTCTACAAATTTTATTATCAGTAAAATTATTATTTTCACTTGTTAAATCATTTGATTGGATTTTTATAGAAGAAACTTTATTTATTATATCTTCATTATGAAAAGTATCTTCTTCTAAATCATCAGAGTCAAATTCATCATCAAATGAATTAATAAAAATTCCATTATTTTTATTTGACAATTTTTTTTTTAAATATTCAAATTTATTTGAAAAAATAACAGGTTCAAAAATTTTATTTTCTTTATTTATTCCTTTCCAATATTTACTATCATATATTTTTTCATTAATTGGATTTTTAGAATTTGAATTTGAACTAATATAACTTGAATCTTTTCCATTTTCAGTATACTTTTTTATTTCACTATTTAATTTATCATACATTTTTTCTGGATTTGAAGAATTTTTTGATGAGAGTTCTTTATTATTTTTTGCACTTTCACTTGTATTAAATGACTTATCTTCAAAAAATGAAATTTCTCCACCTATTATTGAAATATTTTCTGACATTATTAAATTATTTTATTTATCTCATAATTGAATTTTTATTAGTAAATTAATAATAAATAAAAAAGTTTCTACAAAAATAAAAATTATTGTTTTTAATTTAACGAATTTTTTACTTTTTTATAAATTAATTATCATACTTGAATAAAATAAATAAAAAATAATTAAATTCCATTTTTGAAAAAAATAAAATTAAAATACAAATATAAAAAAATATATATTATAATTGCAAATTAAAAAAAAATAAATGAATAATCAATTACAAAAAGGTAGAATACTTATACCAAATATGACATCAAATTTAAAAAACCAAAAGTAAAACAAAAAAATAAATAATATATATAAAAACTTAGTATAAGTCCAATTTCAAATAATCCAATAACCCCAACAAGAATAAAAAAAGGATTTTTCCCAGATGATTTTTTTACTTCTTCAAATAAAGAAAATAATCAATTAAGACAAGTAAAAACTCCTTTAATAAATAAACCAACAATCCACTCTGATGGTTCACATCCAGTTAATATATTATCAAAAAATATTAATTTTAATACTGAAAGAGATAATCAAATATTACAAAAAGTTTCTTTTAAAAATAAAAAAATATCAAAATCAAATAGTACTTTTAATACTGATAATGATAGTTCTGGTAATTCTAATTTATCACATACTCCAGTTAGAATGAGTAATAATAAATTTACTTTTGAAAATTTTTTTCCTGATAATAATAAAAATTGTAATGATGATGATTTTAAAAATGATAATTTGTTTAAAGAAACGCCTCATTTTTTTCCTAATGTAAATGATAATAAAAATGAAAATAATAATGTATATAATAATAATATAAAAACAGAATCTAATATTAGAAAAAAAAATAATGTAAATTTAAATATGAATATTAAAGAAAGTGATAATGTAAAAAAACAAAATAATAATTTTTATAATTATAATAATAGTAATATAATTAATCAACAAAAAATTAATTCTGCAAGAATGAAAAATCAAAATAATCTTATAAATAATATTAATGAAGTTGTTTTACCTAATTTAATTAATGAAAGAGTTGTAAATAAAGAAATTCAAAATTTATTTGATAATATTCCTAGTCAATTAAGAAATGATCCTGATTTAAAAGAAAAAGTAGGGGAATTATTACAAAATATAAATGAAATGAAAGCATTTATTGAAATTAAAAAAGAGCAAAATTTAAAAAAGAGAAGACCAAAAAGTGGAAATATACAAAAAATTCCTCTTATAAAAACTGATATTATAAAAAAAAGAGTTGAAAGTAAAAGTAAAGAAAAAATGAAATATAATCAAAATAATTTAATCAATATAAAGCCATCAATAACTGAAAGAAAGATTAATAAAAATAAAAATATAAATCATAATATTTATAATAATAATAATTATAATAATCAAAAAAGAAATATATTACCATCTAAATGCAATAACATAAGATATTTTCAAAAATAAAAAAATTTAATTATAAAAAAAATATTAACAAATAAAAAAAAGAAATTGAATTATCCTTTTTAAATATATATATATAATATTATTTTTACTTTTCCATTTTAAATATATTATAAACTAAACATATAATAATTTTTTGTTAATTAATCAAAAATAAAATAACTATTTAAAAAAATCCTAAATAAACCAAAAAAATAAAGACAAAAAAAAAACAATAAA
>Ga0256407_10007149_pt1 | contig 16953 bp, 13 predicted proteins | sample RumenRJG_04DNA_FD_193489 | JGI IMG/M metagenome (GOLD analysis project Ga0256407, IMG submission 193489) | Bovine rumen microbial communities from Lethbridge, Alberta, Canada - RJG_04 | ecosystem: Host-associated > Mammals > Digestive system > Stomach > Rumen | place: Canada: Alberta...
GAAAGCATCTAAGTGCGAAGCCATCCGCAAGATGAGAACTCCATTGAGGGTCGTCCCAGACGAGGACGTTGATAGGAGGCAGGTGTAAAGACGGTGACGTCAAAGCCGAGCCTTACTAATTGCCCGAATGCTTTCGCGGCTCAGCCGCAATTGATAATTTACAATTTACAATTGACAATTGACAATTGGGCTGCGCATACATATTATATTTTCAGGTGTTGGAGAATAATCCAATTGAAGGTTTTGCTTGTGGAGATAAGTCACCTTATACGCGGTTGACGTAATAATTGTCAATTATCAATTGTCAATTGTCAATTCAGCGAAGCTACATCAGGTGGTTATTGCGGCGGGGTCCCACCTCTTCCCATTCCGAACAGAGAAGTTAAGCCCGCTTGCGCCGATGGTACTGCAATGCAATGCGGGAGAGTAGGAGGCCGCCACTTTTTTCAAGAGAGAAGCCCTTTCATCAATCACGATGAGAGGGTTTTTTCATGTCGTTTTTGTTCTTTAAATGAGTGGGATTTTTACTTTATGACAATAAATCGCACCGTTTTGCGTTATATCATTGTATGCAGTGGACAGACAGAATACGTCAGGTAAAAATTATTCTGGTGGTTGCAGCAGTGTTAATTGCTGTGGCCTCACTACTGATATCGCATTTTCTGGTGCTTGACTTATCGAAAGAGGAACATAACCGTATGGAGGTCTGGGCGCAGGCACTGCATGCCCTGAATGCTGCCGATGAGACGACCGACCTGACGTTGGTGCTGAACGTGATAGAGGGCAACAATACGATACCTGTTATTGTGCTGAATGCTGAAGGTGGTATTGACGATTTCCGTAACATTAAAGATACATTGAACATTAAGTCGTATGCACAGCAGATGCTGAAGGCTGGTGATACTATTCATGTGGACCATCAGCTGGTATGCTACGATGAGTCAATCATGCTGAAACGTCTGCAGGCCTGGCCCTATGTGCAGTTAGGCATTGTGTTGATCTTCGTGGTGGTGGCTATCTTTGCTCTGCTGTCGTCGAAGCGTGCTGAACAGAACAAGGTATGGGTGGGACTGTCTAAGGAGACGGCCCATCAGTTAGGAACGCCAGTGTCGAGCCTGATGGCATGGGTGGAAATGCTGAAGGAACAGTATCCTAATGATGAGCTGCTTCCCGAGATGGATAAGGACGTGAAACGTCTGCAGCTGATAGCCGAACGTTTCTCGAAAATCGGTTCACTACCCGAACCTGTGGATGCCTCGATGAACGATGTTTTAGCGCATGTAGTGGATTATATGGATCGACGCACATCTCACAAGGTACAGATGATTAGGCAGTTGCCTGAGCATGAAGTTATTGTTCGTATGAATGCCTCGCTCTTCGAATGGGTGATAGAAAACCTGTGTAAGAATGCCGTTGATGCGATGGAGGGTGCCGGCACTATTACGCTGACGCTGACGGACGAAAACCAGCGCGTGGTGATAGAGGTACAAGACACGGGTAAGGGTATTAAGAAAAAGGATATCAATAACGTATTTACGCCAGGTTTTACCACCAAGAAGAGAGGGTGGGGATTAGGCTTGTCATTGGCAAAACGTATCGTTGAAGAGTATCATAAAGGCCGTATCTTTGTCAAACAATCAGAGATTGGCAAAGGTACGACCTTCCGTATTGAGATGCCCAAGAGCAATTAGCTTTTGGCTATTAGCAGTTGGCTCTTGGCTTTATTCTACTACGATTCCTTGTTCTTCGCAGAGCTTTAGGCTCATTTCCTTGAGCTTGAACTTTTGGATTTTTCCAGAACCTGTCAGTGGGAACTGGTCGATGAAGAACACATACTTCGGAATCTTATAGCGTGCTATCTTTCCGCGACAGAACAACTGTACGTCTTCGGCAGTCATCTGTGCGCCCTCTTCCAGGATGATAAAGGCACCAACGGCCTCACCATATTTCTTAGAAGGTACGGCTGCTACCTGTACGTCGCGAATGCCGGGCATGTGATACAGGAATTCCTCAATTTCTCGTGGATAGATATTCTCACCACCACGGATAATCATATCCTTGATACGACCAGTAATCTTATAAAAGCCCTCTTCGTCCTTTACACCCAGGTCACCTGAGTGCAGAAAGCCGTTCTTGTCAATGACCTCAGCCGTAGCCTCTGGGTTCTTGTAGTATCCCTTCATTACGTTGAAGCCTTTGCAGCACATCTCACCCTGTACGCCAACGGGACATTCTTCGCCAGTCTCTGGATCGAGCACCTTCACGTCAACAAACGGGAAGTCGCGACCTACTGTGGTGCATCGCTGCTCGAATGTGTCGTTCAGACAGGTCTGCGTCATACCAGGCGACGACTCAGTGAGTCCGTACACACTGGTGATGGTCATATACATCTTCTCGCTCACCTGTTTCATCAGTTCGATAGGACACAGCGAACCGGCCATGATACCAGTACGCAGACAGCTCAGGTCGAACATGTCGAACATCGGGTGGTTCAGCTCGGCGATAAACATTGTGGGCACACCGTAAACGGCGGTACACCTTTCTTTATGGATAGATGCCAGCACCACCAGTGGGTCAAATTTCTCGACCATCACCTCAGTACATCCGTGTGTCAGGCAGTTCATAGTGGCCAGCACCACGCCAAAGCAGTGGAATAGCGGCACACAGACACAAAGCTTGTCGTCCTGGGTAAATCCCATATTCTCGCCGGTAAAGTATCCGTCGTTCGAAATTCCGTAGTGCGTCAGCATCACACCTTTTGGGAAGCCTGTGGTGCCACTGGTGTATTGCATGTTACATACATCGTAGCAACTCACCTGCTTCTTCATTTCGTTCAGCGTCTCGTCTTCCACGTTCTGACCCAGCAACAGTAACTCTGCGGTATTGTACATGCCGCGATACTTCTCCATACCTATATAAACTACGTTCTTCAGGAACGGGAAACGCTCGCTGTTCAGGTGGCCACGCTCGCAGGTCTTCAGCTCGGGCAGCATGGTGTAGGTCATGTCCACATAGTTACAGTCCCATGTACCATCAGTGATACACAACACCTCCATATCAGAGTCCTTGCACAGATACTCCAACTCGTTCTGCTTGTAGTTGGTATTCACCGTTACCAGTACCGCACCAATTTTGGCCGTAGCATACAGGAAAGTGAGCCAGTCGGGCACGTTGGTAGCCCAGATACCCACGTTGGAACCGCGCTTAACGCCGATGGATATCAGACCCTTGGCCAGATTATCCACACGCTCGTTAAACTTGCTCCATGTGAAGCGCAGGTTACGGTCGCTATAAACGATATATTCCTTGTCAGGAGTAGTCTCGGCCCAGTACTCCAGCCATTCGCCCAGAGTTCTTTCCCACAGCTTGTACCCCTCCGATCCCGTCTCAGCAGGATAAGTTCTATCAGGCAGCGGTCTGCCCGCCATATCTAATTTTATGTTCTTTGTTTCCATCTTCTTAGGTAATCATAATTTCTAATTAGAATGGAATATATACTACTGCAAGAATCTTGGCGCTCTTACCTGGGGCACCGTGCACGTGATGCTTGACGATAGAGTCGTAGAAGATGCTGTCGCCCTCTTTCAGGTTGTAGGTCTCCTTGCCATAAACGATTTCCACTTCGCCCTGCATGACGTAGATGAACTCCTCACCCTCATGGGCTGAGAGCTGGAACTCGGGACTTTCCTCGGGGTTGATGTCAATGATGAACGGTTCCATGTGGCGTCCGGCTTTCTGCTGAGCCAGAGGATGATACTCCATGTGCTTGCGGGTGTCGGTAGCACCGTTCGAGAAACTGATGCTGCTGTCGCGCTCACGGTCTTCGGCACGCGTTACGACAGGACCCAATGCGTCGTTATCGTCCATGAATGTACCCAGACGGACACCCAATGCACGGGCAATCTTGATTAGCGGACCTAACGAGGGCATGTTCTGTCCGTTCTCGATAGACATTATCTGTTCTGCAGACAGACCACTTCTTTCTGCAATTTCCTCAATGGAGAGATTTTTTGTCTCTCTGATTCCCTTGATTTTGGAACCTACAAATGAATTGTTGTTAGACATCTTTTATACAGTATTTTACTTTTTACCTTATTATTTTTGTGTTGTTTGGCTTGCAAAATTACGAAAAAATATGGAATTACCAACAATTATTGCAAAAAAATACGAAAATTAATGGGCATAGGAGCAAATTTTTCACTTTTCACTTTTCACTTTTCACTTTTTTTTGTACCTTTGCACCCCGAAATGTGTAGTCAGGAGACCTATACGATAGATTTGAAGGGTTTGATGGAGGACGTGACTGTCCAAGATTTTGACCTGGACGACGAGTTCTTTAGGGCTCTCGACGGCTCGCAATTGGAGCATGGAGCATTGCATGTGTCAGTGTCTATACGCAAGATGACTGGCTTTTTCGACCTCCAGTTTCATATTGTGGGCTCAGTCACTATCAGTTGTGACCGTTGTCTGGACGACATGGACCAGCCGATAGAAGCAGACAACCACCTCGTGGTAAAGCTTGGCGACACATACAGCGAAGACGATGATACCGTGACAGTAGACGAGAACGAAGGAATACTCGACCTGTCGTGGTTCATCTATGAGTTTATTATGCTGGCCATACCCATCAAGCACGTTCATGCACCTGGAAAATGCAATAGTGCGATGACGCAGAAACTCGAAGAGTTGAGCGGCGCTGTCCGAAGTGGCGAAGAGGAGGCAGATGCGATAGACCCGCGCTGGAGCGCTTTGCTCAAATTAAAAAAGTAAAAAGGTAAAAAAGTTAAACGTTAAAGTAATAAAATTATGGCACATCCTAAAAGAAGACAATCAAACACTCGTACCGCTAAGCGTCGTACCCATGACAAGGCTGTAGCTCCCACATTGGCAGTATGCCCTAATTGTGGTGCTTATCACATCTACCACACTGTATGCCCTTCTTGTGGCTACTATCGTGGCAAGATTGCTATTGTAATGGACGAAGCAGCTGAGTAATGAGTAAAATCAATGCGATAATCACCGGTGTTGGTGGCTATGTGCCCGACTATGTCCTCAATAACGAGGAACTGTCGCGCATGGTAGACACCAACGATGAGTGGATTACGACACGTGTCGGTATCAAGGAACGCCGCATCCTCACTGAGGAAGGTCTGGGTACTAGCTATATGGCCCGTAAGGCAGCCAAACAGCTGATGCAGAAGACTGGTGTAGACCCTGATACCATCGATGCGCTTATCGTCACCACTTCAACGGCAGATTATCAGTTCCCATCCACGGCCAGCATCGTGCTTGGCAAACTCGGACTGAAGAATGCTTTTGCTTTCGACTTCTGGGCAGCCTGCTGTGGTTTCATCTATACGCTTGATGTGGCGTCCTCGATGATACAGAGTGGTCGCTACAAAAAGATCATCGTCATTGGTGCTGATAAGATGTCGTCAGTGACCGACTACAAAGACCGTGCTACCTGTCCGCTGTTTGGCGATGGAGCCGGTGCTGTGTTGTTGGAAGCTACAACGGAGGAAAATATCGGTGTAAGGGATTCCTACTTCCGTTGCGATGGCAAGGGACTTCCTTTCTTGCATGTCAAGGCAGGCGGTTCTGTTTCTCCCCCCAGTGCGTTTACCGTTGACCATCGTCTGCATTACCTCTATCAGGAGGGTCGCACCGTGTTCCGTTATGCTGTGACGAATATGAGTGACGACTGTGCACTCATTGCCGAGCGCAACGGACTCAACAAGGATAATATCCAGTGGGTGGTACCTCATCAGGCCAATATGCGTATCATTGAGGCTGTGGCCAAGCGTCTGGAGTTGCCAATGGAACAGGTAATGGTCAATATCGAGCATTTCGGAAATACGTCGGCAGCATCTATTCCCCTTGCATTGTGGGAAAACGAGCATCAGCTGCGTAGAGGTGACAATATCATCTTAACGGCCTTCGGTGCTGGTTTCGTACACGGCGCTTCTTATCTTAAGTGGGCCTATGATGGAGCTGCGAAATAATTTTTAGCAGCGGAATACAGGACTAAAGGACATTTAAAAAGTAGAAAAAGTCTTGAAGTCCTGTAGTCCTTGCAAAAAGAAAATGATATGCATAAAGCTGGATTTGTAAATATCGTTGGAAATCCCAATGTCGGTAAAAGTACGCTCATGAACCAGTTGGTTGGTGAGCGTATTTCAATTGCGACCTTCAAGGCGCAGACGACGCGTCATCGTATCATGGGTATTGTCAATACCGATGATATGCAGATCGTGTTCTCAGATACTCCTGGTGTGCTGAAGCCCAACTACAAGTTGCAGGAATCTATGTTGGCTTTCTCGGAGTCGGCCCTTCAGGATGCCGATGTGTTGCTCTATGTGACGGATGTCGTTGAGAATCCCGAGAAGAATATGGACTTCCTGGAGAAGGTTCAGAAGATGAAAATTCCGGTGTTGCTGCTGATTAACAAGATTGATAGCCTCACCCCAGACCCCTCTCCAAAGGGCGAGGGGAGTAGTCAGTCTAAGTTGGCAGCTATCGTTGACAAATGGCATGCGCTGCTGCCCAACGCAGAAATTCTGCCTATCTCGGCCAAGAATAAGTTTGGCGTTGACATGTTGCTGAAGCGTATTCAGGAACTGTTGCCTGAGAGTCCGGCCTACTTCGACAAGGACCAGTTGACCGATAAACCTGCCCGTTTCTTCGTGTCGGAGATTATCCGTGAGAAGATACTGCTCTACTACGATAAGGAGATACCTTATTCAGTAGAGGTTCGTGTGGAGCGTTTCAAGGAGACGGAGAAGAATATCCATATCAATGCGATTATTTACGTGGAGCGCGACTCCCAGAAGGGTATCATCATCGGTCATCAGGGTGTTGCCCTGAAGAAGGTCTGCACCGAGGCCCGTAAGGCTTTGGAGAAGTTCTTCGACAAACCCATCTTCCTTGAGGTCTTTGTCAAGGTCGACAAGGACTGGCGCTCATCGCAGCGTGAACTCGACGCCTTTGGCTATAATCCGGAGTAATACATTATTTATTTTTTAAATAAAAGATGCAACTTAATTAAAAAAAAGTTGTATCTTTGCACCGATATGCAAAATAATTAAGCGAACGAAAATATGAGAAAGCTGTATTTGATATGCTGTCTATTGGGCTTTGCCATCGCCTCGTCTGCTGAGGACTTGACGCTGACGATTCCTGAACTGGAACCCAAGCTGACGTATGGCGAAACCATGACATATCGTCCGGAACTGAGTCTTAATGTTTCGACGATGGACATGGTAGCGACACCAAATGCATGGAAACCCGACTTCGATTTCTTCAAGTCGAAGACCAATCCTGGTGTGAAGCCCTATCAGTTCATGGACGATATGACCTTTGTCGGTGTGCCCCTGTTCTTGGCTGGTTTGGCTATTAAGGGCGACAAGGCCATGTTCCGTGTCAACAACAAGGAAGGCAAGCCCAACACCCAGTTGCTGACCGACTTCAAGACGGGTATTGACGACTACACACAGTTCTTTAGTCCCGCAATGACTGTCGGTCTGAAGTTGGGTGGTGTCGAGGGTCGTAGCGACTGGCCTCGCCTGTTGGCCAGTGCCGGTTTGTCGTATGCCATCATGGCTGGTTTCGTTAACGGCATTAAGTATACAGCCAAGGAGATGCGTCCTGACGGATCTACTGCTAACTCATGGCCTTCTGGTCATACGGCAACATCGTTTGTTGGTGCCACCTTGCTGCATAAGGAATATGGTCTGACCCGATCACCCTGGTATTCTGTAGCTGGTTATGGCGTCGCTACGGCAACGGGTGTGATGCGCGTTCTGAACAATCGTCACTGGATTAGTGATGTGATGTCTGGTGCTGGTATCGGTATTTTGTCCACGGAGTTAGGCTATGCCATCGGCGATTTGCTCTTCAAGGGTAAGGGCCTGCTGCGCAACGATCTTGAAGTGGATTCAGAGAATCCTTCGTTCTTTGGCATCTCAATGGGTCTTGGCCTGGGTGGCAAGGATATCGACTTCGACTATTTCGCTGACATGCAGGATCCGACGTCGCACGGTCTTACACCTGAAGAAATAGAGGAGTTAAGTTATCAGGGCTTTGATGTCAACATAGATTTCCGTTCAGCAACGGTGGTCGATGCCGAGGGTGCCTATTTCTTCAACAAGTATGTCGGTGTCGGTGGCCGTTTCCGCGTCAGAGCCATGTCTGCCAAGTCGTTCGGACAGTATGCCGATATCTCCGTTTCTGACGTGAACGATCTATGGAACACCCAGTTTGCTGACTTGTACACAATGGGCGGTAAATCACTGACCCCTGCCATGTATAATGCTGGCGGTGCCCCTGTGACTGAGATGAAGGGCATTGTCAAGAGCGACCACCTGGCCGAGTTTACGGGCAGCGTAGGTTTATATTTCAATATTCCCCTGAGCTCACGTCTGTCGTTAGGAACCAAAGCTCTGATAGGCCGTTCGTTTACTCAGGAACTGGACATTGACGGTTATGCGAAGGGAAACGTGAAGAACATTCCTTACTATATGCTGATACAGGACGGTCAGGTGGCTAAGGCTGATGATGGCTCTTTGCTGTTCATCCCCGATGCTCCTGAAAGCACTGGCGAGACCTACGAAGTGGAGTGGGACTACCTGAAGCTGGGAGCCAACAGTTCTACGTCATGGGGTACTGGCATTTCGCTGACCTACCGCTACAAGTCGAACTTCTCGTGGCGACTGTATTGCGACTACGACTACTCTGAAAAGAAGTACACGCTGACCTACGACAGTTCCTACTTCCTCAAGAGCGCCGTCTCATCAGGAACCCTTGCACTCCTGTCTAATCCGGAAGTGTCACCACTGGCTGGCGACTTGACACCATACGTGTTCAAGAAGAAGAAACAGATGCACTACGTCACCATCGGTCTCTCGTTCCTTGTGAATCTTTAATATCTCATTTCCTCATTTTCTCAATTTCTCAATATAATTATGAGCAACCTCGTAGCTATTGTTGGACGCCCCAATGTTGGCAAGTCCACACTGTTTAATAGATTAACCAACTCCCGTCGCGCCATCGTGAGCGATGAGGCAGGAACCACGCGCGACCGCCAGTACGGCAAGTGCGAGTGGAACGGACGCGAGTTTTCAGTAGTAGATACTGGTGGTTGGGTGGTCAACTCGGACGATGTTTTCGAGGAGGAGATACGCAAACAGGTCATCGTAGCCACTGAGGAGGCCGACCTCGTGCTGTTTCTGGTGGATATCCAGAACGGTATGACCGACCTCGACATGGATGTGGCCAATATCCTGCGCCGTTCCAAATTGCCTGTAGTCCTTGTCGCCAACAAGGCAGACGACGGCAAGCACCTCTACGACCAGTATGAGTTCTACAAGCTGGGACTCGGCGACATGTTCTGTGTCAGTGCTGCTACGGGTTCCGGTACAGGCGACTTGCTGGACTATGTGGTGTCGAAGCTGCCTGTACCCGACGTTTCTGATGTCGAGGACAATACCCCACGCTTTGCCGTGGTAGGGCGTCCCAATGCCGGTAAGTCGAGCATTATCAATGCCTTCATTGGCGAGGACCGTCATATCGTCACAGATATTGCCGGTACTACACGCGACAGCATCTATACCAAGTACGACAAGTTCGGCTTCGACTTCTATCTGGTCGATACCGCAGGTATCCGTCGTAAGAATAAGGTCACTGAGGATTTGGAGTTCTACAGCGTCATGCGCTCCATCCGTGCCATCGAGAACAGTGACGTCTGCATCCTGATGATTGATGCCACCCGTGGTATCGAGGCACAGGATATGAACATCTTCCAGCTCATCCAGAAGAATAACAAGTCGCTCGTTGTCGTTGTCAATAAGTGGGACTTGGTCGAGGATAAGTCGCAGATTGCCATCAAGACCTTCGAGACGGCTATCCGCCAGCGTATGGCACCGTTTGTCGACTTCCCCATCATCTTTGCTTCGGCAGTTACCAAGCAGCGCATCTTCAAGGTGCTCGAAACCGCCAAGGAGGTCTATCTGAACCGCAAGATTAAGATTGGTACGTCGAAGCTCAACGAGGTCATGCTGCCCATCATCGAGCAGACACCGCCTCCCTCTATCAAGGGCAAGTACATCAAGATCAAGTACGTCTCGCAGGTGCCCGACACGCAGATTCCTACCTTCGTGTTCTATGCCAACCTGCCCCAGTACGTCAAGGAGGCCTATCGCCGCTTCCTCGAGAACAAGATGCGTGAGAATTGGACGTTGACGGGTACGCCCATCAATGTGTTTATCAGACAGAAGTAAGCAACGTTTTACACGAATTTCACGAACTGATGCGAAAAATTCTCATATTCTTATTTTTTCAATGTCTCATTGGGCTTGTGGCTTGCAGCAGCTTGTCGCCAGAAGAGCAGGCTGCAGAATCTGCCAAGGCCTATTACGACCTCTTGGTTGAGGGTGATGCCGTCCGCTTTTTAGAGAATAAGTTGGGTGTCGACACCTTGCCTGCTGACTATGGCGAGCAGCTGTTAGCTGCTGTTCGCCAGTATCAACAGGATATGCAGAAGAAACATGGTGGCTTGTGCGAGGTACGTATTGCCGAGAATCCTGGCCGCTGCGACACGTTTCAAGGCTCTCCCTTAGTTCATACCTTCCTGATTCTTTGCTATGCTGACTCCACCCAAGAGGAAGTCATCGTTCCCATGGTCGAACGTGACGGGCAGTGGCTAATGAAATAACCATCTTACTTAGTTGACGCCTCCCACTTAGTGGATGATGATGTCGGTAGAGGTGACCGACGGAGCTTGTTGCCACTTGGCAGCATCCAGATCAATAGTGATGGCAGGCAGCACAGCAACATCGTCGCAGGTGACAGAGGTACCGCGCACGTAGAGGTAGCCGAAGTCGCAGATGTAGGCGGCGTCGGCGTTGGTGTAGCCGCTGGTACGCATCATCCAGAAGGAGTTGCCACGATACGCATCTACCGACGACCACCAGGCACCACGACATTTAGCGTAGAGCGTCGAGCGGAACCGCTTGGCGGGGTCGTCTATGCCGCTTCCGGCATAGAAACCATAGGCCGTAGCGGTGGGGGAGGCGTAAACTTCGTTAGCCGACAGGATGAAGACGCGGTCCTGCGTCGACGGCCCGCAGTCAGTACCGTAGTAGCTGTTGCGGTCGTTGTCGTTGGTGGTCTCAACAATGGCTTCACGTTCCTCGGCAGTAAAGGCACGGTTCATGAACTCGCTGTTAAGCCATTGGCGCAAGTCCGACTGGCTCCAGTTGGTGGCCTCGTCGTGTTCATGGAAGCGATGGCAGTCAGGCATACGGTCGGCCAACAGTGTCGCTTTGTTACCGCGAATTTTTACTATGCGCCACTTCATGGGCTTGTAGGCAAAATAGTGATACTGTTTCGTGTCGGCCCAGCGGTAGTGGTTGTCACGATTCACCGATGCCGTGACGGCTCCAGCCCCGTTCATACGGTGATAGTGCTGACCGTCCAGTTCCGTGTCGTCGTCAATCCAGCTGGCGGCCTGTAGTTTTTCGTAGAGCGCAGCATCCTGTATCACCTCGCCCTCGTTCAGTGCATAGTCGTCAACGGCATCAAACGCACTGCCCACCACCTCGCTCGTAGGATAGGCCCCGAACCAGAGGCACGACCAGCGCGTCACGTGGCCGAAGGTCAGTGGATCGCTGACCCAGGGACTCTGCAGTTCGCCGTAGGCATCGCCCGTATAGTATTCTTGGTGAAGTCCCTCGCTCTGTTCCTTGTTCACGTCGGTGGAGACCACATCGTCAACCTTCTTCCACGTACAGCGGCTCAGGTCAACGGTGATGGCTGGCACTACGCCCATGTCGTTACAGGTCACTACAATGCCTCGGTTGTAGATGTCGCCCGCATCGCCCACGAACGTGGTATTAGCCATCGTGTAGCCATTGGTACGTGTGCTCCAGAACGAGTTGCCCAGAGTGCCTTTCTTTGACGACCACCAGGCACCGCGGCACTTGGCGTACATCGTTGCTGTGAAGCGGCGGCCCTTGTCGTTCACCTCGTCGCCCGGATAGAAACCGTAGGTCTTGGCGGCCTCCGAGGCAAAGATGTCTCTCTCTGAGAGTACGAACACGCGGTCCTTGGTGGCGGGCCCACTACTGGTGCCGAAGTAATAGTTCGGCGCATTCTCCACGTCGGTGGTCTCGATGGCAGCCTGCTCTTCCGTAGAGAAAGCCAGGTCGTGGAACTCACTGTTCAGCCAACTGCGCAGTCCGCTCTGCTCCCAGCATACATCCACAGCCTCGCTGTTGAACGGGCACACGTCTGGCATTCTGTCGGCCAGCAGCAGTGCCACACTGCCCTCTACCCTGAGCACGCGCCACTTCATCGGCGCATACTCGAAGTAGTGCCATGCCTCGGTGTCAGCCCAACGATAGTGCTGCTCCCTGTCGGTCGTTGCCGTGACGGCCCCCGCACCGTTCAGTCGTCGGTAGCGGCGTCCGTCCAGCATCGTCTCGTCGTCCGTCCACGTTGCCTTTTCGAGTTTCTCATACAACGCAGCGTCACGGATGACATCACCCTCGCGCACGGCATATCCGTCGACGGCATCAAACTGACCGCTGACCACCTCATTGGCAGGGTACGCCCCAAACTCAATGCACGACCACGTCACCTCGTTGTCCTTCGTCCCTGCGGCTGTCTGGCGGGGATTCTTCACTCCCATGTAACCTTCGTCTGTCGGCTCTACGGGCACGTCGGGCGACGGCACATCGTCGTTGCTACAACTGGCCATGCCTCCCGCAAACAGCAGAGTGGCGATGAACATCCATATACACTGTCTCATCTTCTCAATTTCTCATTATCTCAATTTCTTAATTTCTCATTTTCTCAATGTCTCAATGTCTCAATTTATTTCACTGCCTTCTGGCAGATGATGATGGGGTAGCACATCTTATAGCCGACATTGTCGAAAACGGACGACTCGTACACCTTCTGGAGGTGTTTCATAGGATTACTCCAATCGCCGCCCTTGCCACGAAGCCCTTTGATCTGGGTGATGAGCGGTGTGCTGGGATCGTCCACCTGTCCCCAACTGACGTTGGCGCAGCTGATTGTGCAGGGTCTCGTTGTCCGACGGGGTCATGTAGCGCAACAGCACGCGGTCGTAGTCCTCGGTGGTCAGCTGCTTGTCAAACAAGAACATACCCGCCAGCACGCGGTCGGCATAGCCTTGGTCGCCAAGATTCTGGGGAGAAAATACGATGCACACCTCCACGCCGTGGTCGCTATCGGTGGGCGCAGCACTCTTGTTGTCGTCATCGCTGCTGCATGCTGCTGACATGAACAGCGCCACTGCGACTCCAAGCAATTGTATCACTTTCTGTTTCATCTTCGTTAGTAAATATTAGGTCTTTATTTTTTCTACATTGTCTGATTTATCAGACATGACACACAATATTGCTTGCAAAAATAATCAATTTTTCTGAACGAACAAACACTTTTCCCCTTTTTTTTATTTTAACACTCTATTTAGTATAAAAAACTTGCAGCCGTTGAGCTGCAAGTCCTTAATGACACTCATGACACGTGACACTCATGACACATTCTGTATTTTCCGGTAGCGTCCCACTTCCGTCTGCACAATCAGTCCCTGCTTCTTCCAGTTCTTCAGCATCTGGCGTATCTGGTTTCGCGTCACGTTGCTGCCTTTGACGCCGATGCTGTGTTGCAAGGCACCGTCGAAGCTGAAGTCGACATCCAGACGGGCAAAGATAGAGTCGTTCTTACCCATACGGTGACGCTCATTGTTGCCCGCATACTCGCGACTGGTAAAGGCTGCCTCAATGCGGTCGCGGAAGAAGTAGAGCGCACAGTCCAGCAGATAGTCGGCCACGACGTCGTACGTGTCCAGCAGCTGTGGCGTCTGCATCTTTTGTAGCTGCGTCTTCCACGTGTCGGGATGCGCCTTCAACTCCTTCTCGGCACCGTTATACCCGTGCTTGGCTATCAGCTGTTCGGCCACCTTGCAGAGCATGATACAGCAGATGATACGCTGTGTCGTCACGCAGATACGGAAGCGCTGTCGGGCCCGTACCTTATCGTCGCTCTTGATGGACTCTACGCGCACCTGTTCCACCCATTCACGCCCTTTGGCCTCCAGTTTGGGCAGCACCACCTCACCCTGCATCAATGGCAGCAGGTGGGCCACCTGACGGATGCGCTCAGCCTGTCGGTCGGTCAGTGTGTACGGCTTGTCCTCCAGTCGGGCAAAGGTGTTGTCGGGCGTGCGGGCTACGGCAATACGGCTCTGGAAACCGTCGGTATAGTTGTTTACCACGCGGTAGAGGGCATCGGGTGTTCCACACATGCAGACGTTCCATAGCAGATGCTCGATATGGACGTTGACGGCCTCTGCCGATCGTGCCTCACGGTCGTACGGACTACCGTCGTAGCTCTGTCGCAGCATCACCGAGAAGTCGTTGATGGTCGATTTCCACTTCTGCGCCACCGTATCAGCTTCAGGCGTGAACGAGAAGGCATGCTTGCCGTCGGTGTTCGCCAGTCGTTCCGCCAGATTAGCTACCGTATTGTTCAGTGTCAGCAGACGTATGGGCAGCTTCAATTCCGCGGGTTGCTCCTTCTTGTTCTTTGCTGCCAGTTTTTGGGCGCGCCACTCTTCTTCCTGCTTCTGATACACCTTCTCCAGCGTTTTCAGCTCACTGGTCCAGGCGCTGATGACGGGGTCCAGCGAACCCTTGCCGCTGGCAAAGTCACCTGCCACGTAGGCTATCAGGTTCAGCGTGTTCTTCACCCCGTGGACGTCCAGCCGTACGCCTGTTGCCAGCATGCCGATGACGGGAGCGACGGCCACCATGGCAGGCATGGCCAGCTGCGGTCCTACGGCGTCTATCGAGTCCTTCACGCCCTGTGGCATCTTCGGCAGCCGGCTGTAGTAGAACCGCTCGTCCTCCTGCACCGCGTCGTCCAGGCTCTTCATGTCGTCCTCATCGTCGCGCCCCTCGTTCATCCTGTCGCGCCTCACCTCCATCAGCACGTCCTTCAGCCGTTTGGGCATCTGGGTACGTTTCTCGGCCAGTGCGGAGTCTATGCACTTCATTTTCTGTGCCTCGGGAAAGTTGTCGTAGCAGGGAATGACACGCGCCATCAGTTCACGGTCGAAGCCGCAGATGTGCCGCAGGTTCACCGCCAGTTCGAAGGTCAGCACGTCGCGGTTGTTCGTCACCGGCTCCTTGCCCTCGTTATACATCTCCCACCATTTCGCAATGATGTCCGTGAAGGGAATTCCGTTGTAGTCCTCTGATGAAGTCTGAGGGCTGATGTCTGAAGTCTGAGGTTTTCCATCATCCATCTTACATCTTCCATCAGACATCTTACATCTTCCATCATCCATCTTACATCTTCCATCAGACATCTCCCCCTCCCACGGCCTATAGTGCTTATTCGACTTTTTGGCCTCGGGTGGCACCTCCTCCTGATTCTGCTGTTCGCGCGCCTTCAACCGCTCGTATTCCGCAGCACTCTCCTCTACCGTCATCGACTCCTCGAAGATGGCGTCGTCCAGATAGAACAGGTTGTCCGCCGTTGCCGGACCCGTATACATCACGCGTGCCAACCCACGCGCATTGGTGTCGTACTCGGTATGCGTAGCCATCGAGAGCGCATACTGACACTCGCGGATGGTTCTTTCGGGCTGTCGTCGACATACTGCATGCAGACCCCATCGTGCCGATCCCGACAACTCCAGCAGCCCTATCTCGTCCTTCTTCCGCAGCAGTTCGTCCCTGATAATCGCTTGCTCAGCCTCGTTGCCACAGTCAATGTCGTGGGCAAAGGTCGACGACGGATGCTTGCAACCCTTCAGCACCCCGTCGGGCAGCAGGTCGTTGTAGCAGAACTGTATCAGGTCAGCCTTAGCCGCCTCGTTGCCGTTACGCGCGTCGTAGAAGTTCTTGACGTTCGCTGCTGCATTTCTCAGTGCCGTGTACTCCTCTCGGTTAGTAACGGGGCGAGCCTCCTTGTGCCCGCTCCCGTTAATGAATACCAGATTGATCATGCCTTCTTTCCCTTCTTGCCCGTGAAGTGTCCGCTCAGGAATGCCAGCAGCATGGCCACATCCTTCTGCAGCAGTCGGGGCAGGTCCGCACGCAGTTCGCTCGGTGTCATAAAGTATACGCGGTCCCATCCGTCGCTGCCGTGCGAAAAGCTCAGGTAGTCGCCCCTGTATTCCGGCTTCTTTCGCACATGTCGCGTCTGCGTCACCTCCAGCTGTCCGTTCGACAGCATCTGGATTTTTCCTCGTCCCACGAACGGCTCCACCTGTCCCACTACCGGGTTGTCAGGCGTCGACTGCACATAGTGCAAACCATTCTCCAACGTCGTGACACTCGTCTGGCCACTCATCGTCACCGTCCTCATTTTCTTACTCTTCATTCTCTTTTCTTCATACTCGAAAATTTATTAAATTAAATATGAAACATTAAAAATTAAATTCACCGCTTTGCGGTTCAGGACTTTAATCTTCTCTGAAATTTAATGTTTTCTGAAATTTAATGTTTAATCTTTAATGTTTAATGTTACTCAAAGAACCTCTTTGCTTCCCATTCGCGTCGCTTCACCAGTCCAGGCAACTGCTTTCCACCGCCGTACACCCACCGCTTGAACTCCTTCTTGATCTGCTGCATCGACCCCCCATTGCGAATCACCTTCAGCAATGTCGACGTCTTCAGCCGCTCGATACCTAAGTTAAAGACAAACGACACCAGCGCGTCCAGCTGTCCTTCCGTCTTGGCTACATGCAACTCCTTCACCAACCATTCAGCCTCCTCAATGTCCTCGCGCAACATCTCCTTGGCCCAATACTCACTAATCTTATCACCCATACGGACGTTCTTCGTGTGTCCGTACCCGATGGTCGGCACGCCTGCTGCGTCCTCATACGCCTCCAGTCGCAGACCCTCCATCTCCATCAAT
>Ga0256407_10007150_pt1 | contig 16949 bp, 27 predicted proteins | sample RumenRJG_04DNA_FD_193489 | JGI IMG/M metagenome (GOLD analysis project Ga0256407, IMG submission 193489) | Bovine rumen microbial communities from Lethbridge, Alberta, Canada - RJG_04 | ecosystem: Host-associated > Mammals > Digestive system > Stomach > Rumen | place: Canada: Alberta...
TGCTGCCCGACAGCGATGCCAACAAGACAGGCGGCGGTCTGCATACCCATGTAGGTGGCTACAACTACTTTTCAGGCGGTGCGGCCTCCTCTGGGAAGAAGCTCGTGCGCGGGTTCCGGCGTGGTATTTACGCTAACTTTTCGATCCTGTCTCCGTTGACGATGTACGCTGGCTATGCGCCTTCGAATTCGAGTTCGGCCTGCGCGTTCGGCACCTGTGTCGAGGTCGTAGACTAAGCGGAAGCGTAGCCCCGCATCCCCCTAAAGGGTGCGGGGTGGCGAAGCCGAAAACGAAAACTGCGTGGCGTCAGCCACGCCCCCGATCCTCGAACGAAGTGAGAGGCAAAACTATAAGGCTGTGCGGACGAAGAATAGAGTGAAAGACCCCGCATGGCTGCCGTGAGAGAGAGGCAGAAAATCCTATGGCCGTCTGCGATAACTCCGTGAAGCGACAGTAGCGGCGGGCGGTGAGGGTTGAGGAGAATACTCCAAGATGGCGGCTGCAATGGTCGTGCGCGGGTTCCGGCGTGGTAATAACGCTAACAATTCGAACCTGTCTCCGTTGACGATGAACGCTAACAATGCGCCTTCGAATTCGAATTCGAACAACGCGTTCGGCAAATGAATACGCCATACACCAGCAGATGCTGAGTTGATTAATAAGTCCTCGATTGCCTGACCTGGGCATGAAGAGGCAGTTGCAGAGCCAGCTCATACCAGGGAGCAGACAATTCTTACAGAGGGAGCAAGAATCCTGACGGACAGCGCGATATAGGCGGCTGTAAGTCGCCTGGATAGTCAAGAACCGGGCATCGGCGCACACAGGTCAAATATATAATTAATATAAAAATTTATGAAACAAAAGAATTATAAAGAAAAAAAGCGTAGGGTAGGCAAGCGGAGCATCCGTGCCTACATCTACGACATCGGCAACATCATTGATGCCTGCCACGTGTCGTATCGTGGTAAGTCGCAGCGGCAGCGCCAGAGAGCCGAGGTGCGAAAGGTGATGGACGACACCTTTGCCTTCGCCACCAAGGTGAGAGGGAAGATTGTTGGCGGCACATACAAGGTAGGCGACTACCGCCACTTCGAGCTTAAGGACCGCAAGAAGAAGCGCAACATCAGCGTGCTGCCCTATGCCGACCGCTGCGTGCAGAACGACTACAAGGGCGGCATCGAGCCGGTGATCATCAACCAGGCTACCGACGACATGTGCGCCGGGCTGCCGGGTAGGGGTGTCACCTCGTCGATCGACAAGTGGTGCGTGGTCAGGAAGGTGCAGCGCATCATGCGCACCGACAAGGCCGTATGGATGTGGCAGGGCGACATCTCGAAGTTCTACGACTCGATACATAACGTGATAGTGATGAAGGAGCTGGAGCGTATCGTCAGTGACAAAGAGGTGCTCTCACTGGTGCGAGAGCATGTCATGAAACAGGGCGAGCTGGCCATCGGCGACCCTATGAGCCATCTCCTGGCAAGTCTTGTGATAGCGCCGCTCGTGAGGTATCTGAAGGCCAACGGTGCCACTCTCGTGAACTATGCCGACGACTTCTGGTGCGTGGCCGAGACCAGGGAGGAGATGTACCGCATAAAGAAGCTGGCCGAGGAGTATGCCGTCACCCATCTGCGCCTGCACTTCAAGCCCTCGCAGGTAAGGCGCATCGACGCGGCGCCATTCCGCTTCTGCGGCTACGTGTTCCACCCAAACGGCAAGGTGTTCCTCTGTAGCGACACGAAGAAGAAATACGTCAGGACTCGCCACAAGGAGCGTTCCAAGGCGTCGTACAACGGCATGCTGTTGTGCTGCAACAGCCGCCACCTGAGAAAGAAAGTAGAGTTGAACGATAATAACAGGAAGAATCATGGAAAAGAAACCGACACGCTTTGCAGGAAAACTGCGTAAGGCCGACATGCTGATAGGCAAGCGGCAGACCATCGTTGACAAGGAGGAGAGGCAGACCAAGCGCAACGACACCAAGGAGCCTTACTTTGACGTACAGGCCATAGTCGAGGGCGAGGGTCTTGTGCGCTACTCTACCGGCGCACAGCTGCTGGTGCAGGAACTGCGCTCTTCCAGTCTGCCCATGCGCGACAAGGTGATACTGAAAGACTGGCGCGGACTGTACTTCGAAGGAACGGTCTTAACGCTTAAGGAGGAAGAAGACAGAATCCGGACGGAATACAATATTAATTATTGATATTTACTAATTTAATATTTTTGCATTATGAGAACAGAAAGATTTTACGAGCAGAAGCCAACAGGATTGGTCAAGCTCACAGGCGACAACACTGGACTGGTATATACCAACGAGCGCACGGAGCAGGAATCTGCCGAGGAAGGCGGCGAGCGCACAGTGTATGTCTACGACGTGTATGAGGTAAGCGATGCCCGCGACCCTCACAAGGTGAAGAACGACGTCATCGAGTCGGAACACCCCTTCGGCGACGAGACGAAGATCCTGCGCAAGACGCTTGCCAAGATGCTCAAGGCCTCGAAGAAGTACGACACGGATGACTTCGCTGAGTTTAAGGCTTACAACGAGTTCTGCGAGAGCGTGTAATTCCCCGTGATGAAAAAAAGAGAAGAGGGCGCTGGTGCGATAAGGTAGCATCAGCGCCTCCTTTTTTTTATGAAATACTCGGGTGAAAACAGTGCGAAAATCTCCCTAACTGCTAAACTTTGTTAAGCAGCGGGCTCATTGTAGTACGAGCCGTTGCGATAGGCTTCATAGACGTGCTTGAATTGCTTGCCGTGGTCGAGCCCAATGGCGTGTATCATACGCCGCATTAGTCTTTCTTCCATACTCAGTTCTCCTTTACGATGATGATTTTTACTCGATCGCCGTCCTTGAATTTCTGCACGGCATCACAAGTAACGCTAAAACCATTGAGGACGTTTTGCTTGGTGTACCTGTTTCGACGGATGTATGCGCCTTTAACACCGTCCTCTGTTGTAGCCGAGAGGTATTCGATGGCATTTACCAGTGTCAATCGCAACGGACTGTCATTGCCGACTTCTTCAAGACCGTCTTTCAATGCTTGGATTGTTTCTTCTTTTGTCATACACACGGGGTCAGGAACGTTGTGCTTCGAGTGGACTTTAACTTTGGTTCAAGTGGACTTTAACTTTGGTTCAAGTGGACTTTAACCGTTTTTTAAGTCCATCGCGGCCTTTCGACGATACAAAGGTACGAAATGTCTGCGACATGTACACACGGGGTCAGGAACGTTGTGCTTTCGTTCATACGCCCAATTCCTTTTTGATCCATTTAATCATGCTGTCGGCAGAGCCTTTAGCGTCAATGATACCACCCTCCTTCAAGGGCTTGTCGGCATGAGAAGCCCACACCACTATGCGGTCGGCCTGCTCATAGTCCTCTTCGAGCTTTTCCCTCAGCCGCTGCTCAAAAGCGTCAGTCCATTCAATGTTTGCCATATTGCCGTTATTTGTATTTGTTGATAATCGGTTCGCAAATCTCCAGCACGCGGCGCACCTTGTCGATGTCGAACCAGTCATCGGTACGCACGCCGCTCTCCATGTCTATCCAGAAGTCGCCAACCATCTCGTTCTCCATGAGGAACGTCAGCTTCTCAGCCACGTTGTCGGCATTGATGCCGCCGGCATAGCCTATCTTTTTGCCTGCAAAGGCTACGAGAGAAGTATCTATCCCCTCGCCACCGCTTGCGTCCAGCAGCATTGTGACATATTCATTCCAGTTTGACTTTAAGTACAGGTCGCAATCATCAACGGATTTCTGCTGTAGAATAATCTCGTTGAACAGGAAAGCGTCCTCGCACACCTCGAAGGAGTCTGGGTTTTCTTTCGATGTCGCAATGTTCAGCTGACAGCGGTTGAAGATGAACGGGAAAGATCTTGCCCAGTCACGGAATGGCTCAAAGTCGCCGCGCACCGCCGCCCTCGCAATGCTGCCGCAGAAGTGAGCGGAAAGATTCAGTCCACGACCCTCCAGTGCGTCGAGGTAACTTGGGTTGAAATACCTGTTGCCGTTCTCGCGCCAGTTCTTTGCCACGAGCACGCCAAACTCCGCTATGGGGTACTGCTGCTGCAGCTCCCATAATGCACCGAGGTCAGTCTTACCGTCGATGCCTGTAAATGTAATGTGTTGCAGTTTCATATAGTTTCTATTTTTTTAATTCTATTCTTTCTTCTAAAGACAGCCGCCAGTGCGGACATTCCTCGCATCGAATGATTGAAGCTATCCTGCACCATTGTGGCTTTTGCTTTCTTCCACATTCCATATCCTCACGGTTCGTTTAATTGTACTGTTAGTAATTTCTGAATCGTATCGTTTATTCTCTCTTCCGTCGGAAACGGACCGCCATCAAACAAAAGCATGTGAGGTTCTTTGTCCTCATTAAGAAGCCAGCACTCTATGTGAATGCCGCCTTTCACTTTGCTCTTGTTAATTTTTATCTGCTCGGGATATGCCATCTGGAATAGTATCAATGTGTATCTCGTCATGCCTTTATCTCCTTATCAATATTATTTCGTTTCAACAACTTGTTCATGTCTTGCACCGTGCGAGCATAACCCAAGAATGACAGTGCGTATATCTCCCACTTGTCACTGAAGTAGTCGAAGCAGGCACGGATGCGCACCGCATCCTGCTGATAGTCCAGCTTATGCGTAATCGTCAGCGACATCGTCTCCTGGCTATACACAAAACCGTTACGCTCCAGTATCTCACAAGTCAGTTCCGTTTTCATACGTCTGCCTCCTTCTTTGGTGCCAAGCCTGCCTTGCAAGCCTGCTTCCATCTCTCTACCGCCATGCGGTCGTTCCTAAGTTCTTTTTCCATAATCGCCTACCATTTTATTTCCATATTCCTGATTTCCGCTGGCATGTCGCCGGTGTAGTAAATAGTCTCCGCCGTCCATATATCCTGCTCGTAGTCGTAGTCGCAGGTGCCTTTGACATACATGAAAGCCGTTGCCTCTGGGTACGGGCATTGTACCACCATCTCCTCCACTGACGGTTTGAAGAAGAAACGCGTGCCGGTGTGGTAGGTCTTAACACGTCCTAACTCACGCAGATAGCCCGTCGGCTTTAGTCTCTTTTCGTCCCAGTTGTACGATGTCGAATGGATCTTGTTGCCGTCCAGCCAGTAGCGCATGCCGCCGAGTTTCTGGAAATCCGCTACGGGTCGAAGCGTCTTTGCCCGCTCGATGATCTTCTCTTTCGTCATCGCAGCTTCCATGTCCGTTAATTCTTTTTCTGTCATCGGTCAGATCCTCCTTTACAATGATTTCACAAACTCGTTGATGCTGTTGATTTCGTCCTCGGCGAGCTTGCAGACGAGGGCGTTGAAGGTGTCCTCGCTGATAACCGCCTCTTTTACTTTGTCGCCTTCCGTGTATGGCAGTTTAACCGCGACCTTGATCTCGGCTATCGTCGGATAACTACTCAGCAGGTCGTACACCTCCTGCAGCTTGCGGCGCTTCTTGGCCATGCGCTCCGCAGTCTCTAATTTCTCTGGGTCCATAATCTTTGCTCTTAATTCTAATATTTCGATACTCTCTTCCAATTTCTTGCGCAGATACTTCATCATACCTTCATCAAAGTATTTGTCGCGGAGAAACCTCGCAGACAGGTCAGTGCTCATGCCGTAGAAGGTAAAGCGTCCGTGCATGACTGGTCTATGGAATAGTGTCAGAATCGTCTTGTCTGACATTTTGCACGCCAGTCCTCTTGGCTTCTCCTCTATCGGCAGCCCTCTGAGCCTGGCGAACTTCCGCAGCAGCTCGTGGAGTGGTTGTTTCTGTTCGTCCATCATTTCAAAGTACACACGGGGTCTGGAACGTTGTGCTTTCGTTATCGTTTCATTTTCTCTCCACCTTCACCCACACGGGGAATGTCTCGCCGGCTGGCACGGCGGGGAAGTAGTCTTTGCAGCACCAGTTGTCGAGGTAGAGGGTGCCGAGCTTGACCATCGCGGTGCATCCGCCGTCGGTGGGGGTTATGTCGCGGGGACGGTACTGGGTCAGGGCGCGGCTGCGGCCAAGGGTGCCGAAGACCCACCATTTGCGGGTGCCTCGGCGGCGGGTGGGGTAGATGGTCAGGCTGACCTCGATGCCCTGCCGTCCCCGGCTGTCGCCGTCGATGTCGCTCTCGGTGGGGCGCAGGTCGGCGATGAGGGGCTTCTTAACGAACAGGCCGTCCACGCTGTCGAAGGTGTGTTTGTCGCGGCTACGGTTGGGGAAGCCGCTGGTGAGGAACTGGTAGCCGTCGGCTGCCGTGCAGATGCGCTTGACCAGGGTGATTGGGGGTGGAATCATGATGTTAATGTTTTATTTGTTTCAAGTTTCAGTATTCAATCGCTATAACTGAGGCAAAGGAACTCGCCCGTCTTGATGCCGTTCTCTTCCTTGATGGTGTAGAGCCTTGGCAGAAGCAGGTAGCCGTGATAGCTATCCTCCCAGTCGTTATACTGAAGAACGCCGTACTTCCAATCCTCGTACCATTCTGCCGTCAGATCGCCTTCCCCTTCGGGATTGAAGCGGATGACGGGATGCCCGTTGTGGCTCTTGCCGAACGTGCCTTTGACGTAGCCGTTGTTCTGGTAGATGCCTTCTTCGAGACATTCGAGCACGGAGTCTGTGACGGCTTGCGTGTTCTCTTGGAAATGGTGGATGATGGCCTTATACATGTCGAGTTCTTCACGCAGGCACTTGTTGGCGTCCTTCATCATGGAAAGTTGTGTCTCGCCGTAGTAGCCGAGCTGGTCTGCCGCCCACTCTACGAACTCATGCACTATCTTGTCTTCTTCGCGGCCTGTCTTGCCCATGATGCCTGTCACGTAGCCGCGACGGACTTTGAGGATGGGCGTGTGGCCGTTGCAGATGTACTCGCCGTTGCTGCTGATGCCGATGTCGTCGAAGTGTCGCTTATTGAAGTCGTCGTTCAGACATTCCACAATCTGCTGTGCTATCTGCGGATAGTCGAGGATGTCGAAGCAGATGTGCTGGCCGTCGTTGAACCAAATGGTCGTGCCTTCCTTGCCTACCGTGAATGGTGGCTTGAAGATGTCTAACGGATTGATGTACTCTTTATTCATAGCTCCTATTGTTTATTCGTCGGCAAAGATACGAATTATTATTGACATGGTACACACGGGGTCAGGAACGTTGTGCTTCTTATCTGTCATATTTCGGATAGCCTTCTTTCCAGTCGCTGTTGGGCTCGCCGAGGGGAACCTGTGCCAGTTCGGGCAGCAGCTCTCCGCTCGGGGTGTCGTGCCAGCGCATCGCCCACTTCATGCCTTTCTCGGGCACGGGCAACGGCTGTTTCATCAGTCCGAAGTCGATAGCCGTGATGCCGCCGTTGTAGTCCTCGATGTTTATCTTCGCCATCGCCTCCTCGTTGAGCTTCTTGAAGAAGGCTTCCACGTCAAGGTTCATCAATGGCCGTTTCTGCTCGCCGAGCGATGCGTGATACCTCACGTCGATATTGTCGATGTCTTCTTTCATATCTTCAGTCGCCATCGGTCAGTCCTCCTTTTATCACACCCATCCGATAATCATCACTGCCAGGCCGATGAGCACGGCAATCATCTTCAGCGCATAGAACGCCCAGCCGCCGTTGGAGATATGGTCGGGGTAGCCGTCGAACCGCGTGATGCCCTCGCCGTCGAGTCGGCGCACGAACCGCTCCAGGGCCGTACCCTGCCACACGTTCTGCATCAGTCCGAGCAGCAGCGACGCCACCGCCCAGGTCATTGCTGCCGTCGTGGCGTGCCCTGCGATGAACAGGAGCGTAAGCAGTCCGATAAGCGCCCACCAAACGAGGTTGGCTTTCTTCGTGTGGTAGTACATCGCCTCCACAGCTTCCTTGATATCAATCCTGCCAGCGGGTTCCTCGGGCAGCGGCGGCTGATCGTCGTCGGCCCGCGAAAGCTGACCGCACATGCTCTTCATCGCCTCGCTCAACTTGCGCATGGCATCCCGACAATCCACAATGCTTACGGCACCGGCCTTGCGATGTTCTGCGGCGGCATTGGCAAGGTTCTCGCGGTCGCACTCACCGTTGAACTCGGCTATCACCTTGTCGCGTTCGGCAAAGAGGGCGGTTAGTTGTTCGTTGTATTCAGGCCACATCTTGTTGACTGCCTCCATCACCTGCATCGGCGACTGGACGTTCATGTTGCTGTAAATGTCTGCCAGCCGACTGTTTGCCAACTGGAAGGCCTGTGTTTCGTAGTTCTTCAAAATAGCGGAGTGTTTCAATCGCTGCTCAATGGTTCTTTCTGTTTGCATAATCGCTTATTCCTTTTATTTTATCATCTCCGGATTGTCGTGGATGTTGCCGACGATTTCTGCCCACTCCTGGGTCGGAGCGTTGCAGGGGAACTCGTCGTCGAGGTCGCCATTCCACAGGAAAGCGAACACGCCGCGAACGAAGCGCACCTCAATCAGCGTCTTCTCTTCGCCCACCTTCAGGATGTCGCCCTCGTAGATTTCCTTGCCGTTCTTGTCGCGCAGGGTGGTGAACTGCCCTACGGTCGATGGTTCTACCCGCTGCATCCTGGCTGTCCACATGTCGTTGGGCTGTTCCATGCACGGCAGACCCTCGGCGATGAAAGCCACGTTGAACTTCTTGCCGTCGCTCCGTTCGTACTCGTCGATGATGACCGAGCCGTATAGCCACTCACCACCGGCATTCTTGCCTCTGAATCTGATTGCTCTCATCGGTCAGCCCTCCTTCTCCCCACGGGGTTTCACACACTGGCGGACAATCTGCTCGGTGAGGATGCCGCCGTTGGCACGCGACTGCTCGTCGAGCTTCTCCACGTCGAACTCCTCGGCGGAGAACTTGAACTGAATCCAGTTGGGTTCGAACTCGCGCCAGTCGAGCCACGTCTTAGGCTCGTCGGTTTCGAGGATGTACTTCACCATGCGCAGCAGTCGCTCGCCTGCGGCCTTCGACGATACGAATCCGCTGACATCGAACGACGACGGGCCACGGCTCTTCCAGTATTCGCCCTCGGGAGGACGCTCGTCCTTGGGGTCGAAGCGCACGATGTCACTCTCGAAGTAGCAGAGCTCGACGGTGGTGCCGCCACTGCCCCAGCAGTAGGAGCCGGAGAAGGGACGGTAGATGCGGTTAGTGCCCTCGTTCTTGATAAATACCTCGACCTGCGAAGGGTCGATGTGGTTTCGCTCGCAGTTACGCTTCCAGTTCGTCACCCATTCGTAGAGTGTCTCCAGCGTGGTCACTTTCTGTTCGTTCATAATCGTCTGTTTATTTCGGTCATTGATAAAGTCTGTCGTAGGTCTCGTCGCCAAAGCGGCGGAAGATGCCGTGACTGAGGAAGGTGACAAAGCACTCGTACTCGGCTCAGTCGTTTGGATCGGGATAGCGGCGGTTCAGCAGCCATTCCTCGGTGATGATTATCAGCACCAGGATGAATACCACGATGTTCACCACCGGGAGGAATATCACGAGGTCGCGGCTTTCGAGGTGCCATGCACGCGAGAAGAGGCCTATCAGCAGATAGTCCACCGCAGCGAAGCCCGCCCAGGCCAGAATCACAATTTCCAGAGATGCCATGTCCATAAGATAATAATTACTTAATTTTTTCATTCTTGCGGATGCAAAGATATACATAATTATTAATAACTGTTCGGAATCGTTCGGAAAATTATATTTGTTTAACGAAAAAAAGAGCCGCCTGCGTCATCGCGACGTGGGCGGCTCGGAATGTGTTAACCAAAAAATAAAATCTATGATATGACTATGTAAAATCAGAAATCCACTGTCTGCTCGCCGTCCCAGTCGGCATCGACGGTGAAGCCGAAGCCCGTCTGGGTGAACTGTCCGTCGCCGGGCTGGAAGAAATGGCCGGTGTAGGTGGTGATGCGGTTGCGGGTGACGGTCACGCCCTCCCACGTCCGTTTGCGGATCGTCGTCCCGCTGGCATCGAGTGCCGAGAGGGTCATCTTCAGCTGACAGGAGGCTGCCATGTAGGGAAACGTGAAGCAGCAGTAGGTCAGTCCGTCGTAACTGCGGGTCTCGCTCTGCGTGCTCTTGGTCGTTCCCTCGAAGGTTGAGGGATTAAAGTTCGCCGAGCCACCCGTGTAATCGAAGCGCATCGTGGCGACGTTATCGGGGACGGTCTCGTCGGTGAGCACCACGCGGAACATCGCTGCCACGCGGCGCATCGTGAGGTTGAACTGCTCAGTGCTCTCGCCTATCGTCACCTGTCCGCAGTAGCAGAACGTGTCGGTCAGCTTCTCCCCGTCGGAGGCCGTAAACTGCACCATCTCCGGACTCTTGATAGTGGCCGACTTGATGCTGCTGTGTCCGACAGCCACCACCGTGTATGTACCCTTCGAGAGCGCCACCTGCAGCGAGCCGAAACCCTCGTCGCCGCGCAACTGTGTCTTCACCTTGTCGAACACCTTCTCGCCCTGGCTGTCGAAGAGCATCACGTTGAGCTTCTCGAAATAGTCGCCGATAGAGACGGTGGCGCGGGTGCTCCGGCCTCCGCTGTCGTAAGCAGCACGTGTAGGGTCGGCATTGCTCGCGCTGAAATTCAGCGTAACGTTCCCGCCGCCATCGTCGTCACCGTTGAAAACAGCCTTCTCGCAAGAAAGCAATAGTGATATGGAAACAAAAAGCGTAATGTTGAATAACCTTTTCATAGCTGTGTCGATTTAATGATTATGTTCTTATGTCATTCTGTCAAAAAGATACCCTGTCTAATACGCCGTCTCATCGTATTCCTGCCAGTCGGAGGCGGTGAAGCTCATCGTCATGCCCGAGTCGATGAAGAACGTGCCCGCATATTTCGTCACATATCCGTTGCGTATCGGTACGTCGGCAAACGTCCGCGTCTGAATCACATTATTGTCCTCGTCGTAGGCCGTAGCCGTGATATCGAAGTTCGTCGCCGCGTCCGATGCCGCGAGGATATTCGCAGAGAATCGCGATTTACCGCTGTCGTCACGGCTGATGGTGGCGAAGTCAACGATGCGGTCTGCGACCTCCGTTGGTGCTCCAGTCACTGCGAAGCGGGTGCCCGTCTGTGCTATCGTAATCCGGAAATGGTCTACCTCCTCGGGCACTGCATCAGTCGTCGCCAGTGTGAACTTTCCTGTAATCCTCTGCATCGCGCAGTTCAGGCTCGTAGCCGTGGATGGCGAGAAGGTGGTGGTGTACCATACGCTCTCTCTGACCTTATCTTCGGGGAAGGCAATGACCCCATCCGTCAGCGTACATGCCCCCGTGGCCTTGTGTGCGATGGCATAGAGCGTGTAGGTCTTCGTCTTGTTGAGCGTCGCAGTCACGGTGCCGAATCCCTCGTCGGTATTCACCTGGTGGAACTCCTGCGCAGCCGTCCCGTCGCTGATCCACACATCCAGCCTTGCCATACTCGCCTCCGTGAGCGAGCCTCGGGTCAGGCTGCGTGCCCTTGCGTCCATGCTCTCCATCGTCATCTGGTTGAACGACAGCGTAACCACCGTGTCACCCGCCGCCCGATACTCCGGCACTCTGTCCGTGCCCCCTCCATCGGCACTGCAAGAAGTCAACACTGCGACTGCCGCTGATGCGATAATCGACGAAACCAACACTCTGACGACCTTCCGGTCCTCACGCTTCAAAAAAGAAATAAATCTCTCCATACACGTTTGTTTTTTATAGGTTCGAAATAAAGACCAATGCAGGTCTTGTTAACATGTCGCAAATATACAATAAATATCTTGTGCGGCAATGAAATCCCGCTATCTTTTAGGTTTCATTAAAACATTCCCCGCCATTCCCCCGCATTATTATACATTTTTTAATATATATATACGCCACCCCTATATCCCAAAAGCCCCCGCCATTTCCCTTACCTTTGCCGAAAAGAAATAAAGAATCACAGCAATGACACAAGTAATGAGCGACATCTGGCCACTTCTGATGACAGCCCTGCTGGGAGTCGTCGGAGCATACGCCCGATACGTCCACAACCTCAAAGAACGGGTGGCAGTACTGGAGACGGCCATCAAAGACCTGAAAGAAAAGATGCAGACCACGACGGAAAGCATTCAGCGAACCATCGAGAACATCCAGCGTCGGCAGGACTCCCACTCCAAGAAGCAGGATGATATCATGGATCTGCTGACCGACTTCAAGATGGAGATGTTGCGCGAAGTGGGCAACATGTCGTCGAACGTCAGCGGACTGGCATCCGACGTAAAGAACCTGAGTCACCTCATCTCGATTACCGACATGGGTGTGGCTTTCGACAAACGCAACAAGTAAGCCTATGAAACCGTTCAGCCCTCATAACCCTCATCCCGACACCCACGACCGCCATTCCGACCACGGAAATTACGGCAACCACGGCAATCCTGACCGCCACCAGTCCAAGCGCAAAGGCCGCCGATGGCAGGACCGCTTCGGCCTCGATGTGCTCCGAGCCCGATGGCACAACTCCATGCCGAAGTTCTTCAAGCGTGTCTGCTGGCTCTCGGCACTCATCGGAGGAACAGCCCTCGCCGTCAACACCGCCATCGTCTCAGGAGGCGGCACAGCCCACGAGTGGTGGAGCGACATCTACCCATATCTCTTAGGCATACCTGCCGGAGCAGCCTTCGTCGCGAAGTTCACACAGAACTACGACCGCGAGGGTAATCCCATCCCCAAGCCACTGCCCGAGGCCGACCAGCCGAGCGCAGTCAACTACTCCGATATCGAGACCCAGCAGCCGGGCAACGAACCCCAACTGCACGAGATTGATGCCTACAACGACGATTGATATATGTCATAGCAGCCAAAGACAGATAAAGGGAAGCATAGCAAACGGATGTTAATACGCTTTATAAAAGATGTTAAAAGATTGATGCAACAAAATAGAGGCTGGAAATTTCTGATGCGCACAGCGAAAACGGCCTCTTTTTTCGAATCAAATTATCACATATAATATAAAAAATAAGGTTATAACTGATGGAGAATTGCAACGAGATTATACTCAACGAGATAGTTCACATAGAACTCATTCCGACATCGCTCTGCACCATGCCGATACCATTCCGCGTGGCAGAGCTCACGGCGATGCAGAACTGCGTGATAGGCACACCCGTGATGACCCTCGACGTCAATGAGAGTGGGGCAGACGGAATGATTCAGTCGGCACCCACGCTGAAGACCAGCGAGAAGCCCCAGGCAGCAGGATATATCCGCGACCACACGCTGCAAGTGCCTGTCTTCGCAGGCTACGAGGAAATCCGCCAGAAGAAAGGCCTTCTCACGGGAATCGACTTCTACGTCATCCTCCGCACGATGGCAGGCACAGAGTTCCTGTTATATACCCTGCCCAACAGTTCGTCGCTCGCAGTCGATGATCAGATTGACAGCGAATCGAAGCAGACCGTCAAGATAACCCTACAGTCGGCATCGAGCATGATTCGCATCACACGCAAGACAAATTAGACCAAGTACCATACAATAATATTTAAAAGTTTGCACGTTATTTTTGTAGGCAAGGCCTGTGCGGGAGCATCGGTCTTGTTTTTTATTTCTGTTGATACCCCGAAAAACCGCCTCCCACTTACTTTTTTGCCGAAAAATCGCCCTAAACGCCAAAAAAATATGTCCCAACGCCTGGCCGGCTTCCATACCTTTGCACCAGAAACAATTAAAAATCGCAACACGAGATTATGAACGGAACATTTGAAATCTTCACGAATAAGGAATGGATGATACTGCCATCGTTCGTACATGGCATCCTGCCTACCGTGATGAACAATGCAAACAACCACAGCATGCTCGGCATCGACCGCGAGAAGAAGAACCCGATGTGCATCAACGCACAGGGCGACGACATCTTCCGCGAGTACGAGGTGACAGAGGATGGTCAGGTGCTCCCCGTTTACGACGGCTGGGCTGGCATCGACTACCTGAAGGACTTGAAGCAGCCCTTCGTGAATGTCATCCCTATCGACGGACCGATTACCCGCAACGGCGGAGCCTGCTCATACGGCTCAAAGGATATCCGCGACTGGATGATGAAGGCCAGCGACAATCCTTATTGTCAGTGCCACGTGCTCGTTATCAACACCCCTGGCGGCAGCGCATGGGCAAAGAACGACTTCCAGCAGGCTATCGACTACGCCCATTCCAAGGGCATGCGAGTTATCGCCTTCATCGACGGCCTCTGTGCTTCCGCAGGAATGTATCTCGCATCGCTCTGCGACGAGGTATATGTGATGAACTTCAAAGACCAGATGGGCTGCGTAGGTGTGATGGCATCTTTCTTCACCATGAAGAGTGGCGACAAGAATCAGTTCACCAATGAGACCTACCGCGAGTACTATGATCCTGAGAGTGTAGACAAAAACAAGGAGATGCGCGACATCGCCGACGAAGAAGACTCTACGCTGCTTATCGAGGAACTGGCAAAGCTGGGACGGGAGTTCCGTGCCGATATGAAGGCCGCCTTCCCTGCTGCCGATATTGAAAAGCACCTGAAGGGCAAGATATTCGACGCCCAGGATGTGATGGGCATCTTCTGCGACGGTCAGATGCTGTTGGGCGAGGTCATCGCCCGTGGTTTCGCTCTTGGCGACGGCAGCGCAAAGCCCATCGAGCGCACCGCAAGCCGTAAGATAGGCAAGCGCGAGAAGATACAGCGTCCGGCAGCCGAGGGTCGTATGGCCGCAGGTGCAGCAAAGGAGAACATTTTATCAACCCAATTAAATAATGTAACAAACATGAAAGAGAAATTCCCATCATTGTTTGCAGCCCTCGCAGTCGAGGAGATGCAGATGACAGAGGAGGGCGCATTCATGAACATGGATCTGCTCGCCACTCTGAACGCCAAGATTGAGGCGATGACTAAGGAGACTGCTGATGCCAAGGCACTGGCAGAGAGCCTGACCGCCGAGAAGGAGGCACTGACAGCCGCTCACGAGCAGGCTATCACAGAACTGAAGGCCGCTAACGACAAGGCCATCGAAGATCTCAACGCAGAGCACACTGCAGCCATCGAGGCTAAGGATGCCGAGATCAAGACTCTCACGGAGAATGCCGGTAAGGCCGACGAGACTCTGAAAGCCAAGGACGACGAGATTGCCCAGCTGAAGAGCGACATGGAAGGTCAGAAGGCACAGGTAGAGCAGTTGCAGGCCGACGTTGACGGTGCCAAGGCTTCTATCGAGACAGCCAGTGCTACCATCGCCGAGAAGGACAACCTCCTTGCCGAGCGTGACCAGCAGATTCAGGACCTCAATGCCCGCATCGCCGAACTGGAGAACGACCCAGGCGCAGGTGCTCAGGCAGGTGCCGCTCCAAAGGACAACGGCGCAGGTGCAGAGGTTCAAGGCCCAGCCGTTAAGAGCTACGTCTACGACCCATCCCTCTCTTACGAGAAGAACATGGAGCTGAAGAAGGAGTTCGAGGCATCTAAGGCAGAGTAATCCAACCTCAATCAACACAAAAACTAAACAGACATTTTTTAATCATCAACACAAAAATTTTTCAAAACTATGGCAAACGAAGCTAAATTCATCGGTTTGGAGAATGTACAGAGTGTAGCTAACAAGCTCTCTCCAAACATCGTTATGGGTCCTGCATTCTATATGGAGGACGAGTTGAAGCGCCTCGGCATCAAGGTTGAGACAGGCGTACAGTATCAGTTGACCAAGACTGTCTTCGCAGGCAAGGGTGGTCAGACACGTAAAAAGGAGGTCGGCAACGTTCAGGAGTCGAAGCTCGGTTACATGTTCTCTCGTAAGCTCACTGCGAACATCTGCGTTCATCGTGTTCGCGTGAATGAGGACACCTTCAAGGAGAAGCCAGGCAACATCGCCATCAACGGCAACGCTGCTCCTCACTTCGAGCGCACAGAGGAGTTCATGAACAAGGAGGCACAGCTCTTCGCAGAGGATATCTTCCAGAACATCCTCGGTGGTGACGCAGCAAGTGCTGACGATGAGATGAACCTCTTCGACGGTCTTATCACTGTTCAGAACATCGACATCAACGATGGTACTGTAAGTGAGGCCGCCGGCAACCTCATCCCATCTCTCGTTTTCGACGCTCCACAGGCAGAGGGCGATTCAGCAGCCTACGACAACTTCGTGGCTTGGTACAACAAGTGGAACTCTAAGCTGAAGAAGCAGAACGTGAAGGTCTATGCACCTACTGACATCGCTCTGGCTATCGCTGACGCTTACGAGCAGAAGCACCGTTCACACAGCGCTGCTCAGTGGCTGGAGGACGGCAACTTCAAACTGCCTTCTCACGCTAAGCTGACATTCGTTCCTATGGACGACATCAAGGGTACTCGCGTGTTCGCTACCATCGAGGGTAACATGATTCTCGGCGTAAACAACGAGAGCGACGACTCATTCGTTGACATCGAGAAGGAGCCTTCTCACGACACCAAGGAGTACGTGATGCAGATTCAGGGTATCTTCGGTTTCATGATTGAGGACCCAACGGCTCGCGCATTCGTTACCAACGGTGGAACAGCCGAGATGAGCTTCAACTCTGGCGACTACACCAAGGACGCTGTTTACGTTACTTCTAACGACACCGACAAGGGTACCGTAGCCATCAAGAATGGTAACGATCCTGTTGCAAGTGGCACAGAGGTAGCTAAGGGCACAACCCTGACACTGACAGCTACTGCTAAGACTGGCAACGTATTCGTTAAGTGGAGCAACGGTCAGACCGCCAACCCAACGACTATTGTTACCACTGGCGACCCAATGAGTATCACCGCCCTTTTCAAGGCAGCGGGGGAATAACTTCCGGGGACCAGCCGGATGACCAAGGCGCTGGTGACGACAACTCGCCAGTTGACGAAGGCCCAGAAGTAGAAGTTGGTAAGCAGTACGACTTTACCTCTTACGCACCCGACGGTGAGACAGTCTACGCGACTGGTGTAGCCGAGCAGACAGGTGAGAAGAAAAAGACCGGCGATGACTGGTTCA